>Ga0272441_10010581_pt1 | contig 13915 bp, 7 predicted proteins | sample SSMProp6N_FD_193582 | JGI IMG/M metagenome (GOLD analysis project Ga0272441, IMG submission 193582) | Marine sediment archaeal communities from Little Sippewissett salt marsh, Falmouth, MA, United States - SSM-Prop-6N | ecosystem: Environmental > Aquatic > Marine > Wetlands > Sediment ... | reverse complement strand
CACACCCCACTGCCACACCCCACTGCCACACCCCACTGCCACACCCCACTGCCACATCCCACTGCCACACCCCACTGCCACACCCCACTGCCACACCCCACTGCCACATCCCACTGCCACACCCCACTGCCACACCCCACTGCCCATTTCCAAACTCATATTGGAAGATCATGTGGCTCGAACCCGGAATAATTCAGTAAATATTTTCAGCACAGTTTTAATATATATCTATACGACATGCGTTATATCCCTATGGCGCCATTTTCTGGGGTGATGGTCATGTATGTTAACCGTTCTCCGTGGGTAAGATCACTTGTTGTCCTTCTGGCCTTTTTTACAATAACCATGACGGTGCCGGCCGCCCTCGGTGGTGAGGATATCAACCCCGAACGCGGCCAGGGTGCATGTTTTGTCCCCCGGAACGGGTTCAATGACAGGTTGCCAGAGGAATCCCCTATAACCCAGGAACCTCTCCGGGTGGCCCGGGATCCTTCCCCAAAGGCCGACAGGTTTAATCCGGTCCAGAGCAACCCCGATGGGGATCGCCCGCTCCAGGGTCCGCAACCTTCGATCAGAGAAACCGATTTCTACAAGGTGTATCCCAAGAATGCCGACTTCGGAAGCGGGTGGGTTGGGTACTACTCGACCGCCACCTCCTATTATCGAACATCGGGACTCGTCAAGGTCGGCAAGGAAGGCGATTTGATTGCCCGGGGATTTTCGGTATTCGATGTGAGCGGGGTTCCCGACAAGGATAAAATCATCGGGGTGAGCCTCAACCTGACCGTCAACGTTTCCAGCGGTTCCAGCCACAGCATGAACGTTTCGGGGATTGCCCAGGACCCCACCACCCTCCCGGAGGATAATTCCTCCAACCAGACCCTATACGATGCTGTTTTTTCAGGCACTTCCTATTACGTTAACAGCCAGATACTCAGGTCCCCCGCTGGGACCAAGGGGTCGGTGGAGCTTAACACCCAGGCCCGGGATGATCTGAAGGCCGCCATAGATGGCACGGGTACCTTCATCCTGGGGATGAACGAGTACACCGAGACAGATCAGGGTGGATGGGGAATGTTCCAGGGTTATCTGGATAACCAGACCGACCCGGAATTTCCGCCCCACCTTTACATAACCTATGCCACAGGCAACATGCCCCCCACCGTTGACGTGATACAGCCGGACGGTGTCAGTGACGGTGCCACCGGTGAGTATCCCATCGAGTTCAATGTTACCGATCCCGATACCTCCCCCGAGGATCTGTTGGTCTCCATATACTATGGTAACCTCTCCAGCCCCCTGAACATACCCATCGTGGAGGACAGGGCACTGAACCTGTTCGCCCTCAACCAATCGGGCAACTACCAGTATTACTGGGACGTATCCATGTTGCCCTTCGATTCCTACAACGTGCTGGTGGAGGTGGAGGACACTCTATCAGGGCTGACGGTGAACGACACCTCCGACGGCCCCTTGATCCTGAACGGAGAACCCACCATAAACCTCAACGTTCTGACCACCGATATGGGAGCCCAGGCCATAGATCAGTTCACCATTACCTGGGAGGCCACGGACCCCGAGGGGACCGCCCAGATAGACCTGGAGTACGATGACGATCAGATACCCAACAGCGGTAACGAATATTCCATAATAAGTGCCCTGACCTTCGGCACGGTGGAATACATTTGGGACGTGTCGGCCATCGAGGGTACCTACTACATCAGGGCTTACATTGACGATGGGGTGAGCCGGGTGGGGGACGTGTCGGATTTCCCGCTGGTGATATCCCACAACATCCCTCCCCTCATCTACATGGAGGTGCCCGCAGGTCCCGATGTGGTGGCAGATGACCAGTTCAACATAGAGTGGACCCATCAGGATGATGATGGCGACCCCCTGGACATACGCCTGTACTATGACACCAACAACAACGTATCAGACGGTGGTTACACCGAGATCGCCCAGCCCGGCTCTTCAGAGAGCAGTTACCTGTGGGACATACCCGTTGCCATATCTGGAATGTTCTACCTGTTGGCAACCGTGGACGATGGTGTGGTGGAACAACCGTCCTTCGATTACAGTGATCACCCGTTGATCATCAACCATCCTCCGAGCATACGCTTCACCTACCCCTCACCAAGCGCTGGACCCGGCAACAACGCCGACGAGTTCTTCAACATATCCTGGCAGATATCCGATCCGGAGGGGGCGGCCGACGACGTGCAGGTTGAGCTTTATCACTCCAGGGACCGGGTGAGTCAGGACGGCAGCATAGGGACTTTCAAGGGGTCCGGTTTTTACCTGTGGGACACCTCCCAGCTCACAGGCGAGCATTACATAGTTGCCCAGCTCAACGACGGCATCTGTCCAACCGTTCCCATGGTGACAAGCGATGCGGCTGTCATGATAAACCACGCTCCCACCATAAACATCACAGCACCGCCGGAGGGCGGGGCCAGCGCCGATGACAGTTACCTTATCACCTGGAGTGCCCAGGATCCTGACCCGGGAGATCATCCGGAGATAACCCTTTTCTACGGTACCGATCCCCAGGGATTCGGGTACAAGGCAATCACAACGACACCCCTCAACATGACCGAGGCAGCCGGGTCGTATCTCTGGGATACCTCGTCTCTTGATGAGGGTAACTATTACATCAAGGCGGTCATCAAGGACAAGCTCCATCCGGAAATCCACCAAATCAGCCCGGGATCCCTGAGTGTGGATCATCCCGATCGGGCCACCATGTACAACGGAAAAGCGCTGGTAAGCGGTGGAGAATCGTCCATGGAGGATGGACCGGCGATTCTTTTCGTTCTGTACTACAGTGACCTGGACGGTGACGAGCCATCGTCCATCAAGGTGGTTGTGGACGAGGTCACCACCCGGGCGATGCAGAATATCGATCTTACTCCCCTTTCCCAATCCCAGGACATGTTAGATCTGACCACCATGCTCCAGTCCGAGGGGTTGGTTGTGAACACGGCCGCCACGGATGGAATCGTGGAGAACGGTGAGGTATACGTGGCAACCCCGGATCTGGAAGGAGGTCCCTACAGCTACTTTTTCGAGGTGTTCTCAGGCGGGGAGGAGGCGTTGGCAGAGGACAGTACCCCCACCCGGGACAACCCCCTTACTGTAACAGTGCCCGATATCGGTTCCACCGGGGATGATGACGAGCCTTCAGCCGATGATGACGATACATCCGATGACGATGATGACGATACATCCGATGCCGATGATGATGATGGATCGGACGATGACGATACATCCGATGCCGATGATGATGATGGATCTGATGATGATGATGATGATGGATCGGACGATGATGATGATGGTTCGGATGACGGTGGTTTCCTCGGCAGCTACCTGTGGTTACTGATACTAATTGTGGTGATCGTGGTGGTGGTGCTGATGGTTATTATCGCCGTGGTGAAAAAGGGCGGTAGTGATCAGGGTCGTAACCAGTATTACGATGATGACGAGGAAGACGAGTACGATGATACAGTAGACCAGGATGATGCCGGATATGATGGCGAGGAAGGCTTTGAATTCGATGATGGGTTTGGAGGCGGGGGAAGATCGGGTTCAACCGCAGGCGGTTACGAGGATTCCGGAGATATTTTCGATAGGAAAGGTAAGGTGGAGTTCACCGGAAATGATGAGCCCAAACTGCTCCTGCCCCCGGCAACCTCCCAGGAACCAGCGGGTTACGGGGACGGATTCGGTGCAGGATACGGCGCCGACGGCTACAACCAGCAGTCCTACCCGTCCCACGGTGGAGTGGGATACGGGGAATATGATACTGCCCAGCCAGGCGTTGCCCCCCAGCCCCCGATGACCCAGTACGAGATATTTCCACCGGGACAGTCCCATCAGGGTCAGCAGTCATTCCAGGGAGACGCCCAGATGGGAACCGGTGCAGGGCAGACCGGGAAGATCAATAACCTGGACATGACCGATATGACCGAGGAAGAGGTCATGGACGATATATTCGGGGATCTGGAGGATGAGTAAGGCACATCTTCTTGCCATGTCTGTTTGCCTGTGGCGTGAGAACCTTTCCATCAGTCCCATCAGTCATTTCGGATTAAGGATGGGAAGCAACGTGACAGTTGATGTGGAGTATCGGGAACTTGATTACCTTTGATCGGATGAGATTTGGTATAGAAGGACCGGTAAGAACAGGTATTGATGATAAGGAGGATGATCATGAACCCCTACCGTTTTCTGGAACACACAGCCGATGTGGGCGTGGAGGCTGAGGGCGATACCCTTGCAGAGGCCTTTGCCCAGGCGGCCGAGGGTCTTATGAACGTGATCACCGACACCTCCAGGGTGGAGGCCAGGGAGAGCCGGGCGCTGGACCTTCAGGGCGAAGACCCTGGAGATCTGCTGGTGAATTTCCTGACCGAACTGCTCTTCCTTTTAGACACCGAGAACCTGGTTTTTTCCCACTTTGAGCTTGATCTGGACCTGGACGGACTCGGTCTGACGGGGACGGTTCGGGGAGAGGTTCTGGATCACGATCGTCACGAGATAAGAACGGAGGTCAAGGCAATCACCCGGCACGATCTGGTGGTCGATCCCTCGAAAAACAGGGTGCGGGTCCTTTTGGACCTTTAACACCTTTTTTCCATGATCGGGGACAGCCAGAGTGGAAAAACCATCATATCAAATGATAGGTAGTCAAATGACAGGGATGTTAGGGATCGGTCGGTTCGTGGACGGGAGAAATCCATTTAAGACAGAGGACCATCATGCCCATTGGTGTATCAAAGATACGGTCATTGATGCCGGCAATACATTATTGGGAATTGCAAAAAGAGTTGATCAAGATGCCCCGATGGAACGGACCCCTTGAACAGGTGGACGAATACCGATTTGACATACCCCGCAGCTATCATTCGGGGATGAAGACCTCCGGACGGATATTCACATCCACTGGTATGATCGACGCACTGAGGGGTGACAGCGCCCCGGAACAGGTGGCCAACGTTGCCCACCTGCCGGGTATAGTGGGCCGTTCCATGGCCATGCCGGATATCCATTGGGGATACGGGTTCCCCATCGGTGGGGTGGCGGCCACCGGCGAGGAGGACGGGGTGATATCCCCCGGCGGTGTGGGATATGATATAAACTGCGGAGTGAGATTGATCCGGACCGATCTGACAGCAGATGATATTCAATCGGAAATCCGAAAACTGGTGGATGCCCTGTTTTCCAACGTTCCCTCGGGTCTGGGCTCCAAGGGACGGATCCGGGTGGATAGAAAGGATATTGACCGGGTGCTCCTGGAGGGGGCTTCCTGGGCGGTGGAGGGCGGATACGGTTGGGATCGGGACCTGGATCGTCTGGAGGAAGGCGGCAAGCTTCCCGGCGCCGACCCCGATAAGGTGTCCGACCGGGCCAAGAAGCGGGGTCTTCCCCAGGTGGGAAGCCTGGGAGCCGGGAACCATTTTTTGGAGATACAGCGGGTGGACCGGATATTCGATGAGAAGGCGGCTGGGGTCTATGGCCTGACGGGCAAGGACCAGATAGTGGTGATGATCCACACGGGCTCCCGGGGCCTGGGGTACCAGACCTGTGACGATAACTTGAGGACCATGGAACGGGCAGTGAAGAAATATGACATAGATATCCCTGACAGACAGCTGGCCTGCGCGCCCTGGGAATCCCAGGAGGCCCGGGACTATTTCGGGGCCATGGCCTGCGCTGCCAACTACGCCTGGGCAAACCGGCAATTGATCACCCACTGGGTCCGGGAATCCTTCAGCCAGGTGCTGGGACGGGACCCTGAAGAGATGGGCATGGACATAGTCTACGATGTGGCCCACAACATCGCCAAGAGGGAGGAGCACCTGGTGGACGGGTCCAAAACCAGGGTGATAGTACATCGGAAGGGCGCAACCCGATCCTTCGGTCCCGATCAAACCGATGTGCCGTCGTCCTACAGGGATGTGGGACAGCCAGTTCTTATACCCGGTGACATGGGATCGGCAAGCTACGTTCTGCGGGGAACGGACAAGGCCATGGAGGAGACCTTCGGGTCCACCTGTCATGGCGCCGGACGGGTCATGTCCCGCAAGGCTGCCACCCGAAAGTTCTCCAGCAGTGAGATAACATCGGGACTGGCCGCATCAGGGATATTTGTCAAAGCCGCCTCGCCCAGAGTGGTGGCTGAAGAGGCACCCGGTGCATACAAGGACGTGGACCAGGTGGTTGAAACGGCCCACGGTGCCGGGATCTCTCTAAAGGTGGCAAGGATGCGACCTCTGGGCGTTGTGAAGGGCTAGCGAGATCGGGCTGGTGAGACGGGTTAGCGAGATCGGGCTGGTGAGATGGGTTAGCGAGATCGGGCTGGTGAGATGGGTTAGCGAGATCGGGCTGGTGAGACGGGTTAGCGAGATCGAATCAGTGAAATTGTTCAGTCCTCTTCCTCTTCGGCCTTGGCGCCCACCTTGGCCATCAGGTCCTGGGCCAGGTCCCTGTTCTCCTTGGCCTTCTTCCGGTCCCCCTTGTCCTCGAATACCTTGGCAAACCCCAAATATGCCTTGGCGGTGAAGTAGGGCATCTCCGTTCTATTCAGAAGATCGATACCCTTTTCGTAGTATCGGATGGCATCATCCCACTTCTTCTGATAACGGTATATTGTCCCGTAGCTGCAGTAGGTGGACGCTATCTTGAAGGTCTCTCCAAGCTTTTCGAATATATCCAGGGCCTCGTCCAGGTAATGAAGGGCCGTCTCGTGGTCGCCCTGGATGGCAAAGGACTCTGCCGCCCCGGTGAGGCCGTATCCCATCTGGCGTATGTCTCCCATGCTCTCCGATATCTCGATGCAGCGTTCGAACTGGGTAAGGGCCAGTTCATTGTCCCCGGAACTGGCGTAGACCGTACCCAGGCTCATGGCCACCCGGGACATCTCCAGCTGGTTTCCGGTCTTTTCCAGCAGTTTTAGACCCTTTTGCAGGTATTGAATGGCCCGGTCGATCTGTCCCATGTTGCCGTAGACCGTTCCCAGGCAGACATATATGGATGCCTGCAGGTCCAGGGCATCCGCTTCCTTTCCCATTTTCAGCCCCTTTTTGGCGTACTTGATGGCCAGTGGGAACTTTCCTCTCGCAGAGTTCAGCTCCGCAAGTCCCCGATACGCGTCCGCCTGTCCGGTGATGTCCTTTATGTTCTCCGAGAGTTTCAAACTGCGGCGGAGCTGTTTGACGGCCATGGGTATCTGGTTCCGCTTGGACAGGATGTGCCCTATCATCCGGTATCCCTCGGCCTGGGTCAGTTCGTCATTGCCCTTTTTGGCCAGGAGAAGGGCCTGATCGTAGAAGCCCAGCGCCTCATCCCACTCGCCGGTGATGTTGAGGATCTTTGCCCTCATGAGCATGACCTCTCCCATCTGCTTGGGGTTCAATTTTTCCGCATCCAGGTTCTTGAGCACGGCCAGGAATTCCTCCAGCATGCCCTTCTTGATCACCTGGTCTCCCCGGGTGGCTGCGTGTTTTGCCGCCTTTTCGAATTTCTTTGCCCGGATGAGATGGTATACGGTTTCAATGATGGCAAGCTCCGTACCCTGATCCAGATAGTAGGACGATGCCGCCTCATGGTAGTTTTCCTTCTTGGCGGGAGACAGGCGGAGGTAGAAGAATTCACGGATCAGATCGTGGACGTCGTACTCATCGTAGGATATCTGCTGGATCAGGTTCCTCTCAACTAGGAGATCCAGGGTCTCTATGTTGACCCGTTCATCGATGAAGAGCGCCGATGATTGGATGGGATAACGGAACACGGATATGATGTTGAGCAGTATCTTCTCCTCTTCGGCCAGACGGGTGAATATCTCCTCGTAGATGTATCGTTTGATGTCGGTCTGTTCCCTGATATCCCCCACAGTGGAGATCAGCTCCAAAAACAGGGGATGCCCCTCGGTAAGCTTGTAGATGGTGTTGAAAAGATCCCGGTCGATCCCCTTCCTGGACAGGAGTTCCCAGGCATTCTCCCGGGATAGGCCGATGAGCTTGACCTCCGCCACCATGTTCTTCACCAGAACATCCGAACGGTCGTAGAAGGGCAGTATCTGCCTACCGATCACGATGACCTTCACACCCTTGATCTTGGCCAGGACCTCCACCAGCATGGAGAACAGCTCGGCGATCTTCTCCTCCACCCGCTGAAAATCGTCAAAGACCAGCACCGAGTTGGAACCGTCCAGTGAATCGGTCAGTATCTTGCCGATCTCTCTAAGATCGATGTTGGGGTTGGAGGTCAGGGTGCTCTTCAGCCTTTTTTTATTTAGCTTGGCCAAAAACTCTGCCAGGGTCATCAGGGTGTTTCGAAGGGTATCCCACTTGTGGAACCTGTACCAGAACAGGTTCTTCTTCCCTTCGTACTCTCCCAGTACCTGGGACACCAGGGTGGTCTTTCCAATTCCGGCGATGCCGGTGACGGCCACGATGTTGAGTTTCCCGGATCTCAGGCACTTTTTTACGGTGCCGATCTCCTTTTTTCTGCCCACGAAGTTCTTGGCCCTGGGGGCGTCGGACATGTATGATACGAAATCCGGGGTCTTGGGCTTGATCTCCTCCGATGGCTTGGGGGGCTTGCTCCCGATCTTACGGGCGTCTATCACCCCGTCTTCGGTAAGGTTCATTATCAGTTCCAGGATGTTGAGGGGCTGTTCCAGGTGACGGTTGATATCGCCCAGGCGGATCTCGAAGATGTTGCCTTCCTTGTTGTGCAGGAGGACCTTCTCGTCCTCCAGTTTCCGTTTGATGTCGTTGGAGTAGGTGATGCCCTTCTGGGTCAGGAAATAGGCCTTCCGCTTTCGGGCCACGCCCTCGATACGGACCACCTTTTCGAAGATGAGATCCTCTTCTTTTAACCGTTTGAGCGCCCTTGGGATGTTGTCCCTCCTGATGCCTATGGCCTGGGATATCCCCTCCTGGGAAAGGGCGAAGGGTATCTCGAAGTGGTTTTCGAACTTGGAGAAGTTCAGAACATGGAGCAGTATCTTCTTGTCAATGGTCGGTACAATTGTTCTGGGTGCCACGGTCATTCAGAATCTCTTCTGGCTGAAATATCTTTCGTTCTCCCATACAAATCATCCCCTCCCCATCCATACGATCCTCCCCCCCATCCATACGATCCTCCCCCCCATCCATATGCTCACCTCCCCATCCATATGCTCACCTCCCCATCCATATGCTCTCACCCGCATCCATATGCTCACCTCCCCATCCATATGCTCACCTCCCCATCCATATGCTCTCACCCGCATCCATATGCTCTCACCCCCCCCTCCTTTGAACATCCCCCTCCCTGCCGGACCATAATCTCCCTGGGGTTTTCTCCTCCTACCCGTTTTTATTGGAATCACTCCATTTTTTAACCCTGGGCGTTGGCATGATGATGGTTGTAATATATTATGTCACAGCTAAAGCGTTCTTGACTCATTTGTTGACTAACCATTCATTATTCTGTGTGGCACCTTTATATAGTATCAGGCAGTGATCAGGAAACAACGGACGGTTTTAGCGTCCATGAACCGTATTGGATAGAAAGACTCCCTGGAGGAAGGGTTAATGCAAAGCCAGAACATGAAACGAATACTTTGTCTTGCGATCGCACTCATGATGGTTGTGACCATCGTGCCGATGGCCATGGGTGACAGTTCAGAAGTGCAGAATGACGCCGAACAGACGATAGATGACCAAGATATCGTCGTGGAACGGGTGACAGGCAAGGAGCTTGATCTTATAATGTCAAAGGTCCGGCCCGAGCCCCTGGTCCGGCCCTGCAGGTTGATGGCCGGGCGGGATGTGGATTCCGTATTCAACCTCGACTCCGCCAGCGGCGATCATCGCGGTCCTTCAATTAGGGGTGACCAGCAGAACAACGATGATTTCGTGAACGCCACCGTGGAGCCAGTGAACACCGTGATCACTGCTAAGCTCGGCGAGGAAAATGCAAACGCCGCCGGGGATGGCAAGGACTGGATAGACATCTACCGCTTCGATATGCAAGGTTCCGATGACGGGAAGGCCCAGAAGATAACCTTCAAATGGAGCAGCCTGACCTCGTCCAACCCCTGGGTTGAGGACGCGCAGAACCAGATATACAAGGGAGACCTGGTGTACTTGTCCTTTCTCTCTGACTCCGGACCTGCCGGTTGGAATACCTATGGCGACTACCTCATGGGAGTCGGCGGCGACGCCCCCGGTGGAGAGATCTATCCCGAGGTGGACAACTTTGGTGGGTACTACACCGGCACATGGAGCTCCAACGTGGGCCAGGCCTACATAATGATACAGGGTCTTGCCCTGGCAGAAGGCGCCCAGCAGTTTTCCGAGGCACCCGAGGGTATTATCGATTATTCCTTCCAGATCCAATCCAGCAGGGTCGCCCTTTCCCAGGCCGACCCGGATGACCGGATAGATGATGACGCTATCAACACCACCGCCTCCGTCAGCGGGGCGTCGGAAACCCTCACGGGTGCGGTCAACCAGACCAAGGACCCCTGGGACTGGTTCAAGGTGACCCTCAGCGGGATGCCCGCCGATTACGAGCTCAACGTCACCATTACCCCCACCATGTCCAATTCCTTCTCCAGCACGGTGAATAGCTTCGGAGAGTCCTACGACATGATGACCTACGGGTATTGCTATACTGTGTGGCCCTCTGAGGAGGACCCGGATCTGTTCTATGGAACTTACGGCGTGTTCTCCAACGTGGCTGGCAACGTCGGCCTTCCCAACGGCAACGATGCCCAGTACAACATCCAGGCCGATGGCACCACCGTTTACGTGGGAGTCGGATGCATTGGCGTGTACGAGTTCTACAGCGACCAGCAGCAGGCTTATTATCTGTCCCTGGGCTCCAACGATCTATATGCTTCCGGTTACTGCGATTACTCCGTGGCCATAGAGAGCATTGCCCGTCCTCCGGCATCGGAACCGGTGCTGGCAGGCGGTTTCGGGGAGATAACACCCCAGGGATCCGGTGTGACCACCGGGACCCTGGAGGATAACTTCTTCTTCAACGTTACCTACTATGATTATAACGAGGGAACGGATACCGGCGGTGCCAATGAGGTAAGCGTCCTCTTCGATGTGAATCAGGACGGCTCTTTCGACATGGCCACCGAGAAATACACCACCCCCATGTCCGGCAGCGGGACCGACTTTGCCAACGGGGTTGAGTTCACCACCACCATATCCGCCCAGGACATACTGACCTTCATGGGAACATCTGCTTCCGCAATCCCCGATCAGGGGCTGGGGGTCAAGTACCGGTTCTTCGGTCAGAACAATGCATTGAAGGGAGCCATCTGGGACGGCACAGAGCTCTCCGGCAACAATCTCGTGAAGATCGTCGATAACAAGAAGCCCTACCTGGCACCTGGTGCTCCGGACTTCGAGGAGGTGGATGAGGATGCGGAAGATGCCTTGGTCATAGACCTGACCAAGTACATCGCCGATGACGATCCCTCGGATACCATCAAGTACCAGATGTGGGTCGATGGAAGCTGGTCCGCCCAGAATGTCAAGGCGACCTACGAGTCCGATAACCTCACCGCGGAACTCAAACCCGTGGACAAGACCATAGAGGTCACACCCAAACCCGACAAGAACCACAACGGCGGAGCCGGAGAGGTCTTGAAGGTGAAGGGCAACGACCTGTTCAATGGTGTGGAGGTGGACATAACGGTGAAGATCAAACCGGTGAACGATCTTCCGGTTTGGGACACGGTCAATGGCACCTCCTGCACGGAGGGAGATCCCTACACCGTCACCGTGACCGGTACCTTTGAGGAGGACCTCTCCTACACCCTGGAACTGGTGGCATCCGACGAGGCCGATGCGATCAACGGTCAGACCATAACCTACGAGGTTCCCGTAAAGACAGAAACTGAGCGGGAGGCCGGCAACTACATCAAGGAGGCCTCGGTGGACAAGGACACCGGGAATCTGACCTTCACTCCCGACAATGACAACGCCCTGGGCGGAACCGCTCACATCGAGGTGCTGGCAAAGGACGGGGAGGATTCAGTTGCCCTGGACATCTCCATACCAGTGACCGGAACTCCTGATGAACCTTCCTTCTACACCACAAAGATGACAGGTGAGAAAAAGAAGTTCCGCTCCTGCAAGGACAGCGGCGAGTACACAATGTACGTCTATCTCCGGGACGAGGACGGTCCCGCGGAGACCTTCACCATTTCCACCAACATCTCCGATGCCCTGGCGGGTATCGAGACGGAATTCGATGACGGGGAGGAAGAGGAGGAGACCCGGGCCGCAACCGAGATACTCAACGACGACAATTACATAGTCAAGCAGCCCGAGTGGGATGCCGAGGAAGAGTACTTCGTTGGCGAGATAACCATCAAACCCGATGACTCCTGGCTAAACGACCCGAAGAAGTCCAAGTACGTCTTCTCCCTTATCGTTGAGGACAGTGCCGGGATGGTTGTACGGGAGGATGATCTGCCCCTTGAGATAGTCAACGAAGCGGATTCCCCGACTGATGTCAAGGACCCGGTGGTCACCGTGGACGGTGCCGTGGCGAACCTGACAGTGGAGGAGGCCGAGGACGATGATCCCGGAGAGCTGGAATATATCTGGATAATCGATGGGAATCTCTACACGGACAAGGGCCTCAGCTGGGAACACGAGTTCGAGGAGGGCGGTGAACACTCCGTTATAGTCCGCGTGAAGGACCCCGGTTTCCCCACCGCCACCACCGACAGCAATGAAGTGACCTTTGAGATCGAGATCGATGGCGCTGAAGGCGAAGGCGAGGGCGAGGGAGAAGGCGAGGGCGAAGGCGAAAGCGAGGCGTCCATACCAGTGGGCGAGACCGAGTCCGTGGATGTTGGCAGCTCTTCAGTGGATGTCACCGTTTCCGAGGCAGATTCCACAGCCGGGACCGCCAAGGTGGATGTTGGCAGCGCATCCGGAACCGTGGTCTCCGAGGGGACCCCGGTAATGGTGGACAGCGATGGCGATGGTGAGGATGACATGGAGGTCACCCTGACCGGATTCGACGCCGATGGAAACCCCGAATTCACATTCTCGGACCTATCCGGCGGTGAAGGCGAGGGCGAGGGTGAAGGTGAAGACGAAACTGGTGACGATGGATCGGACGACAGCGAGTTCCCCTGGTGGATCCTGATAATCATCGTGGTCGTTGTGGTCGTGGTACTGCTCCTGGTCATCATGATGAAGAAGAAGCAGGAGCCCGGGCCCATGCCCGAGGGCCAGATGCAGCCCATGGACGGGATGCCTCCCGCCCAACAGCCCGGATACGATGTGTACCAGGACCAGGTGGAGGAGCCCATGTATCCCCCCGGTGTTAACGAGGCACCCTACGATACACAGGGCACGCCCCAGGATCCCTATACCCAGGGCCAGCCAGATATGATGGCCCCGGAGCAGGGAATGGAGGGACAGATGGACCAGGGCTACGATCAGGGATATGACCAGATGCAGCCCATGGGCGAGGCTCCCATGGGTGAGATGCCTCCGGCCGAAGTGCCCCCGGGCGATGCCCCAATGGCACCCCCGGCCTATCAGGACCCGATGGCACCAGCGCAGCAGCCCGGTGCACCCGCCCCGGCACCAGCAGCCCCGGCACCCGCACCAGCAGGTCCCGCCTGCCCCAACTGCGGAGCTCCCGTCGAAGCGGGATGGTTCCTGTGCCCCAACTGTAAAAATCCCCTGCAGTAGGCGGAACATCGAAAGGCGGGGTCTTCGGACCCCGCTGTTTTTTTATTGTTTTGTTTTATGCCTCTTCTCCACTTTTAGGAGACATTTTCCCTCATTAATCCACATGCCTGTTTGATCTTCAGCATGAAATAATCCAGATCCCAAAAGCCGTAGGCTCTTCGTTTTATCACACCTATTTTGTTGTT
>Ga0272441_10010580_pt1 | contig 13915 bp, 5 predicted proteins | sample SSMProp6N_FD_193582 | JGI IMG/M metagenome (GOLD analysis project Ga0272441, IMG submission 193582) | Marine sediment archaeal communities from Little Sippewissett salt marsh, Falmouth, MA, United States - SSM-Prop-6N | ecosystem: Environmental > Aquatic > Marine > Wetlands > Sediment ... | reverse complement strand
CCCAAATACTCGACGCTGATGATGCAGGCATTCCCGGGCGGCTTCCCCTCGACGGGGCTACTTCTGGCCCTTGAGTGTCACAAGCAGCGGACCATCCAGTGATAGGCTTGAGGGTAGCGACACGGTTTCGGGGGTGAAGCCCCGGGCGGTGACCGCGATGGTCCAGTCAAGGCGTGCCTGCTCGGGTCTGTCGGGTTGATCCGTGGCCGTATACACGGTCTGGGGCAGAACCAAAGCCCCGTCCCGCTCATCGGAGGGCGTCAGACCATCGAGGCCTGTAACGGTTGCCTTCCCCGCGGAGAGGGAGGGCCGCTGCTTGCAGGTGGCCACCGCGAACGCTCCGGAGACCGGCTTGCCCTCCACATCCATGACGCAGAGCACACAGGTACGCTGAAGCTCACAGGACGGGTACTGAGGAGCGCCCTGGCGCACGAGGTCTTTGGGCGCCGCGCGGTTCGGTCTCATGGCGAAGGGTTGGCTCTGGGCGCCGACCCGACAGTCAAGCATCTCGATGCCCCGCCCGAACAGGGAGCCCAGTGTCCAGTTTTGCTGGTTCTGCGTGAAGGTGCACCGCACGAGCCTTGCGCCCAGGCAACCCCCCTCCGCGACAGCGACCTGTAGGTCCTCGAAAACCGTATCCGTTGCGTATTGGTCCCCGTTCTGGAGGGCAATGCCGCCGTGGGCGAAGGTGCACCCGTGGACCCGGAATCCCGGCCTGGGCAAAACACCCTCGTGGCCCCGGAGCCGTGTGCCTGTTGCCACACCGTAAGCGACACAGCCCTGGAACCAGGAGATCGTCGCGTTGACCAGGTCCAGATGGGAGGCATACCAACCCGGTGAGGTCCATCGCATGGGGGCCCTCTGTTGTGTGTAGGCGCGCAATCCCCAGGCGTGCTCCTTGTCGGGTGTGGCGGCCGTGAGGGTGCTGTTGTAGATGCGTAGCGCTCCACGGTGGACAGTCGAACCGCTGTCTGCGGATCTATAGCCTACGTACAGCCCGTGCTGTCCCGGGGTCTCGCAGTCGAACCGGATGGTTGCGCAGGCGGAGGCGTCTGTCGGGTGGCCGAGGGTTAGCTGGTTGATGATCCTGTTGCGGCCGTCGGATCGGGGCGGGCTCTCACATGGCGGGCGGACCCAGATGTTGCCTTTCATCAAGACTGTCGCCCGAGGCTGCCCCGGCTCGCCGATTTGGAAGAACGTGCACCTGCCGGTGTCATCCCCAATCCACAGGTCGGCGAGCACTCGCCATCGGCGATCCCCTTCGCCGTACTCCACGACCCCCCAGGCGCCCTCCTGGTCGGCCCGCAGAACATCGTCCAGTGTGGCCGGGTGTTCCTCCGGGTAGTCGACCACCATGACGATGCCCCGCTCGGGATCATAGCTGACGGCCGCGCAGGCGATCTGCGCCAGACATAAAGCGGCCCCTACAAGGGCGATGATTGCCGCCGGCCTGCTGTATGCCATAGGATCACCTCCGAAGGTGGTGTGTGGTCGGATCGCGTCGTCACTCGACGGCCGCCGGCTCCAGGTAGTCCTGCCACAGAGCCCAGAAATCAGGCTGACTGATGACGCGCCAGGCCTCGGCATAGCGGCGCTCCTGAATGCAGGCGCGTGCATCGACAACCAACGCTGCCAGGTCGTGCCGGTCCTGAGGTGACAGGCTGAGGCGCGCCGTAGGATCAGCCAGCAGTTCGGCCACTCTGTCAGGGATCGCTTCCAGACGGTTGCGGTGCTCGCCCTGCAGCGGCTCGATGGTGTACGACTTCAGGTCGACCCGGTTCGCGGCGACCGTGTAGGCCATCAGACCAAAGGGCTCCAGAGACACCGGAAGCACGCCGTCAGCGGCATCCTCTCGGGCCATGGCCTGGGAGCCGGTCGCCAGGTCCGTGAGCGTGCCATTCGCCCGGAGGGTGACCGTGCCCTTCACGGGCCACGGACACGGGTTGGCGATGTAGAACCACGACCGATCTTCACCCTCGAGCTTGCGGATGGCAATATCGGTGAAGGGTCCTGTGTCGAGGGCCGGGCTGAACTTGGCCTTCGGTAGCCGAGTGTACAGGCTCAGAACCCGGCGCAGCAACTGCTCGTGGCCCACGTTGATCGTCAGGTCCGTGAAGCCGCCCACCAACAGCGACGGATCGTCGGTGATGAGGGCCAGCACGAAGGCTTCTCGACTATTGTAGCTCCCGGGCTGAGGGAGGGCGCGAATCCGTGAGACACGCATGATCCAGTCGGAGTCCAGGAGGTGGTTGATGCTGTCTTTCTCCTTGAGACTCTGTCCCGGGGCCCATAGAAGGTTCTCATCCCAGCTTGAGCGTACAAAGACGCTACGTTTGGTGGGGTGGGCGAAGGGTGTGATGAACTCCGGCCGAGTGCGGGGCAGCCAGCAATAGGGATCCTGACTGGGGAAGGGATCCCCGGCCTGGCGCCAGCTTATCGTCTCCCGCGCCAGGCAGAGCCCAGCTACGCTTTGCAGGCGTGGAATGTCAATGGCGAACTGCCGCATCGAGGCGGCGAAGGTCTCGTCGGATTCGTACAAATGCCTCAGGAATTCGGAGTCCTCCACAGCGGCCACGTTCACCAGTTCGAGGTCCTCGCGGTACTTGCGCAGCGTGCGCGCGGCCTGCCCGAAGAAGTCGGTCACCTTCGCGGCCCGCCACTGGGTGAAGCTCGGCCTAAGACCCGGCAGACGCAGTAGGGCGGCTCGTTGGGCGAACCTCGATGGGGCCGTAGGATCGATGGGGAGCGCGATGGTCGTCTCGCGAGAGAGCAGCTCCATGGTGTGGTCGTCGTAGCTGGCGTCGAGGGGGTCATCGTGCCCCTCGCCTGACCCGTACCCCGGGATCCAGTAGCCTCTGCGGATAGACGGACCCATGGGGCCGAAGATCCCTCGGAAGCACGAGAGGTGCCCGAAGGTGTCCCGTATGTCACGGATGGTCGCCAGGCAAGCCGCCTTGATCCGCGGCTCCAGCCAGTTGGGGACCATCGTCCCGCGTCGGTGGCAATAGCGCTGCTCGCCACGCTTGTTCACCATGTAGACGGTGTCTGCGCCGCGGGCGACCTGAGCGTTGTTGGCGTAGGTCTGCACATCCAATGACTGGCTGAACTCCAGGCCCGCATAGAAGCCGATGTCGTTCACCTGCAGCACATTCGCGAGCATGGTCTTCATGCAGCTAGGCACCCGCGCGTCATCCGCAAGCGGGGATGCCTTGATGAAAGGCGTGTTGTAGTCGTTGTACTGGTAGCAGCCCATGACGTGGCAGTTCTGCCCGCAGAACTGCAGGTATTGGGCGTACCGTTCGCACGTGCGCTTCATCCAGACGAGGTCTCTCAGAATGTGCTTTGTTGGCGTATCCTCAGCAGACCGGTTCTTTTTCCTTTGAGGGGGCTCCGGCTCCCCAGTGCCGAAGTTCACGCCGAGTCCCGAGGTGGGAAAGCAGCGCTCGGTGTGGATGCCATAGAGGCGGCTTGCTCCGGCCTCCACGCGGGGCAAGTCGCCCTTGACATGGTATACCCGCAGGCGGCCCGCCGCGGCCTTCCAGCCCTCCACTGCATTGACGATATCCACGGAATGCGGGCCGGGATCGGCCACATGCAACCAGCGCAGTGTGCGCATCTCGTCGGTGAGTAGGAAGCGCCCGCCGGTCTCCGCCCCCACACCCGATTGGCAGTTGCTCCACACGTTCTCCTGCTTGCTGGCAATGATTACCTCTATGACGCGCTTGGCGTCATCGGGGTACTCGAGCTCGAAGTAGTAGAAGTCGCCGGGGTGCTCGAACTGGATGCGATAGCTGAAGCCTGAACCGCGTTTGGGATCGGAGACCTCGCGGTAGGAAAGGCCGTTGCCGGAGACGAGGGTCGGCTGATCTACGGGCGCGGCGACACCTTGCGTCATGTGAGCCGGGCTCGCCGCCTCGAAAGACGGGTGTGGGTCCGCCGGGTCGGTGAAGTCCACCACATCCTCCAACTCGAGGTCCATCCCCTCCGTGTATTCGTGGCCGCGCACCACGGGCTGCTTCTGGGGCTCGAGCACCACCAAGGGCTCTCTCACGCGTGCCTCGATGGGCCGGCCCTCGCCGTCCTTCAGGCTGGCGGCCAGGGCGTAGACACCCCCTGGGAGCGTCCCCAGCTCGAGGGGGAAGATGAGGGCGCCACCACCCCGCGCGGGTGGCTTCACGGTGCCCTCAGTGACCGCGGCGCAGTTGCCCTCTTCATCCGCGAGTCCCAATTCATAGAAAACCACCGGGTCTTTAGTGATGAGCCCCGGCGGCACGTGGACATCGACCCGCACCGGAGCATCCGCCGGGTAGAACAGGTCTCTCCGCGTCGGGTTGCGCAGCACCACGGGGCCCGAGTAGGCGGGGATTCCCAGTTGCCCCGCGCAGTCCCGGGCCGATAGGGCCGGGGCGCTGCCCAAGGTCGGCGGGCTCCAGCCGGAGTCGTCATAGCCCACATCGTCCCAGCCCTCCGCAGCTTTCGGGTGCGTCTTCCACGTGCGGTCCGTGGCGACGGAGATCACTTCGCCGCTGTCCATGATAACGCGGGCCTGGAAGTAGATGAAGGGGCCGTAGAAGATGCGGGAGCCGTACAGGCCAACGCAGTTGCGTCCGGGCTTGAGGTAAGGGCTAATGTCCACGGCTTCAGTGTGGTACAGGTACAAGGCGCCGCGGCGGGGCACCTCGCGCCCATTGATGTGCAGGCGACTGTGCATCTCATCCGTGGAGAACCAGTTCCGGTAGTTGGCAGAGCCCACGTTGGCAACGGCCCGCCAGATGCGTCCCTCGGGCAAGGTGAACTCGGCGCGGCAGTAGCCGGCATGCAGCGGCTGGATGAGCTTCACCCATGCAATCTCGACTTGCTCCCCTTTGCTGCCCTCAATCCTGAGCTCGAAACCGTCGGGGGTCGCGCCACGGCAATGCAGGTCCTTGAAGCGGACCTCTTGCTCTTGGTCGCCCTCGGCCTTGACCGAAGCGCCGACACCCGCATCCTTGCCGTCCCGCCACAGGCGAACCGACCACTGGGTCTCGGCGGCAGACTGCTGGGTAAGCAGGGCTACGGTCTGCGTCTGCTGCCACATGTCCTGGACTTGCGTGGGGGCCCGGCGTCCCAGATAGTTGCCCCATCCCAATATCGCCGTGCCGTCGGCGAGAGAGAAGCGCAAGCGACCGCCCTGCACAGTGAGGTCTGCCGCCCCGGAGAAGAACGTGAAATTTGCCCGGCCTTCGTCGGGGGTGAACACCTTCTCGCGCGGTGTTGGGGGTAAGGCCAGGGACCGCCCGAAGAGGTACTCACGGCCCGGCGGGTCGTAGGTGACATCGGCGTCGCGAGCCATTGAGCAAGCACACAGAGCGGCCAGTGTGACCAGCAGCGGCTTAGTCACCGACGGACGACCTCCTTGCGGTAGTGCATGTTGGCGCAGCAACTCCGTGCCGGAGAGGCTTTTGCGCGGCGACCGATCTCAAAGGCTTCCCGATGCCAGCGCTGGGCACGGGCCGGTGGACCAGACTTCTCCGGTCGGAAGGGCTATTCCTGCGGCCCGTGCGAAGCATCGCCTTGAATCGCGCCGCGCTGACGCAGCAGCTCTGCGATCGCGTCCTGGCCCAGGGCCACCGCCTGATCGATGGGGCGCCGGCTGCCACCCCGACCATTGGGGTCGGCGCCATGATCCAGCAGCAGTCTGACCATCTCCGCCGAGCCGTTGCCGATGGCCAGGTCCATGGGGCTGAGGCCATGCTTGGCCTCGGCCATGGGACCGGCGCCGGCCTTCAGCAGCATGCGAGCGATTGCGAGGTCATCGCATTGGGCCGCCACGTGCAAGGCGGTGATGTGGGCCGGCGGGTGCGGCAGGCCGGGATCGGCGCCGGCATCCAGCAGCAGCCGAGCGATCTCCTTACTGCCAACCTGCGCCGCCGCGCACAGGGGCGTCGTCGTGTGATGCTCATGGGGGTTCGGGTACACGATAGCATCGACGTGCGCCCCTCGGTCGAGCAGTGAGTGGACCCCAGGAACATCCTGCCGGGCGATGGACTGCACGAGCAGGTCGGAGACATCTTGCTCAGGCTCAGGGTCGGTGACAGACGGAGGGTCATTGCAGCTCGCGTGCCGCATGGGTCCCGCGGGAATGGGCGTGACCCTGCCCAGCCCCTTGTCGGGCGCCTTCTTGTGGCAACCGTGGAGCGTGATTGTTGCCAGCAGGGCCACCATGCAGGGCACGAACGTTGTGATCGGCATCGGGGGATTCATGGCATGCGTCCCGACGTTTTTGCTCTTGATGGTCCGCAATCGCCCGGCGGTGCCCGTGGCCATACAGGCCCGGCGCTGCTCGGCTGGCTCTCCCAACGGCCTGCGAGACATACAGAGGTGTTCGCGCGGCGACGACCGGGCTCCTGCAGACGGGGAGACACGGTCTGCAGGTCGGTAGCAGAGTGGTGTGCTGGGATCAGGCGGCACTGCAGAACGCCCGGAGTGTTCGGCAGGCAGGCCGTTGCGCAAGGAGGGTAGAAGCACGCTGCGTGGAACCCTGCTGCAATAACGCCAGCAGACCCTACAGGTGCGCCTTGGGGCTCACAACGCGCGCCGTGTCTGAGAAGGCCCCGTGCCCAACACGAGGAGAGCTTGATTCATGGCAGCCTGCGCCGCTTTGTGCATCATGATCGCTCTGGGAGGCACTATGGTGCCCGCCAACTACGCCGCGGGTCAAATGGCCACGGACATCAACGCGAACCGCCAATGGGCGCAGCAGGCCTTCTCCCCAGCGTCCATTGAGCTTCAGTCGACGGACAGGCTGACGATCGCCCACGAGGATGTGGCGGGTGATACGAAGATCGGCCGCTGCGCCTTCGGAGGGCCGATCCGTCTGGGAGACAACACCTACGAGCGAGGCATTGGCGTCAACTCTCACAGCGTTCTGCGCGTATCTGTGGCAAAGCCTGCGGACAGGTTTAGGGCGACCATCGGCCTGGACCGCAACGTGGACGACACGGCGGCTTCGGTGCGCTTCCGTGTGAATGTGCGGGGCGAGGAGCTGTTCAGCACCGAGATCATACGCGCCGGAGCACCGCCTCGCGAGATTGACGTGCCCCTGAGTGGGGCCGTGGAGTTGGACCTCATCGTGGACGATGGTGGTGACGGGCGAGGCTGGGACCAGGGAGACTGGGCCGAGGCCCGTGTGGTCCTGCAGGATGGCTCCGAGGTGTGGCTGGATGAGTTGGCCGGACAGGCTCGGTTATTGCCCGGGCTGCCCTTCTCCTTCGTCTACGGGGGCAAGCCCTCTTCAGAGCTTGTGGACGCTTGGGAGCGTACTGAGTCGACGCAGGTACCCGACGACGGTACTGTACGCAGAACGCTGATCCTCACGGACCCGACGACCGGGCTCCAGGTCCGTGCCGACTGCATCATCTACACTGACACGCCGGGCGTGGACTGGACGCTTCGCTTTACTAACACGGGCGACACCGACACGCCGGTGCTTGAGCAGGTGCGGGCTTTGGACATCAGTGCCCAGTTGGGCATTGGCAATCAGGTGGTTCTGCGACGACTCAATGGGTCCCTGTGCCGGACGGACGACTGGCTCCCCTTCAACCAGAACGTGGCGCCCGGACAGACTATCGAGATGACCACCGCGAACGGTCGATCCTCGAGCATCTGCCCGTTTTATACGCTGGACTGGGGTGGTGGGGGGATCATCACGGCTCTTGGTTGGTCGGGCCAGTGGACGGCTTCGGTGCAGCTAGACGAGGGCACGCTGCGCCACCAGGCCGGGATGGCGGGCATGCGCTTAGCGCTCCGTCCAGGTGAGACGATCCGCAGCCCGAGAATCATGTTGTTGCAGTGGTCTGAGGGAGATGCTGAGCGGGCCGGCAACCTTTTCCGCAGGACGATGATGAAGCACGTCGTGCCCCGGGTACAAGGCCGGCCGGCGCCGCCGCCCATCGCGCACCTGAGTACCTCCTTCTACGAGCTCAACAGCACCTCCGAGGACAACGTGCTATCGCACTTGCGTGCCACTGAGGGCTTGGGTTTCGAGCTGTTCTGGCTGGACGCGTACTGGACGGGCCCCAGCGGGTTCCCCGCCAGCATGGGCAACTACGGCCTGCCGCTGGAGTCGGTGGAGCCGGCGGATCGCTTTCCTCACGGACTGGCGAGCATTGGCAAGGCGGTGCGTCGGGCGGGGCTGGGGTTCTTACTGTGGTTTGAGCCCGAGCGGGTCGCCCCCAACACACGTATTGCCCGGGAGCATCCCGAGTGGGTCATCTCGCCGAGCGGCGATGGCAGCGGCCTGCTGAATTTCGGCATCCCCGCGGCGCGGAAGTACATCACCGAGTATCTGGACGCCGCGATCAAGCAGTACGGGCTCGCCTGGCTGCGCATCGACTACAACATTGATCCTCTAGGCTTCTGGCAGCATGCCGACGGCGAAGACGCCGGCCGGACGGGGATGACGCAGATCCGGTATGTCGAGGGCCTGTATCGGCTCTGGGACGACCTGTTGGCGGCGAATCCGGGGTTGCTGATCGATAACTGCGCCTCCGGGGGACGCCGGATTGATCTGGAGACGTGTTCACGGGCGATGCCACTATGGCGCAGCGACAATACGTGCGACATGGTGGGAGACGACCCCGAGGTGATCCTCAACGCCGCGCTGAAGAACCAGTTGATGAGTGCGGGGCTGAACCGCTACCTGCCCTTCAGCACCGTTGGGCAGATGGGCGCTACGCCTTATCTATTCCGCAGCGGGTTCAATGGCGGAATCGCCTTCTGCCAGGACCTCCGACCGACAGACTACCCCCGCGAGATGCTCCGCAAGGCCATCGCCGAGGCCAAGCGCATTCGGCCCTACTGGCTGGGCGATTTTTACCCGCTGTCGAGGGTGACGACGAACCCCGAGGATTGGTGCGTGACGCAGTTCCATCGCCCAGAGGTAGAGGACGGGATCATCCTGGCCTTCCGGCGCCATCGGTCTCCATACAGCGGCTATCAGTGCAGCCCGCGGGGGATCGAAGTCGGTGCTCGGTACCGAGTCACGACGTACCACACGTATGATCCGGACCCGACGGTGCTCATGGCGGGCAGAGACCTGGCGCGCCTGGACTTACGGGTAGATGAGTGCCCCGGTTCGGTGCTGGTGGAATACAAGCGCATCGGGCAGGGCGAGTAATAGGGCCCCAGGGACGGCGACGGCGGACGGCATCGCGCTGGACAGAGCGCTCCTGCGCCGTCAAAGGTCCATCCGATGGCCCCTGTTTGCGGTGGGTGCGGGCTTGCGCGTGCGACAACCGGGGTCTGGGGTCCGTGACCCCAGCCCGGGTGCGGGCCGGGGAGGCCCGCGACGTTAGGCCGTCGTGCCGTGGCCTTCTTGTCTTAGCTGGCGTTCCCCTGATAGCCCATCCGATGGTCCCTGTTTGCGGTGGGTGTGGGCTTGCGCATGCGACAAGCGGGGTCTGGGGTCCGTGGCTCCAGCCCGGGTGCGGGCCGGGAAGGCCCGCGATGTTAGGCCGGGAAGCCCCGCACCGTTGGGGCGTTGCCGTCGATCAGTGGGCTGTTGCAGTTAAGGGTCGAGAGGGATGTCGGTGGAGAGCGGGCGTGCGCCCCGGAGCATCTCGATGCCCGCGCCGACAAGGCGCAGGTACCAGTCGCTGGGGAGGCCCTCGTAGCCCACGAAGTGGGCCTGGGTGGGCGGCGAGCTGGTTACCTTGAAGATGGCGGTGCCCTCGTCCACCTCGTCGAACATGGCGACGTAGACGGTGTCCACTCCCATTTGAGCAAGTTGATGGAACTGCTCCCACAGGAACATCCCGCGCCTGCGGGAGATGTTGCTGGAGCCGGGCTCTTGATGGGTGAGGTTGTCCCAACTGAAGCCGGGGTAGACGACAGGCAGCCACAAGATGCCGGTATCGGCGCACTCGGCGCGATCCTCTTGCCAGTAGTGGGTGGCGGCGTGCTTGTCGCCTTGATCGTCCACGGAGTAATTGCCTATGTTCCAGGGGCAGTAGGCGTCGAAGCGGCGGAAGAGGGAATGCCACTGTGGGTCGTCAATCTGCCGCCATGTCCAGGTGCCTCCCCCGACGAAGAAGGCCTGGTAGGGACCGGGAGCAGAGAAGAAGTCGGCCAGCCGATGGCCCGTCTCGGCGGTGATGCGGTTGTGAGCATCACCGGGGTAGAAGCCCCACACCTGCACGACGGGCTTGCCGGCCTCATGTAGGTAGCGGTTCTCCCGGGTGAGCCCCTGGTCCACGAGGCGCTTCCAGTCCTTGACTATAGCGTCGAAGATCCGGTCGGGGGGCATGGCGGCGGTGTCGTAGGACAGGGCGAGGGCGCGCCCGGTGGCCCGACAGGCATCCCGCACGTGAGCCATGACCTGCCGGGTGGAATCGTGCCAGCGGTCGGCGGGTCCGCCGGGCAGCCCGACCACGAACCGCTGGAGCCACGCCCCGTCGATGCCATAGTCCCGCATCCACTGGAAATGTCTCAGGATCGTTGCCGCGTTGTGAGAGCTGAACAGGTATGCCTGGGAGCCGTCGGGGTGGGTGAAGCCATCGGCGGCAGTGAGCTCTTCCGGCGCGTACTCGCTCACATCGGGCCACATCTCGAAGGTCAGCGTCTCAGGCACAATGCGATGGGGATCGCCGCTGTAGTGCATCCACCCCATGTTGGCGCCATCTTTGGGGCAGCGGAACCATCCCTGGTAGCCGCACATCACTTTGCCCCGTAGTGTGGTGACGTCCACGGTTTGGTCCGCGCTGTCCTGGGCTACTGCGGAGATCGCCAGAATTGCGAGGAGTGCTGCGCTGGTTGGGCCCATGATTGATGGGTGTCTCCCGGGGGCGTACTTGTTCGTGAGCGTATCAAGTGCTGATGGCTGACACGACTATAGCCTGCTGTTTCGCCCAGTGCCGGCCCATGGCCTGCGTCGGATGGGTGGCGGGATGGACAGGTCTCCGAGGCCCGGGGAGCGAATCTATGGTCGCGCCGGCGCTGGCCGCCAATGCGCTGTATAGACGCCCGACTCCTGTACTTGAGGATCATCACCATGTGCTCTCTTGCCTCTCGCCAACCGTTGCTCCTGGGTCTCTGGCTCGTGGTTGCCGCCGTTCCGTCTAGCGCTCAGCAGCAGCGCGTTGAGTTGAGGGGTGACGTGGTTCTCTACGCCCCCCTCGACGACTGTCTGCGCGCGCATCTGCCCACCGCCGGCGTGGGGCTTGATCCCATCCCCACCACTGAGATGGAGGCGGCGGGCGTAAGGCCAACACCCAATATTGGCAAGGGCGTTGTCGGAGGGACAGTGTACTTCGACCGGACTTTTGGCGCCTACCTGCACGACGTGATTCCCGGCAATGAGGTCGGCACTGTGATGTGTTGGGCAAGGCACGATTGGACGGCGGCCACGGATGAGACCCATGTGATGTTCCAGATCGGCCCCCGCCTGCCGGCCATGGGCTCTTTGTTCCGCTACCGCGATCAGCCGTATTGGAGTTGGGTATCGTGGTATCACCACATGGACCAGAAGCATGTCTACGGCCCAACCGCGGACATCTCGCATATCGAGGCGGGCCAGTGGTACCACGTGGCCTGCACTTGGTCGTGGCCGGAGCGCATCAAGCGGGTCTACCTCGACGGGAAGCTGATCGGTGAAGAGCCCCTGAAGCGCGCCCTCGGTCCCGCGCGCGCGCTGTGGCTGGGATCCGGCACGCGCGGCCAGCAGCCGCTCAACGGCTGGCTCGACGAGGTCTACGTGCTTGACGAGCCGCTCACCCCGAGCATGGTGAAGCAGGCCTATGAGGCCGGATTGGCCGGGCGGCAGGCCTATCCCATCGGTCCGCCGCCACCCCCAGAACGGCTCGTCGAGCTTCCCCGCGATACCGCCCCGGCGCCGCCATCGTTCGTCCGATGGGACCCACAGGGAGCGTGGCGCACGGACAACGGCCTGCGGGCGGAGACCACTCTCAACGGGTGGTGGCGATGGCAGAAGTGTGAGATCCACACCGTGCCTCCTGATCCCGGCAAGTGGCTCTTTCGCCGCGTGCCCGCTCTGGATGGGCGTATGGAGCGATTCTACGTGCACGGCCCCGACGGTAAGCCGGTCAAGGACCTCCAGCCAGACAGCGCGCAGTCGTGGTATGAGCGCCGCTTCGACGTGCCCTCGGCCTGGCGAGGCAGTAGGGTCGAGATCGAGTTCGAGCAGATCGTCGGTCGCAGCGCGGTGTACCTGAACGGCACGCTCATGGGCCAAGTGCCGGCCTTCAACGCGGGGGCCTCGTTCGACGTTACGGACAGCATCCTGTTCAACGGTCCCAACCGGCTCACCGTATGCACGAAGGCCATTGCGGGAGACGTGTGGTTGCGGCGGACTCCTAAGGGCGCGCGGCTGTCGAAGGCGTGGATCGAGACCTCCGTGCGCAAAGCAACAGCGACGCTCCAAGTGCGATGCGAAGGGGCGGCGAACACCCGGGTGCGTGCACGGGTGGTCGAGCGGCCGGGAGCCGATACGGCGGTGCTCGAGTTCCCCGTGGCGGTGGTGCGCGACAGCAGCGCCGCCCTGACGGACGAACTACCCCGCGAGGTGAAGCTCTGGTCGGTCGAGAACCCGAACCTGTACTGGTACGAGGTCGAGCTCATTGGTGCTGATGGGGAAGTCGTCGACCGGCTGCTGCCGCGGCGCTTCGGGTTCCGGGAGTTTTGGATCGAGGGGGACAAGTTCGTCCTCAATGGCAAGCCCACGTACCTGTACGGTCACTCACATCCCCACTTCATGACAGTGGCTGAATGCGGGACGCCCGGGTTTGCCGAATATGTCCTCCGGCGCTGGAAAGATGTCGGGCTGAACATGACGTACAACTGGGTGCGCGACCGCTCATTGGGCCACGTGTTCGATGTTGCCGACGAGATCGGCTTCCTGTTCGTCCCGTACATTCTCCCCGGGCTCACCGGCCTCGATCCGGACTACCTCGCGGGCCACCGTCGGGTGCTTGAGGCGGCCGTGGACAAATACCGCGACCACCCTTCGGTGGTGGCGTGGCTGCTGGCGCCGGGTGGGTCCCACGCGTGGGATATGTGCCCGGGGAAGATGGATGGCCGGTTCAAGCCCCAGACACTGAGCTTCTATGATGGCACGGCGAAGAGACTACGTGCCATGCGCGAGCTTGTGGCCCGGGTCGATCCGTCGCGGCCGGGCTTCCACCACTCCTCCGGCAATGAGGGGCCGGTCCACGGCTCCATGGCCTACATGACCTTCGATGTGGCCCTTCGCGAGCGCAGCAACTGGCCGTGGCTGTGGTCCCAATCCCGACACAAGCCGGTGTTCGTGTGCGAATTCGGCTTGCCTATGCACTGTGGCTGGTATGCCAGGACCCGGGAGCTACGGCGCCAGTACCCAAACCACCAGGCTATTCCCCTGTACGAGCAGTATGCCGCCATGTACTTCGGTGATGAGGTGTACTCGTGGCCCACCGGTGAGGACATCGAAAAGCAGTCCAAGCCCGGAGCATGGGGGATGTTCGGGCGCAGTCGGGCCGTCAGCGAGCTCAAACAGCTCTTCGCCACGGAGAATCTGCGGGCCTGGCGCACCTATGGTATCTCCTTTTGCCTCCACGCCGAGGTGCCCGACCTGTTCAAGGGAAGCACCCCCCAATGGAAGCCCGATGACGAGCCGCGGCGACCCGGCGCGATGCCCGACTACATCCCCGCCAGTAACAGCAACAACTACCAGTGTGCCGATGAGCTGTCCGAGCTCGGCGAGCACGTGAGAGACCTACTCGCGCCGGTATACGTCTACATCGGTGGCCCTGACGGCGAGTTTACCAGCACCGACCACTCCTACTTCCCAGGCGATTTCGTGCGCAAATCGGTCATCGCGATCAATGATGGTGAAGTCCCGGCTCACCTGTCTTACACATGGCGCCTCCAGGACGGGGAAGAG
>Ga0272441_10010579_pt1 | contig 13916 bp, 7 predicted proteins | sample SSMProp6N_FD_193582 | JGI IMG/M metagenome (GOLD analysis project Ga0272441, IMG submission 193582) | Marine sediment archaeal communities from Little Sippewissett salt marsh, Falmouth, MA, United States - SSM-Prop-6N | ecosystem: Environmental > Aquatic > Marine > Wetlands > Sediment ... | reverse complement strand
TTTCAATTAAGATTTTCGCTCTTGCGGGAGTCGCTATGCTTCCAAATAACGAGACAAATGAGGCATTGGTTTTGATTTTATTTAATTCGCCATTAAAATAACGTCCATAATAAAATTCATCTGTCGGGTCCCACAGTAATTCGTTCGTGGTTTTCTTTATTTTTTCATGTTCCTCTTTCCATTGCCGCGATTCTTCCTCCAGACCAAGTTCCTCAGCCATAAGGGCCAAATAATAAATTTCGCTTGCAACAAAGCCGGTGAAATCCACCGCATCAAAGAGTTCATGTTTGTCGAATCGTACGCCGTTATCCCGCCCAGATTCATTTCCATCCGTGTGACGCCATTCCAAAAGTAAATTGTTATTTTTATCTTTATTCGTACGGATCCATTGAATAAAACGGGCCAACCGGGGATAAGCCTCCCTTATAATACCCATATTGTGATCACTCAAATACAAATTCCATAAAGCCCAGCCGATCAGCGGCGGATGAATACCCCTGGCATCATGATGGGGCTGCGGCGGCCGCTGGGGATTGCCGATAAAACCATCCTGACGCTGCGCGCGAAGCAGGGAAAGCGCGTCCTGTTCCGCGAGTACCGGATCAATATACCGGGTTCCGAAACAATGAAACAGGGTATCCCAAACATTCAGGTGAACATGCCAGGGACTGGGATTGCTCCAAAACGTGACAAACTGCCCTTCGGGCGCTTTATATGCCCCGCGTAAAACACTAACGGCTTTTAATGCGGTTTTGACCTCATCCGGAGAGCATTGGCTGAGATCAAAAGTTGTATCCAATAATCTATTGATTTTATCCTCGGCAAGCCGGTCAATGCGCTGATTCAATCCCGCTTCAGCAAGATGTGCAGCGCGTTTCGGATCATCCCGGTCATAGGCTATGGCCCATCTGAAACCGTTTCCCAATTTCATTTTTTTATAAACAAAATATTCCTGATAGCTTACTCCGGCACTAACGCCTGTACCGGATACTATTTGAACCGGTTGATCCGGCTGAAACGGTTTTTTGCCGTTCCCGGAATGTATAAAGACATCCATCTCAGCCCCTCCTGTACAGTAGCCGACCAGGCATTGCTGTTTCCAAAAGACGAGTTTGATCGCCGAATCATCCGAGTGGGCGGACAAGGCATCGCCGATAAAATAATCCAGAACCGGGGAACTCGGTAATTTCATTATAAAACTCATGAACGGCTTTTTCCGCCAGGAATAAAAAACAAACTCGTAAGGGTTATCAGTTGTTTCGGCCCAAAAGCGGGTGTCCCACTGGGTCGATCCGTCCAGGCCGGAAAATCGCAGTACCTGTGAAGCGGACCAGATATTCGGTAGGTATTGTAGTAATGAATTTTCCTTAAGAACCTCTGTTTTTTCCGCCTGACACCACAGGGCCGGGGATGTAAAACCAAGGGTAAATAGTAAAATAAATAAATATTTTATCATTTTTGTCATGCTTTATCCTGTATCCGGTAAACAAATAACAGATAACTATTCAGAATCAAAATCATTTCAAGTTATTTAACAATTTTTCAAGTTCCGCTGCCACATCGCGAATTTCTTTCGCTGAAGCCGGGGGATCGTCCCCGATTTTCGGATTCCCGGCGCTTACTTCAGCCTGGCGATATAATGAATGGATAGCGCGTTCTACTCTTTGATATAAACCGTTTACATTACCTCCTTCCGCCAATATTTTATAACCGAAAAATGCTTCGGCGTGCAGTTTCCAGATAATCGCTGTCCTTTCAAGCAGTTCCAGTCTCCAATACAGATCATCATACTGCCCCGGTGTCAGGTATGGTTTGACGTTTTGTAAATGCTGCAATGCCTGCTGAGACAAAGCAACGGCAGTATCTTTTTCAGCCATGATCATCTCCAACAATTCCGCATCAGGATGATTCAATCGATTTTCCAGGTCTTTATATCCCGGTTTTTCCGGGAACCATTTTGCCAGTGTTCTTGATGAAATATGACCGTTGGCATATTTGAATCCGGGAAGCATTGAATGGCGGGTGATCCAAAATTTAAGCGGGAAAAATGATTTGTTGACAATATTAAAAGTCGGTTTGAACGCTTTTTCCACATGTAGCGCCGCTTTCCGCCCATAGCGCAGTTCAGTCCATTCTTTCCAGATATCATTTGCGGTAATATCCGGATCTTCGGTCAATCGATACAGCGTGTATAAATTGATCTCATTGGGAGTCTCAATTGCGTCATAGCCGCCATGATCAACCCGCGCGATATAACCCTGAATACCGGGTTGTTTTAATGCGTACCGCCAGCGGTATTCAAAATATTCGGGACTGGTGTGCGGAACACGATTCTTGCCCGTAAACTCGGAGGAGCAATCAAATTCAATGATCTGTCCATGTTCGGGAAACTGCCCGATGAGTGAATTGTGCGGGTAATATGGCTGCCAGTCATGGGGCACACATTTTGATTGCACGATCACTCGGTTATCAATTTGCTGCAGGGCTTTTTTAAACCATTCGAGTCTTATCGGCTCGGCGAAAAATCCGCGCACGATCAATTTTTTATCGTGTTTATGGCAGACCTTGTCAATACTATTGATCAATTTTGCGATTCGATCGGGCATTGAAAGTTTTGAAGCAACCCTTTTTTCATCAATGACAGGATATTGCGTCTCCCGGAATGTGAGTATTATACCACCAAACTCTGGAAAATCGGTGAAAACACTATCATACCGTGCGGTTAACCAATCCCAGAAGCCGGGATAATCTATTTGCACTTTTTTATCTTTAAAATACTTTTGCGGTACATTGGCCAGTTCATGCACCCATATCCAGACCTGCAAATCCTGGTCATGGGCTTCTCGGGCCAATTGCATGAGTTTCAGCCCTCTTTCTTTACCCTTATGCGTCCCGTCAAGATGCCGGTCATCCCCGTAATACAAATCCCTTGAATTATAGATCATCCCATGTGAAAAAATGACAGTATTAATATTGTATTGCGGGGCTAATTTTATCATATCGGAAACATAATCAACATCCATTTCGTGAAATTGCCAGGCCCGGTAAGAAACAAGAGGTTTTGAAAATAAAATTGTAAAGCTTTGAAATATTATCCCCAAAATGAGTAAACAAAAAACCTTTTTATTTAATGTCATCATAAAATTCCTTTAAAGATTGGTTACAAACGATCAGTTTTCAGGTTTTTCAAATAACGGATTAGGTTGTGTTAAGATTTTATACAGCTCCGGCCGACGCCTGATTATATTTTTCGCCGGTTTAGAGGGTAGATTGATCTCTTTTATCAATATTTTATTGATCCCGTCCGATCTCGCAAAAAGCGTTCCCGATTCATCGGCCATTAAAGATTGTTTCGGATGAGTAAATATTATGACAGCGCCGTTGTCTCGTGCCCTGGTTCGGATAAGAATATCATTCCATTCCCCGGTGCTGCCATAAGCTGGATTCAAAATAAGCCGGGCGCCTTTAAGGGCCAGACATCTGGCCACTTCCGGCACCTGTCGGTCGTAACAAATCATGATACCGATTTTCCCGAATTCCGTTTCAAAGACAGGGATATCATCTCCGGGATAATAAAATGACGGTTCATAATATTTAGCGCTGCGATGATTTTTATGATATACGCCGACAATTTGTCCGTTTCGATCGATAAGCGCCGCGGAATTGTAAACCTTGTCACCCTTTTTTTGAGCGAAACCGATCACTAAATATACTTTCAAATTCCCGGCCAGTTCTCTGAATTTTCGAATATATTCACCATCAATAGGTTCAGCAAGCTTTAAAAATCGTTCAGCCGCTTTTGTTTGGTCCTCAGCTCTCTTTACCTGACCGATAACATAGCCTTCCAAAGCCCCTTCCGGCGTTACGATCAGTTCCGCTCCCCGGGAGGCTGCTTCAGAGATCATGGTACTCAATCTCTGAAAATTTTCTCCTTTATTCCATTTTTCCGGCATGAAAGAAAGGCTGGCTATCGTCAATTGTGAGTCGGTTGATTTTTCCTCCGGTATTGCTGTTGAAGTTCCGATCAAGACACTTGATATAACCAGTAGAAATAAAAAGTTAGTAAAAAAATGATCATTACTAAAAAACATGAAATTGCCCTGATTTTTGAGATATTCACACAATTAATAAGAATTATTGTGATCCTTTATGTGATAACTTTCACCGGAATTGTTTGTACTGGTTTGACTTTTTTCGCATTCCGTTTTCCACTTTGCATGTACCATTTGCATGTTTTTCACTTTATCAGGATATTTTGCGGACAAATCATTTTTTTCCTCAGGATCATTACTCAAATCAAACAATCCGATCATTTTATCCGTTTTCCATCGTAATTTCCAGTCGCCCACACGAATGGCATCTTCATCTCTATAGGTCCAGCATAAAGTTCTGTTGTAATCCAATTCCCGTCCTTCAAATAACGGCCAGATGTTTTGCCCGTCATACCCGCGGTCGGTTGGCACTTCAGCTTTCGCGGTAAACGCAAAGGTGTGAAACAGGTCCAAATGCATCCAGGGTGTTCTGACTCTTTTTCCAGCCGGGATGTGCCCTTTCCACCGGGCGTTACATATAACCTTAAGACCGCCTTCGGCTAAATCCCGGTCATAATCATTCGCGGTACTTGCACCCTGATCACTCAGGAAAACCAAAAGCGTATTCTCACTCATTCCCAACTGATCGACCGTGTCCACAACCCGTCCGACACAATAATCCAGGTATTCGATCATATATTGGTAGTTCTTCAATGGATCGTTACTATGATAATAACCCGGAGGCGCCTGGTAAGGCCCGTGCGGCGCGTAAAAACACAAATTTAAATAAAAGGGCGCCCGACTGTTTTTGTGTTTTTTTATATATTTTATGGCTTCATCCGTAAAGAGTTGGTCAAAATAACCTTTATCATCTACGGGTGTTTTATCCCGGTAAAAATGTTTACGATTGCTGGAATTATAAAAATGGGTATAATAGTCGGCATGCCCGGCCGTGCTGCCATAATAGACATCAAACCCATGATTTAAAGGATTAAACTTTTTATCATAACCCAGATTCCATTTGCCGAACAAAGCCGTACGATAACCTGATTTTTTCAAAACTTTGGCAATAGTCTCTTCTTTTGTGGAAAGGCCGCTGTTCGGATCATTAGGTTTCGGCTGGCTATTTAGTCCTACTCTGTATGGATGTCTTCCGGTATTCCAGGCGCAGCGTGCGGGTCCGCATAAAGGTGTGGCAATCAGACAATTTTCGAATACAACGCCTTCAGAAGCCAGCTTGTCCATTCGCGGTGTTTTATAAATATGTTGTCCGTAATAACCCACGGATTCCCGGCCAAGATTATCAACAGTCATAAATATAATATTCGGCCTTTTTTCATGACTGCAGGACGTATTAATTAATGGTAAAAGACAAATAGTTGAAGCGCCGGTTCCAATAAATTTTATGGCTTCTCTTCGTGATAAAAATTTTCTCATAATAACCTCCTCATTGTTAATTTGTCAGTGGTCGTTATTTCTAATTCATTTTAATATTCATGCAGGGCAAATTACCGGCACATTTCCTGTTGAATAAATCTCAACAGCATATTTTTAACCGCGCCATTTACCAAGCATCCATCTGCTCAGGGTTAAACCGTCATCGGCCTCCCAGGCCCATTTTTCCAGTCTGTTGAACAATTCTTCAATTACTGGTTTCATGTCGGGATCATTATACAGGTTGTTGTTCTCATCAATGTCATTTTTACGATTATACAATTCAGGAGCGCGTTCCGTATTCAGGATTAATTTCCATTCATCCGTTACGACACATCGTTCATACATGCCATCACCTGCATCTTTGAAAGGCCGGTTCTCAATGAATACGGCTTTTCTCCAGTTTTTGTCATCTCCGTTCAGGAGCGATTTCGCGCTTTTGCCCTGAATGGCTTGCGGAATTCTCACACCGCATAAATCCAAAATGGTTGGCGCCAGATCGACATGACTGATGACCTGTGACCTCGATCCGGTCTTGAAATGATTTTTCCAGTTAAATATGAGCGGCACCTTGCTTGCCGTATCATAGCACAAACGCTTGTTATGTTTATTCCATCTGTGAATCAGGTTGTGACCATGATCCGAAGTATAAATAATAATCGTATTTTCCCGGATACCCAATTCGTCAATGGCGCTGGTCAACCGGCCGACATTTTCATCTATACGGTTGACCATCGCATAATAAGTTGGAAACTCAACCTTTCCTTTAAATCTCAAACAATTTTCTTTCGGTGCGGTCCAGGGTGTGTGCGGCGGATAATATGATAACCACAGACAAAAAGGGCCCTCATGGTTTTCCCGAACAAATTCAATAGCCTGATCCGTTTCCATATCCGTGCGATATGTACCCGGATTTCCTTCAGTGAATTCCGGTATGGCGTCAATCGAATTATTCGGTACACGAGTATTATTTTTTTTCAACCCGATCCAGAAAGAAGCGCCGGTATCATAACCCTGCCATATATCAAAATATGATGGAGAGGGATCAACACTATTATTTTCTCCCTTGGGCCCTAAATGCCATTTCCCGATATAACATGTTTTGTAGCCGTTCTCGTGCAGCAATTTAGGGAATGCTGTTGAATGATTGATGAGTGTGATATTATTATCAATGACACCTGTTTTATGTGTGTACAGGCCCGTCAGCATGGATGAACGGCAGGGAGAGCACACGGGTTGTGTCACATAGGATGAACTGAAACGCACCCCGTCCTGCGCCAATTTGTCGATATTGGGAGTTATGGCATCCGGATTCCCGTTGCATCCCAATGAATCATATCTTTGCTGGTCGGTCATGATGAAAACAATGTTGGGATGTTTATTAAGGATTGTTTTTTGTCCTTTGCAGCCGTTGAGCAGATTACCCGACAGGCAGGTTCCGGCTGTAATCAAACCAAGTTTCTCAAAAAAAATTCTTCTTTTCATAATACACATCCTTTCATTAGTGTCCGGTTAACGGATGCATTAAATTGACTATGGAAATAATTCCAATAGTATCAATATAAAATACTTTTGAATCTTTTACGCTTTATAAAGCCAAAAAAAATAATACTCCCAACACCATATATTAAAGGTGGGCAGGAGTGCGTGTCCGGGATTAACCGGACACTAGTGACATCTTTAATTAATTTGAAAGTTCCAGTATTTTAAGATTTTTTGGATCGATTTCTGTAAAATTTCGAGCATTATTCAAAATAACATCATAATCACTACCAGTGGCCCGCCGGGCCTCAAATTGATTCAATACCACACCATCCACATCTTCCATTACTATTGCGGGACGCAGATCCGGTTTTTCAAAATCCACAGACACATTATGGAATTTTAGTTTTTTCACATGCCGGACAAAAAAACCGTAAGCCGGGCGGACGCCCAGGCTGCGCGGAGAATATGTTTCCTTATATGGCACCTTTATATTTGCCATCTCTTTCGTTCCACCGCCTTTATAGGTTATGGAAACGTTTTCGAACACAACATTTTCAACCGGGTGATCTGCCCTGCCGGAAATTGTACTGGTAAATTTGCGGTCTTTAATATAACCGTAAGCATCGGTTGCTGTGATGTTCTTAAATGTGACATTACGAATTTTTCCAACCGGTGGATCACCGGGAGCCCTGCCGCGGTCCGTTATATTAATAAATATCGGATTCGCAATTTTAGTCATCGTGATGTCGGTAAAAGTGACATCCTCGATCACGCTGCCGTCATTACTGGTTATACCCAAACCCGCCTTGGCGGCATGTTCAATTGTACAGTTGGATACCTGCACGTTTCGGATATTGCCAACAGTTTCGGCCCCGAATGTTATGGTATTACAGCCGCTTGAGAGAAAACAATCCCGGATGATAATATTTTCACAGTCAAGCTTGTATCCCAGTGCAAAGTCGCTTTTAATGCCAATGGCGTCGTCGCCGCCTGCCATTTTGTCGTCCTGGTAACGTATTGCCCGTATATCACAATTTTCAATCAGCACATTGCTGCAGGCCATCAGGTTAATACCATCACGCAAGGTGCGGATTGTCAGATTGGAAAAGACCATATCGGTACAACCATTGGCCAGAACCGCAAAGTGGCCGCCATTTTCAAAAGTAATATTTTCGATAGTGATATTATTACATAATTTCAGGGATATCGCCTTATCACCGCCGCCTGAATAAGTATTGCTCCTCGTGATCCCGCCGCCGTTAATGGTTCCTTTACCTGTAAAGGTAATATTTTCCAGGTTTTCACCCCATATGAGCGAATTACGAAAGTGGCTGTGACCAAAGTCCTGATATTGGTCCCAGGGATTCGGTTCCGGAGGATCATAGGCATTAATATCATCTGGGGCTCCAAGGATCGTCGCCCTTTCGTCCAGTTGAAGAGTGATATTGTTCTGCAAATGAATGGAACCGCTTAAATAAGTACCTTCCGGGAAAACAACCGTTCCACCTCCAGCTTCGCTGCATTTTTTAATTGCCAGATTAATGGCTTCGGTATCAAGTGTTTTGCCGTCCCCAACAGCCCCGTACGACTTTACATTGAAATTTTTTCGAGCGCATGAAACACACGAACATAAAAGCACAAAGATAACAAATAGCAATACTTTTTTCATACAACTATCCCTTTTCATTAAAATTGAATTAATAGTTCGGTTTTATTTTTTCCAGGCACTTTAATTTTCAAAATATTGTGAGAAAGCCGGAACTCATTTTCGGACAATTCCCGCCCGTTCACAAAAATCGCTTTCGGGGCTTGTTTTACATAACCGCCAAATACACCGCCCTGGTGCAATTCCGCACGGTATTCGTCCTTTTTGAATTGTTCATTTATAATGCCGACCGGGGAAATAAATTTATCCAGCAGGCCCAGGGGAACAAACTTCCCTTTCAGGGATCTGATAAGATAAAGGCTGCATCCGTATTTTCCCAAACCTGCCTGCAAAATTTCATCCTTTTTCATTACTTTAACATCACCGGAAAAATGTTCATAAACGATAAAATTCTTGCCTAACAAACCATTCACATCCGACGGACTAATCTTACCCGTTACAGAGTCTGATTTTGACAGATTCCACAATCCCAAAAGTGCGGTCTCCCCGCTTTTGGAGAAAATCTTGTAAGGCTTTGCTTCATCAGCCTGGAACAAACAATCAAGGGTTGGGCGTCCGGGTATATCAGGACGAAGAATGGTCCCGTCGGCAAACTGCACCTTACCCAGAATATCCCAGTTTTGTTTGCCCGCTTCGTCCGTACAGTAAATGGGCCCGCCACTCATGGCCCGCGCCAATGCATCGGCAAAAGAATGCGGTTTATGCGATTGAAACATATCAAAATCCGGCCATACCAGTTCCGAAAACCAGAATGAATTCTGAAAATTTGTCCTGATGAACACCTCAAACGGGCCCTTGGGGCCTGTTTCATGAAAACTGAGATAATCATAAGAACTCCTGGCCACAGCCGATTCACGCCAGTGACAATAGACTTCCGGCTTCATGGCCATACAGTTAATGACCGTACCGTCAAAAACCCGTTTGATTTCGGATTGCATATTGATCTCCATTTGATCAACGCCATCCCATACGGGTACTGCGCCCTTGACATGTTTTATGGCAGCGCCCTGGTTATCAACTTTTAATAAATCAATGCCGCTCTTTTTCAAATGATCATACCAGTCGCCATAAAATTGAGCGCCATCTGCTGAAAGCGCAGTCGGAAAAACATAACCATTATTTTGCATCAGAATTGACCGATACCTTTTTGCAAGACGGCTTTTCGGAGCAAGACCCTCCCAATATCCGGTTATCGTATGCCAGACTCCGACATGCGGGACGCCGTATTTTTTTTTCATATTATTTATTGTACCGGACAATCCCAGCGGAAATTTTTTACGAACGGCGTCGAAACCGCTCATTTTCCGTCCACTCGCATCCAGCATTTGCCAGCCGTCGTCTATCAGCATCCACGGCATAGCATACTGATCATTCTGAAAGGACCGGGCGGCATCATACAAATCATCCGCGGTTATTCTTTCACCCAGCGAACCGCCATACCGTCCCAAAGCGTTCCAGGAACACCAGCCGAATTTCCGGAACAGGTCCGGAAACTTTTTAGTCTGACGTAATCCTCCTTTTATTTCCATTGAATGCATAGCATATTTCATTAACGATGTTACGAGTTGATACGGATCTTTTGAAAAACCGATGATCATTAAAGGGACCTTATTTGCCTTTGATCCGTCAACAAAAGTATGGCTCTCTAATCCCAAACTACCCTTGTTAATATTCAGCACGCCACGGAATCCATTACCTCCCAGTGGGAATGCCGCTCCGTATAAATTGTTTTCAGTTCTCCATAAAAAGAAGACGGCCTGCTCCACTTCCGCCTGTTTTAAATCATCAATGACAAGAGGATACGCAAACTGTGACCGGTCCATGATATAGGAACAGATTCCCGTTTCATATAATGGCAAATCGTCTATTGTTAATCCCAGATAATCATTACCATTCACTTCAAAATCTGAATTAGTGGACCAGTAATACGTTGAGATATTGTCATTTTTCCAATACTTTTCCTGCAGGACCGCTTTTCTATTACCTGAACTATCCAAAAAATCATAACTCATTATTCTAAAAAAACCCAGTGAATCATTTCCGGTTTCCGTGATATGACCGGTTTGGGTCTCGATAAATGAAAGCCCTTTAAAAACGGGAGTTATCCGGCCCATTGGATTCCTGTTCTTGGATTGATCACACGACAGGAAATTGAATAGAAAAAATATTGTTAGGATCAGTTGTATTGGTACTCTATAACTTTTCATCTCTCTCCCACTAATTTTTTTTGACGTCCATTTTTAACCTGGTTTTTTCCAAAATCAGATTGTCTTCGTTTATGGCGCGGCCACGGTTCATCATGCGCCAGCGCATTTCCAGAACAAATTTATCGATATTATACCGGTGACCGGTTTCCGTATTCAGGCCATACGTCACACCAGGCGACCTATCCATTTGCTCCAGTTTACCAATTGCGTCTTCAGCGATCATTTCATATTCCTCATTCGGCTCCTGCATGTACAAGCGTTGCGCGAAATAGGCCCGTATCCATTGTTTTTGCAGTTTTGCGGCATCAAGAAGGAACCCGAAATCCTCCCCGAGCACAGCGTTTTGTTCAGGGGTGAGATATCGACTTGCCATTCTAATATCGGTCAATGAAGCGTCTACCTGTCTCAGCACCTCATCTTTTTCCGCCACCAGTTTATTAAACAGTTCCATATCAGGATAATACAATCCCTGCTCCAGTTTTTTATCCGCCGGGTCCTGGCTCCATTTATATCTGGTCCGTAACATAATATGCCCAAAATAATAATTGTAATCATCCCACTCGGCGCCAATGGATTTGGTCAACCAGTATTCCAGATGATACCGTCCATTGTGGTTAATAAACTGGGTCCGTTTAAAAGCAGAAGCAATATAGGGCACTGCGCCTTCAGGATATCGTCTTCCGGCCCAGTCCTCGGCCACCTGATCAATGGTCAGGTCCGGATTTTGCATAAAACGCGAAAACGCGTAAAAGTTGATCTCGTGGGTATTTTCAAACGGATTGTCGTGATACAACCTGGCACGACCGACCATTCCGGTCAATCCCCTGTCCCGGGCGCGTCTGGCGAACCGCTGGATATATTCAAGCTGCGCGTAAGCGCCCTGTGTGCTCCATGCTTTTTCAACACCCAGATCGATTTCAATAATTTGCCGTTTCTTGCCCACGCTCCCATGCATGGCATTCGGGGGATAAAAAGGATCAAATTCATGAAATGTGGTTTTATTCATGACAATAAGATCATCCGGCAAACGTTTGAGCGCTTGCTGAAAGTATTCCATCTCCTGCGGTTCGTAGAAAAAACTGCGTAAAATAAGCTGCTTGTCGTGCTCTTTGGCTACATCATATATTAGTTTTGTCACCCGGTAAATCCGTTCGGGTACGGACAATTTGGACCGCACTTCGGTATTACGGAACAATTTATAGTGACATTCATGGAAGGTCAAAACAAAACCCGCCGTGTTCGGCACGACCTTAAGTAATCTTTCATACCTGTTTTTGATATACGGGAACAAGCCGGGATGATCAAAATTCAAATCGCCCTCGATCAGAAATTTTTCCGGAATATCATCAAATTCATGGATCCAGAGATAATAGGGAATGTTTTGTTTGTCCGCCAAAGAGCCGATATGCAGCAAATCCTTTTGCCAGTTTTTCAACGGTTTGGTATGACTTGAACTGGAAGCATATAACCGTGCAAGATGGGGTATTTTCACGTTCGGATCAAAATTTTCATCCGACACAAGGAAACCTTCAACGGACCGGAAAAAACGATGCGAAAAGATAAAAAAATTGACTCCATATTCCGGTGCCTTTTGAACCGCTTGCTCTAATTTGGGAATATCGTATTCATGAAACTGCCATCCGTTCATGGTGAAAGGTGAACCAGCTTTAGCGGGGGAAAAATGAACTACTAAACAATAAAGTAAGAAAACAAAGAATAGATTTTTTTTCATAACACATTCCTTTTTTGTTCTTCAAATCATTTACAACATTAGAATATAACTCGCTATGACAACATCCAAAACCGTTTGAATTCAGCCAAAGTGTCCAGAACATCATATGAACTGAATCTTTGTAACTGATATTTACGACCCTGCCATGTTACTTTTATTTGTTCTGTTTTACACTCATCATACAACTGTTGCACATTTTTTAAATGTACTAAAATTTCAGCCTTGAGCCTGGGAATTTCCTCATTTCTGTCAGTATACTGGCATCGTTCTGCTTTCAACCAGGCGAGCTGCATTTCACTCATAAAAATGAGAACACATTTATTCTCTTTTAATTTAAAATTGAAAAACTCGTACCCGCCGTCCGGTAAATCATCTTTTATTTTTTCCAGTTTTTGCAGACTGTTATCCGCTAACACAAGCGCCTTATTATAAGCTACCACTTCCTCTTTAATAATTTGCGGATCTCCCCTGCGGACTTTTTGGTACAATGGAATAAGGCTCTTGTCCCAATTTTGAGGATCCAATTGATTATTAAATGGATTGGCATGATACAGGTCCTGGTCGTCAGGATAGGGGGCCGCCGTCTTTGGGCCTTCCGGACGGACCACTTCCCAACCCTGAATAGCAGGTTTACACCATATGCTTCTTGTGGTCCTAAATGTAGGATTAGCAAATGCCGTTTTCCCAAACGAGAATTCTTTGACATACATCCCTTCGGCAATTACATCACCTGTGTGTTTCAGCACCTCCGCCATGGCTTTTGCGGCCTTGTTGCCGAATTTATTAACTGAAAAATCGTAAAGCGCTTTGTCCGGATCGCTTGTTTTTCCGCTGGTGGAATATCCCAGAAACCATATATTGGCTTCCTGCGCATTGTTCAAAACACTTGTCCTGCCACGGGTGACACGCACATTAAATCCCTGAATATTGTTTTCTATCCAAAGATCATATTGAGGTTTAAATTCCGTGTAAATTCGGCAATTGGCAACATGCTGGCCGCAGCAATATTCTCCCCAGGTGTCCGCCTCGATATACTGTTTTTTCCTTTTAATTTTTCCTATGACCGGATTCGTAATACCTCGCATACCCCAATCCTGTGGAACAGATTTGGTCATAATAATTACATCATCTGAAAGATTATCAATCGCTTCCATTATTCCATCCCGTTGTTTCGTGTTATGGGTAAATGTGCGTAATATCAGTTGCATGTTATTATTATTGCATGCTGTATTCACAATACCGACCAGTTTCTCCAATAATTTGGGATTGACCATCCAATATCCACTTTCAGTAACGGTCAATATGACATGGTCCAATTCCGGGAAAATATCGCCCAAAGCTTTTTCATATCTTTCGGTTAA
>Ga0272441_10010578_pt1 | contig 13916 bp, 12 predicted proteins | sample SSMProp6N_FD_193582 | JGI IMG/M metagenome (GOLD analysis project Ga0272441, IMG submission 193582) | Marine sediment archaeal communities from Little Sippewissett salt marsh, Falmouth, MA, United States - SSM-Prop-6N | ecosystem: Environmental > Aquatic > Marine > Wetlands > Sediment ... | reverse complement strand
GGCCTGTCTAGGATTCAGCACATCCTGGCCGCCCTTGGCGATCCCCATCTTGCGTATCCGACAGTCCACGTCGGGGGAACGAACGGCAAGGGCTCAGTGGTGGCCATGCTGGACGCCGTTCTCCGCGCCGCTGGCTACCGCGTCGGACGATACACGTCGCCCGAGTTGATCGACGCCCGCGATCGCATCGTCCTTGACGGCGAATGGATCTCCGAGACGGCGTGGGGCGACGGAATCGCGCGATTGGCCCCGATCCTCAATTCCATGGACGACATCCCGAGCCAATTCGAGGTCGTGACTGCGCTTGCATTCGATGCGTTTGCGCAATCCGGCGTCAACGTCGGCGTCATCGAGGTCGGCCTGGGCGGACGGTTCGACGCAACCAACGTCGTGCGTCCGGAACTTGCCATCCTGACGAACGTATCGCTTGACCATCGCGCATTGCTCGGTGACACGGTGGACGCGATCGCACGGGAGAAGGCGGGCATCGCCAAGCCGGGGATCGCTCTGCTGACCGGGGACCTCACGCAGACCGTAGAAGAGATCGTTCGAGCGGAGTGCGAATCCGTCGGTGCGACACTGCGAGCGCCCGGACCTGTCACTGTGCACCGTGCCGCACGAACGTGGCGCCAAGCGACGTACGCTGTCGCCGGATTCGACGGTCTGGAGACAGTGGACGTTCCGCTGATCGGACGTGCTCAGGCGGACAACGTAGCACTCGTTCTACAAGCCGTGCTCCAGTTGCGAACGCGGGGACTTTGCGTGCCGACCGACGCAGTCGCCGACGGACTGCGATCCGTTCGCTGGCCGGGACGCATGGAAGTCGCCCAGGTGAAACCAACAGTCGTGCTCGACGGGGCGCACAACCCGGCAAGCATTGCCCTGTTGGCCGAGGATGCCGCCGAGCTGGTTCCCGATCCGGCCCGGCGCGGGCTGCTCTACGGAACGCTCGCGGACAAGGACGTCGACAGCATCCTCAGTCTGCTGGCGGAGGCCTTCCCGACGATCAACGTGTGTGCGTCGAGCAGTCCGCGCGCGCTTCCCGCAGCCCGCCTGGCCGAGCACGCACACGAGCACTTCAAGCAGGTGACGGAGTATCATTCCGTCGAGGAAGGGTTGGATGCCTGGCGTGCGCACGCGGCGGACGAGGATGTGCTGTTTGTCACGGGATCGTTCACCGTGGTTGGCGAGGCGCGCTGCAGGCTGATGGAGGGGTCGTGAGGGATCGAATCGAGGATGTGAAAGCGGGCGGACTGCCGACGCACGTGGCCATCATCATGGACGGCAACGGGCGATGGGCGAAACAGCGAGGGCTGTCCCGCGGCGAGGGTCACCTCGCAGGTGCGAGGGCGGTGGAACGGCTGATCCGTTTCGCGGCGGAGGATCTCGAACTCGAGTACCTGACCTTGTTCGCTTTTTCCGCCGAGAACTGGGATCGACCGAAAGCCGAGGTCGATGCGCTGATGGCTCTGCTGCGGCAGTTCGCGCTCGATCGCATGGACGAGTTTCGCGATGCCAACATTCGCTTGCGCATCATCGGAGATTTGGAGGACATCCCCGGTGAGACATGCACGGCGGTCCAACAAGCGATCGAAACCACGCGGCACGGCACCGGTCTCAACCTCACCATTGCCCTGAACTACGGGGCGCGGCAGGAGATGGTTCGCGCCTGCCGGCGCATCGCCCGTGCCGTTCGTGACGGGATGCTGACGGAGGACGCGATCGACCGCGGTGTCGTGGCGGGGAACCTGTATGCGCCCGGGCTTCCCGAGCCCGACCTGATCATCCGCACGAGCGGCGAGCGCCGCCTGTCGAATTTCCTGCTATGGCAAAGCGCATACGCCGAGCTGGCGTTTCCCGAGACGCTGTGGCCGGATTTCACCCCGGACGAGTTCCTGGCGATACTGAAGGAGTATCAATCGCGCGATCGGCGGTTTGGAAAGGTGGAGGGGAGCTGAGTTCATGAATCTGTTGAAGCGCCTGGCGAGCGCGGTCGTTGCGATGGCCGTGATCTTCGCAGTCCTCTACATTGGATCTCGGTACAACATCCGCTGGATCGTCGGCTTTGTCGTCATGGCTGTTGCCTACGTTGCGTCGATTGAGTATCTCCAACTGATGAAGCGGCTTGAGATTCCTCTGGCCGCGCCGGAGTTCCTCATTTGGGTGTTGGTGTTGACCGTCAGCTTCATCTTCTTCCGCGGGGATTACGCGGAAGTCGTACTGATGTTCGCGATTGCCTACCAGGTTCTTCGGCACCTGCGCAAGACGCCGCACCTGTTGGGGCTCAACCAGGCGGCCGCCGGCGTGTTCGGACTGCTATACATTCCCTGGCTGCTGCATTACTTCTACCTCATCTATCTCGGCGGCGTCGGGCAGCAACCGCATGTCGCCGCCGTCAATGCGTTGGTCGTCCTGCTGATGGTGTGGGGATACGATGCGGGTGCGTACTTCGTTGGGAAGCTGATCGGCCGGCACAAGGCGTTTCCTTCCATCAGTCCGAGCAAGACGTGGGAAGGCGTCGCCGGCGGATTCGCGCTGTGCTTCGCCGGGGCCATTGTCGGCGCGACGTTCTCTCCCGTTTGGCGCGATCTCGTGTTCGGGGCGAGGTTCTTCCACATTCCGATCGTGACCCTGCTTGTCGGTTGGGCGGTGCAGCTGGGAGACCTGTTCGCATCGAAGCTGAAGCGTGCGGCGGACGTCAAGGACTCCGGCACATTCCTGCCGGGCCACGGCGGCGCGATCGATCGCATCGATGGACTGTTGTTCGCGTTGCCCGTCTTCTACTTCTACTTCCACTACATCGTGCGATTCTTCTAGACGGCCAAGCGGTCACTCCGCATCGAACGAGACGAGACGGCGAGAAGGAGGGGGCATGAAGCTGTTTGTCGAGTCCGCCTATCTCTCGTCCCTTCTATCTGCGATCTACATTGCATTGCTCTATCGCAGCCATCGCTATCGCCGGCCGCCCATTGCGCCGTTGCTGGTTGCGTTCACGATGGGCATGCTGGCTGTGATTCCAGTGGTTCTCATCTATCGTCTCGTTCCTGGTCTGCATCCCGACGGCATGCTGGGCGCTGTGGCCATCGCGCCGTGGCTGGAAGAGGCGGTCAAGCTCCTTCTGTTTCTGACGATGGCGCGACGTCTCGGCTACCCTACCCTGATCGAGCCGCTGGACTACGCGATCCTATTCGGCGTCCTCGGTGTCGGATTCAGTGTGTACGAGGATTTCTGGTACATCTTCGGAGGATCCTATCCCTCGTGGATCTCCGGCGACGTCGGCCGGTTTTCCGAAGTGTTCCGTTGGCTCATCTACGCGCGGTCGTTTCCCGGCCATCTCCTGTTCGACGCGGTGGCAGGCTTTCTGATCGGTTGGGGGATGTGCGGGGAAAGCGAGAGGGCACGGGCGAATCGACGGTGGAGCATCGTCGGAGCATTTGCCGTGGCGGTGGCGATGCACACGGGATTCAATCTTGCGGCGCATGCGCGCGGAACGCTCCTCCTGTGGAGCGTGGTTGTGCTGTACGTCGGCTTGTTCCTCGCGTTCCGACGCCGCGCGCTGGAGCGCTCCCCGTTCGCTGCACTGCAAGCATTGCTTGCAGGCGACGCGACCTCGTGGGGCTTCCCCGTTTCTCCGGTGCAGGTGCTGTTCGCGGAAGGGTTCGATTGGCCGGGCAGGGTCAAGTCGAGGATTCTGCCCTTCTACCCGCTGACATTGTCGTTGGTGGTGTTGTTTCCGGTCCTGGTGAGTTGCGTCTACTTGCTGCACCGGCTGCTATCGATGGGGGTTCAACCATGAACCGGAATTGGTAGGCGGCCGCGCTGTTCGCTCGGCCGCCCACTCCGGGTGGTGAAAAAGATGAGGGGGTTCTTTCTCGGCGCGACTATACCACAAAGCGAGGGGCTTGTCGGTAATGTATATCACGCAATAGGGAACAAAGGTCGTTCCTTAGGGCATTTAAGGTGCCTTGGGTTCGTCCGGCGGCGTTAGGTCAGGCTCAAGAAGCGTTTGCAGCGACAACGAGTCGAGCAGATGCTTGAAACGAACGTCGATATGACGCCAGGCAGCCTGTGTGGGACAGAAACTGGTCAGCGCGCAGCGTCCTTCGGAGCCGAGACAGCCGACCAAGTCGAGCGATTCCCCCAGTGCCTCAAGCACGTCGCGAACCGAGATCTCCGCCGGAGGACGCGCGAGGTAGTAGCCGCCGTACCGCCCTTGCTTGGACTCGATAAGTCCGGCGGTGCGAAGCTCATGGAGGATCTTCTCGATGAAGGAGACCGAGAGCTCGTATTGCTCGGCGATAGTTCCGGCGGATCTGGGTGCTGAAGCATCCGTTTGTGCCAGTTCCATCGCTGCGATCAGTCCGTAGCTTGATTTCTTGGTCAGATTCATCGGTTCATGGCTGCTTGGAACCTTGTTCGGGCACGTCGGCCTTTCCGGGAGACCCCAGGAACGCCTCGTAGCGCTTCTCGAGGGCGTTCACTTCCTTGGACACACGCGCGTGACGCTTCTCCAACGCCTCGGGAATCTCGCGATGCTCCTGGGTCAGATAGGCATAGATCGCTTCGTTCAGCGCATCCGCCGCCAGCGCCGAGCAGTGCATCTTGACCGGCGGAAGCCCGCCGAGTTCGCTGGCGACGTCCTGATTGGTTACGTGGATGGCTTCCTCGATCGTCTTCCCCTTTGCCAGGTCGGAGATCATCGATGACGTGGCAATGGCTGCGGTACATCCGAACGTTTCCCAGGAAATGTCGGCGATGATGTCGCGGCCTGCGTCGTCTTTCTCCACCTTGATGTAAAGCCACATGACGTCTCCGCACACGATGTTGCCGACCTTGCCGATCGCGGAGTAGTCCTCCATCTTTCCGCGGTTGTGCGGCTCGCGGAAGTGTTCAATGACTTTCTCGGTGTACATTCATCCTCCTACCTTGAACGGGGAGATCTCGCGCAGTCGCTCGACCGCGACGGGAAGTGCATCGAGCAGCGCATCAATGTCCTCGTTGGTCGTCTGACGTCCGCTGCTGACGCGCAGGCTGCCGTGCGCCATCGACAAAGGCACGCCCAAGGCGACCAAGACGTGGCTTGCCGTCAGATTCGGCGACGAGCAAGCCGAGCCGGTCGACGCGGCGATGCCGAACTCATCAAGCTTCATGATCAGGCTTTCCCCTTCGATCGCTTCGAAGCTGAAGTTGGCGATATGGGGAAGACTGTCGATGGGATGGCCGTTGAGGCGCGTGCCCCGGATCCTTGACACCTCTTGGATGATGCGCTCGCGGAACGAGCGCATCCGCTCGGTGACCGCCTCGCGCTCTTCGAACGCCAGTCGGGTGGCTTCCGCAAGACCGACGATGCCCGGAACGTTCTCCGTCCCCGAGCGCCGACCGCGCTCGTGGCCGCCGCCGTGGAGCAACGGCACGAGCTTCACGCCGTTGCGCACGTAGAGAAACCCGACGCCCTTGGGGCCGTGAAGCTTGTGAGCGGAGACCGACAGGAGATCGATGCCATCGAGCGGAAGCTCGATCTTGCCGTATGCTTGCACGGCGTCCGTGTGGAACGGGACGCCGGCCTCGCGGCAGATCTCGCCGATCTCGCCGATGGGCTGCAGCGTGCCGACTTCGTTGTTCCCGGCCATGACCGACACCAACAGCGTATCCGGACGGATGGCCTCGCGAACGGCTTGCGGGTCGACGCGACCGAACTTGTCAACATCCAAGAGCGTCGCCTCGTACCCACGTTCGGTGAGCCATTGGACCGCCTGAAGGACCGCATCGTGCTCGATGCGGGAGGCGATGATGTGACCTCCAGAGTCGGACCGGAGTGCGGTTCCGAGGACGGCAAGGTTGTCGGCCTCCGTGGCTCCCGAGGTGAATACGAGTTCGTCCGCTCGGCTCCCGAGATGCTCCGCAATGAGCTGGCGACTGGCGTCGACGGCTCGATGCGCCTCTCGACCGGCAGCGTGGAGGCTCGATGCATTTCCATAGCGCTCCTGGAAGAAGGGGCGCATCGCCTCTGCAACTTCCGGTGCAACCGGCGTTGTTGCACTATTGTCCAGATAGACGAGCTTGTTCATGACCATCACCGAAGGAAATCCTACTTAAATGGTATGGTTTTCGCAAGGAAAACTCCGCCCGGCGAAGCGGGCGGAGGAATCACGTAGCTCGTCTAGATTTGCTCGAACAAGTCCTTCGTCGCGCCACAATCGGGGCACGTCCAGTCGTCCGGCAGATCCTCGAAGGCGGTCTTCGCCTTTACGCCTTGGGTCGGATCCCCGACCGCGGGATCGTAAATGTAACCGCACACCGTGCACTCCCACTTATCCATCGTCTTCCTCCTCTGCAGCCGGTTCCTCTATCTGCTCCCCGTCCGGGATTTCCGTCTCATCGGGCAGTCGGCTTTCCGATGTGGGCGCCGTGGGGTCTTCAGCTTCCACCGCGGTCTCCGGGGCTTCTGCGTTCTCCGGAGAATCCACAGTCGGTTCTCCGTCCGCCGATCCGCTCGGGTCCGGTTCCGCGTCCTCCGTTTCATCCGCCAGCGAAGCGTCCGGCGAGGCGGCAAAGTGGAATCGGAACTCCTCGACGCTCGACAACCCGAAATGACGGAGGAACTCCTTGGTCACGCTCAACAACAGCGTTCTACCATGATCCTCGGATGAGATCAAGCCCCGCTCAATCAGCTCCTGCACATGACTGTAGCCCTTGTTGCCCCGCACCTTGATCAGATCGGCCTGGGTCATCGGATGATTGTAGGCGATGACGGCGAGCGTTCGTAGGATGGGACGGGGGATGTCCTGTTGCGGTGCCAGGTGGGCAACCTCGTTCACGTAGATCGATTTCACGCGGAACATGGCGCGCCCGTCCTCGACATGCAACTCGATTCCTCGTGACGGCTCGTCGAATTGCTCCTTGAGGTCCTCGAGCAGCTGATCGACGTAGGCCAATGCCACGCCTCCGAGAATCTTTGCGAGTGCGCGCCGCGTCAGCGGCTGGGGAGCGAGGAACAAGGCGGCTTCCGCCAGTGCAAGATCGTTTCGAGGATGCTCGTGGCTCATCTCGTCACCTGAAGATCCACTGGAGTTCTACTCCGCGGCCTGCAACGTGATCAGGATATCGCCGAGGAACTCTTTCTGAGTACAGTCGATGTCGCCGTTTGCCGCCAGGTGCAGGATCTCGAAGAATCGCTCCACGCGCTCCTCCTTGTCGCCGCGCTCCAGCAAACGGAAGAAACTCAGTACGCGCCTTCCCGACAGGAAATCCTTGATCTTCGTAAGCAGCGACTGTAGCCGATCGGAGAAATCGACTCCTCCGATTTCGAAGTTCTCAAACGGATCAAAGACGTCTTCATCCACGTGATCGATCAACCGCTCGGCTCGGCGGCGGCTGACCTTGAGCGCGGACGCCAGCGCCGTACGAAGATCGAGCAGCGTGACTTGGCGGTGGGGCCGTCGCATGACGGGAAGCACGAATGCCTCCGGGTCGGCGGGCTCTTCCCAGGTGAACTCTTCTTCCTCGATCGCGTCTTCCAGTTCCGCGACCAGGCCGTCACGATCCGTGCGATATTCCATTGCCAACAGCTCATCGGACTTCATGCGAAGAAGAATCGAACAGGTCAAGACCATGCGGCCCGTGATCTCGAAATTGAGATCGCGCAGGGCTTGAAGATACGTTCGATAGCGGCAGGCGAGCTCCGATACGTCGATGTTCCACGGATCCATATCGGAAGTCAGCCGGGTAAGAACGCCTTCCCAGGTTTCGCCAATCAGTTCCTCAATAGGAATCTCGGCGACTCGCACCGTCTCCAATGCTCGTGCTCCTTCTAGTTCAAGTCCAGTGCCAGGATCTCTGACACGCCATTCTTGATTGTCACTCCATAGGCTCGTTGCGCGTGACGAACCGTTTCCTCATTGTGCGAGACAACGATCACCTGAATCCGCTGGCCGTAGTCCCTCAGCATCTTCGAGAGCCTCGAAGTGTTCATGATGTCCAATGCGGCGTCAACCTCATCCAGAATGAAGAACGGAGCCTTCTGGTACTCCTGCAGTGCGAAGATGAAGGCCGTTGCTACCAGCGTTTGTTCGCCTCCGGACAGGGAGTCGATGATGTGCGGTTCCTTGTCCGGCGGGTTGGCCTTGATCAGCAAACCGGAGGAGATGTCGCCTTCGACTTCCAGTTCGAGCGATGCGCTGCCGCCCTCGAACAGCGACTGGAAGATACGGCGAAACTCCGCATCCACCGCGGTCAACGTCTCCGTGAACCGCTGGCGCTTGCGCTCCTCGATTTCGCCGATCAGGCGTTCGATGTCCGCCTTTTCGCGCTCCAGCGCATCGACGCGTTCGCGGAAGAGGTTGAATTCCTTCTCATAGGCGTCGTACTCCTCGATCGCGCGCATGTTGATTGGTTCCAAGCGACGCAGTCGGCGCTCGTTCTGCTTGAGCCGACGTTCCAGTTCCGAGAGCGGCGCGTCGATGAACTCGGACGCATCGCGCTTGGCCTCGGGCTTGATCGTGTCCAGTTCCGCTTGCGCCTCGGCTTCTTGACGTTCGTAGCGGGTCAGTGCGCGACGCAGATTCTCCAGTCCCTGGTATGCCTCGCGCCGCTTCTCCCGCAGTGCGTGCAGTTCGCCGCTTCGTGTGGCCGCCTCTCCCTTGGCGCGATCCTTGGACGCTTGACGCTCGTTGAGTTGCTTCTCCTCCGTCTCCAGCTTGGTGGAGAGTTGCGCGATTTCGTCATCGAGTTCGTCGATTTCCTTGCGGATCTTGGAGATCTGCTGGCGCCGCTGCGTGACGTCGAAACCGGAGTCCTTGGGCTTGGCGGCTTCCGCCTTCTTCCCCGACGACGGACGCCACCCTCCGGTGAGCGCGCCGCCCTTGCTCTGCAGGTCGCCGTCGAGCGTCACCGCGCGAACGCCGTCAACCCCTTTGAGTACCTCGAGGTTTTCAGCCACGACGGTGTCGCCGAGGACGTATTCGAACGCGCGTCGGTATTTATCGTCGAATTCGATCAGATTGATCGCGTAGTCGATGACGCCGTGCAGCTTGAGCGCTTCGGCGGAGGCGAGGCTCTTGCGCATTGTGACCAGCCGGCGAAGCGGAAGGATGCGGGCGCGACCGAGACGTTTCTCCTTGAGGAAGTTGATCGACTCGATGGCCGTCTCCCGCGTGTCGACGACAAGATCGTTCATGTTTCCGCCCGCAGCGGTCTCGAACGCGGTCTCAAACCCGGGCTTGGGCGTTCCCAGTGACGCGACCGTTCCGTAGACGCCGCCGCGCTTTCGTTCCAGAAGCGCTTGGACGGCGGGATTGGCGCGCCGTCCGCCGGACGACGACTGGCTCGCCTCCCTCGCCTTCATCCGGGTGATCTCCTCGATCATCTCCTCGAGGTTCTTGATCTGCTGACGTTTGAAGTTGACCTCGCCGCGCTTGTGGAGGATTTCCGATCGGAGCCGTTCGACCTCCTTGACCAAGGAGATCTGCTGGTCTCCGGTCAGGTCCTCCTGCATGCCCTCGAGTTCCCATTCCTTGTTCTCGATCTCCAAATCGAGCTTGGAGACCTCGGCCTCCAACTCGGCGATGCGCTCGTCCATGCCCTTTCGCTCTTCCTGGGCCTGCTTGAGCTTCTCGAGGATGCGTTCGCGCTGCTTGTGTACGATGGAGTCCTGCAGCTGAACTTGTTCCTCGTTGAGGCGCTGGTACTCGATCGCGGCGTCGCGTTCCCCTTGCAGTGCAACCAGCCGGCGGCGGCGCTCGGCGAGGATGACGCGGTGTGTGTTCAGTTTGGACTTGACGTCCTTGAGCTCGGCGATTGCCTTGTTGCGCTTGTCGTCGTAGGCGGCGATTCCGCTGACTTCGTCCAGGATCTCGCGACGGCGCTTCGGCGTTCGGCGGACGATTTCGGTGATCCGTCCCTGCGCGATCAGCTGCTGGCCGTCGGGATCGATGCGGGCGGCCTCGAGGATCCGATCGATATCGGAACGGGCGCACCCTTTTCCCATGAACGTGTACGTGGACGATTTGCGCGTGATCCGTCGCCCGATATTGATCTCGGGCGTCGGCTGACCGTTCTCGAGGAACGCGTCGAATTCCCCCTCGCTGTTGTCGAGATAGAGGAGGACCTCCGCGGAGTCGGCGGGCGGGTAGCGGTCGCCGCCGTTGAAGATGAGGTGCTCGAATCGGTCGGCGCGCAGTTCCGATGACCGGCGGCCCATCACGAAGTTGACTGCGTCGAACAGGTTGGACTTGCCGGATCCGTTCTCGCCAACGACGGCCGTCATCCCGGGAAAGAACGGGATGACCAGCTGCTTGCGGAAGGACTTGAAGCCGTTCAGTTCGACCTTGCTAATCCGTGTCATCGATGTGATCTCGCTTCTCGCTTGGGTTGGGGAAACAGATCCAGTTGCTCGAGGGACGCATCGGACGTGGACGCGTTCTGCTCCAGGAACCGCTCGATCTTGTAGCGGTTGTAGTCGTTCGGTTCCGACGTCCCATCTTCCCAGCGCATGATCGACGGAATCGAGACTCCCAACTGTTGTGCGATGGCGCGCTTGCTCCATCCATTGCGGATGCGGAAGCTATGCAGCCGCCGTCCCAGTTGTTCCATCCCGTCGAGCCCCCTTCATCGGTTTACCAATATAACTTTTGTTACACACAACTGCAAAGAAAACGAGAGGGGCGGTCATGCCCCTCTCGAAGGAGTCCCCTCACCTTTTCATCATCGGGATCAGCTGTTGCCGAGGAATCCCCAGATCAGAGCGCCTACACCCGCGAGCAGTGCCACGATCGAAATGAAGTACAGCGTGTCGATCTGAGACTGCGTATCCACGGATTCCAAGGCGAGCAACCGGGCATCGTACTCGGTCAGTAGTTCCTGATTGGCTGCGATCAATGCGTCACGCGTGCCGGCCATCTCTTCGGATAGGTTGGCAATCGCGACGTCGAAGCCTTCCAACTTGGCGCGGTTGTTGTCGATGCGAATCGCAAGTGCTGCGACCGAACGTTCGAGGTCGAGGACCTTCTTCTTGAACGTTCCCACGTCCTCATCTTCGAGGGCCTGGACGCGAAGGCTGAGATCGTCGATCGTCAGCGAGAGCATCGAGATATCGGCCGAAAACGCCGTCTCGAGTTCTCCCAACGCACCGAAAACGTCGTCGCGAAGCAACGCAAGGTCGGCGTACACGTCGGCACGCAACGCAGCGATGTCGCCCTCGACGGCGGCCTGGAATGCGGCAAAGGCTTCTTTGAACGCGTCGTAGTCGGCGACCAAGGCATCGAACTCCTCGCGGAGCATGCCGAGTCCGCCTTCTGCGTCCGTTAGACGGGCGTTGATGGCGTCGACGAACGTCGACAGCTCGGACAGCCCGGCCTCCAACGCGACGATACGAACCTTCAGCTCTTGTTGAGTTTCACCCAGGGCATCGACATCTTCGCGCAACCCCACGATCTTGCCCTCGGCCGTCTTGATCTCGACGGAGATGGCCGTCACGATATCGCGAAGATCTTCAACCTTAAGGTATAGATCGTCGACATCCCCCATGTTTCCCTTGACCTCGCCGATCAGCTCAGTCATGAAGGCTTCCAGGCTTCCGAAAGCCGACTCCATCGCCGAGAGCTCCTGGTCGAGAAGCTCAGCGACCGAGGTGGCGCCTTCCTCCTGGGCAACGCCAGCAAACAGGAAAACAAGGAGCGACAGGGCGGTCACCGCCGCGACAGAAAGCGCTCTCTTCATTGTCGTCCTCCTTTTGGTTCTCACAATGACGGCTTGAGAATACCGTTCGCAACGGATCTTCAGTGGGACCGGTGCCGTCTGCGTGCTGTCCGTTTGTCAGAGGTGTTCCGGACAGTTGTCCGTCCTTGGGCCTTGGATGGTGTGATGCGGCGTGCGATTAACGCTATGCGTGTTGCTCACAGGAGCCATCCCGGATGGGCTCTTCCCGGGAAGCGCGAGCCAGATTGCGGTTTCCGGTGTAGCAGACTATTGCAGCCGAAGATGCGAAAGGGTACAATCCCCGCGATTTTGCGCCGTTTGCGATGCGCCTGCATCATAGGACGGCTGCAGAAAAACGAGGGGCTGGCCCCGCTACCAAAAAGAGGTGCTGTTAGAGCTATGAGTGCATTGATCGTAATTCCCGGCGTCATCTCGGTACTGGCACTACTGAGCGCGTTCCTCTTCAACCGCTCGGTCGTACGAAAGGCCCAGGGAACGGATCGGATGAAGGAGCTTCAGGGCTTCATCCGGTCAGGCGCCTTCACCTTCATGATCTCGGAGGCGAAGGTGATGCTCATCACAATGGCAGTGATCGGCATCATCCTGTGGGTGCTGTTCTACTGGCAAGTCGCCATTGCGTTTTGGATAGGATCCCTGCTGTCGCTGTCCGCCGGATTCATCGGCATGAACGCAGCGACCCACGCGAACGCGCGGACGGCACACGCGGCTCAGAAGTCGTTCAAGGATGCGCTGAACGTGGCCTTCTCGGGCGGCAGCGTCATGGGGCTGTCCGTGGCCGGTTTGGCACTCATCGGACTCGTCATCGTCGTCCTTCTGTTCAAACAGTGGTTCACGCCTGAGACGCTGGTGATCGAGACGCGCTACCTCTTCGGGGTCAAGTCGTTGGCCGTGAACCTCATTCGAGGCGCATTGATCGTCAGTGCCTACTCGATGGGTGCTTCGTTGGTTGCGCTCTTCGACCGTGTCGGCGGGGGTATCTACACGAAGGCCGCGGACATGGCGGCCGACATGGTCGGCAAGGTCGAGATGCACATCCCGGAAGACGACCCGAGAAACCCGGCGACGATCGCCGACAACGTCGGCGACAACGTCGGCGACGTTGGCGGCTTGGGCGCCGACCTCCTCGAATCGTTCGTCGGAGCGATCATCTCGGTGATGGTCATGGTGATGTACATCTTCGTCGGCCGGGGCAATGCAGGGATTGCCGGTGACGGAGGCCTCATTGCGAAACTCGGACTGGCTGCCGGCCTTTCGCCGGAGCACTACTGGTGGGTGCTGCTCGCTCCCTTGCTCATCGTCGCCGGTGGTATCGTCGCCAGTCTGCTCGCCATTCTGTTCATTCGCTTCAGTCGCCGACAAGAAGGGATGCAGTCGGTGCTGATGAACGGAACGCGACTGGCCGCACTGCTGACGGCAGCCACCACGGCGATTGTCATTTGGGTGTCGCCGCTCTCGTTCAACGTCTTCTGGCAGGTCATTCTCGGACTCGTCGCCGGGGTGGGCATCGGCTTCTCTTCGGAGTACTTCACATCGTCGAGCTACAAGCCGACGAAGGACCTTGCGAAGATGAATCAATCCGGGCCAGCCGTCGGCGTGACCGAGGGCATGGCCCTTGGAATGCTCTCGACGTTCATGCCGGTCGTCATCATCGCGGCCGCGTCCATCATCTCGTACCAGCTGGGTGGACTGCTCGGCGTGGCATTCACGGCGATGGGGATGCTCTCGTTCGTCGCGATGACGGTTGCCGTTGACACGTACGGCCCGATCGCGGACAACGCCGGAGGCATCTCCTCGATGGCCGAACTCGATCCTGAGGTTCGCGAGCGAACCGACAAGCTCGACTCGATCGGAAACACGACCGCAGCCATCGGCAAGGGATTCGCCATCGGTTCGGCGGCGTTTGCCGCGCTTGGTTTGATTGCCGCCTACATGTGGTCGGCGGCGGGCTCAGCGGTGGAAGTGACGTTGCCGCAATTGCCGATTGTCGGATCGATCGTTGCGCAGGACGGCAGCATCATCCAGATGGGCGCGTTCGTCATTGCTGGGCTGATGCTCGGGGCGATGGTTCCCTACGTCTTCAGTGCGCTCTTGATCCGCGGCGTCAGCCGAACGGCCGACATTCTCGTGCAGGAAGTCCGGCGACAGTTCAAGGAGATGCCGGGCATCATCGACGGCAAGGAGACGCCCGACTACAACCGCTG
>Ga0272441_10010577_pt1 | contig 13917 bp, 15 predicted proteins | sample SSMProp6N_FD_193582 | JGI IMG/M metagenome (GOLD analysis project Ga0272441, IMG submission 193582) | Marine sediment archaeal communities from Little Sippewissett salt marsh, Falmouth, MA, United States - SSM-Prop-6N | ecosystem: Environmental > Aquatic > Marine > Wetlands > Sediment ... | reverse complement strand
TCGGAGGAATGGCTGACTGGATCTCGGTATCTGACAATGACAGAAACCCAGTCGGTCGAGGAGAAGGAGGAAGCTCTTCAGCCTGTCACCTGAGAGATCAATCTACACACAAAACTTGACACAACCGCCGATCGCTCGTTGACATGCATGAGAATGTGAATTCCATACGCAATGCCAATGGCCAACAAGAGGACCGGGAGGATGAATGAGATCGCGGTGACCGCCATGCCGGTCAGACTAACCAGCCCGAACGCCCATATGACCGATAACCCGACGACGAGGAGTGGGATGGTCACGCCTCGGATGGAACGGAACCCGGCGTAGAGAACCCCCGCGATCACCAACAGCAAGATCGGGAGGAGAAGCATCAGATCATTCGCCATCGAGTCACCGAGTGACTGAGACATGAAATGAAGCCCGCTGATGTAGAAGGTGTATCGATCACGATACTCGTCAATGATCTGGGTAATCTGACGAGTTAGCTTGGTGTTCTCCGCATCTGCGGTGTAGGTGACGGCGATATTGATCGCCGCTGCATTGCGGGCGACAAGGAGGTCGACCAGCGAATCGGTCGACTCCACGAGATCGCGGAATGCGGCGATGGAGTTGCCAGTGCGGGGTGCCGCCTCATCTGGGGCGGCTGGCCCGACGGAAAGAGAGTCCTCGGTGGCTTCGATGACCTGGGCATTTAGGGGCGTTCGAACCTCGTCAACGCCCGGAAGCGTCTCCAGACGTTTCGTGATCGCTTCAATCGTGCCGAGCACCTCGGCGGTGTACACACCATCCGGCTCCACCAACGCGATCATCAGCACATCATTGGAGCCGAACCTCTCTTCGGCTTCTGCCTTGGCGACGTACGCCGGATCACGATGGTCGATGTACGACTCGAAATCGGTGTTGACCACCAGTCGGGGCAGAGCGATGCCGAACCCGACAGTTGCAAGAACGATGGTGGCGATCGTTGGCCACGGATGATCGACGATCCACGAGAAGAACCGTTTCATCGCAGCCAACCCCTCACTTCGTATTCGGCGGCAAGTCCGGCAAGCCATAGGTCATCCGATATGCCTACGGGAGAGGCCAATCCGGCGAATGCTGCCTGCGACAGACCGTGAAGCAGCTCGACCCGAAGGAGAGCGTTGTCCGATGCGGTGATGGAGCTGCCGCATAGCAGCCAGATCTCAGGGACCGATCCGTCTTCGATTCCGACGGGCACGATCAGAACGAGATCAAACGGATCGTCGAGCACCTCTAGGCCGACGAGTGGATCGACGTAGCTCGATGATACCGTCTCGAGCCGGACTTCAAGTTCAGTTCCGGCTTGACGTAGAGCCCCCGCGACGGCGCCGACGCGCAGGGTCGCCGCGAAGGTTTGCGTTTCATCGACCAGCAGTACGTGAGGTGGAATCTCGGATGCGAGGGTGTCTGCGGATACAGCGAAACTGATGCTGCCTGCCGTGATGAGGCAGAGCACCAGGATCGTGGTTTGAGCGATGGACCGTTGTCGTTTCATCATGCACCTTCTTTGTGTAGGCCGTTCCAGAGAAGCTGTGACAGTTCGTGGGCAATCCAGGGCATCTGCTCTGGCAGCGTGGCGTCGGACGATGTCGCCCGATACAGCGGGATCGCACCGGGGAGGGCCAACAACACGCAAGCACACAACGTCTCATCACACGGGCGGATGATCTCTTGATCGATGGCGGCGCGGATTCGGGCCGCAACCCGATCGACGATGCGTTGGACGAGCGTTCGTTTTTCCCGCTGGAGTGATAGATTGGTCAGAAACGGTTGTTGCGCCATGAGCTGGAAGATCTGTGACCGCGTTCGCCCGTGATCAAGCTGTTCCGCCACCAGCCGATCGACGACATTTTGGAGCGATCCGCGTTCGGCGGTGATCTGATCGAAGATCCAGATAATCCTTTCGGCCAACTGCTCAAAGAGGGATACCAGCAACGCCTCTTTTCCTCCGAAGTAGAGGTACACAGTGCCTTTTCCCACACGGGCTGTGCGGGCAACTTCGGAAACGGTGGCGTGGTGGAAGCCGCGCTCGGAGAACACGTGAAGCGCAGCGTCGAGGATCCTTCGCCTCTTCGTTTGATTCTGTCGCTCGGGCATCGGCGTTTCCTAATCGCAAAAACTGACTGGTCAGTCGGGTGACTGACTGGTCAGTTTCACCTCAATGAAGCCGCTTTGTCAAGTGGGCGATCGACAGGAGTCCGTCAAGCGATGAAGATCGAGATGCAATGCCTCATGGAATCGAAACGTCTACAGCATCGTGCGTTGCGTGCATGCTACATCACATACAGTCCGGGGGTTCGAGCGCGGCGATGATGAACCGGGCAAGTTCGTGTGTAAACCGCGGCAGGAGCTCCTCGGGATCGGCATCAGGACAGAGCACCCGATAGAACTGAAGCGACGTGAGCGTGCCGATGATCGCACAAGCGATGATCTTCGGATCGTAATCGCGGATCTGGCCTTGCTGGATGACGACCTCGAGCTTCTCGACGACCCGGCCGATGATCGATCGAAAGAATTCCTCGCCGCGTATCTGAAGCTCGGGATCGGTGAGAAAGAGGCGCTGCTCAAGCAGTGAGAAGAATCCGGGATGCTCCGCAAGGCGTTCGAGCCCGTGTTCGAAGAACAGTTCGATCCCGCGTTGCGGGCCGACATCCTGGGCCTCCAATTCCGCGGCGAACGAGAGCGCCTCATCGACGTACGACTCAAGGATAGAAAGCAGCAAATCTTCCTTGCTAGAGAAGTAGAGGTAGACGGTGCCCTTGCCGATTCCAGCCAGCGTGGCCACGTCGCTGATCCGCGTGGCATGGAAACCCTTGCTGGCGAACGCCTGAATCGCCGCGTCAAGAATTGCCTTTCGTTTTTCCTCCGCCATCGATGCTCCTCTGGATTCCAGCGGTGCTGACCGGTCAGTCATCGTATCGAGCGAAGATGGGAACGTCAACCGGGCGGAAGCGCTGCGGTGCCTGATGTGGATTGAACGGGCTTCTACGGGACAGGATCGTGCCCCCCGGGGTGAAGCGGGTGGCACTTGAGGATCCTCCGGACGGCGAGCCACCCGCCACGAAGGACCCCATGGCGCATGATCGACTCGACCGCGTACTCTGAACACGATGGAACGAAGCGGCACCGTCGGGGAAGCAGCGGCGAGATAAACCGCTGGTAGGCGAGGATCGGCGCGACAAGCAGCTTACGAAGCATGGATCGATCGTAGCACGTTCGGCTGCTCTTGACAATTAGCAGTCGAGATGCTACACTGCCAATTAGCAAATAACACATGCGACTGCTAAGTGCGCAGAAGAGGAGGTACACCAGATGATGACAAGACTTCCAGCTGTACGAAGAGGACCGTTTCTGCTCGAGAGCAATCTCTCACGTCTCGTAGATGAGTTCTTCCGCGACTTCGATCGCGTGGGATTCGACGTCGCGCCGAGCTTCGGACGAACCGATGTGTATGAGCGGGACAAGACGTTGGTGTTCGAGACGGAGCTTCCCGGCGTGAAGAAAACCGACCTCTCGATCAAGGTGGAGAACGACCAGTTGACGATCGCCGGTGAGGTGAAACGAAACGACGAGATCGATCGGGAGTCCTACTTCCGCATCGGGCGCCGTTATGGAAGGATTCAGCGGTGCTTCCCGCTTCCGTCGGATCTCATCGATATCGATGGGGTCAAGGCGCGGTTCGAGGATGGCATCCTCTACGTCACCGCGCCGATGAAGGAGTCGATCAAGGAGAAAGGGAAGCCGGTGAAGATTGCCGTCGAATAGGTAGAACCGGATCGGCCAAGCAACGAAGGATCCCGGAGAAGTCGCCGGGATCCTTCGCTTTGGGTCTACACCTCATATGCGTTGGTGATTGGCATGCGACGACCGATCCCAAACGGTTGTCTCGAGACCTTCAGAGCGGGCGGGAGTTGGTACCGCTTGTATTCGGTCAGGCGGAGCGTGTTCAAGACACGGTCTACCAAGGGTGGATCGAAGCCTTCGGCGAGTAGTTCAGCGCGGGATTGGTTCTGTTCGATCCGTTTCTCCAACAACGCGTCGAGGACGCCATACGGAGGAAGATCCTCATCATCTCGCTGTTCGGGGCGAAGTTCGGCGGTCGGTGGGCGGTCGAGCACACGGGGGGGGATCCGTCCGCCAAGCGATCGTGCGAGGCGGAACACATCGGTCTTGTACAGATCGCCGATCGGCGCAAGGGCACCGGTGGTATCCCCATACAGGGTGCTGTAGCCCATCGCAATCTCCGACTTGTTGCCGGCGCAGAGGACGAGGGCATTCCGCTGTGCGGCAAGGGCCATCCACAACGTGGCGCGGATCCGAGGCTGTAGGTTCTCGTCGACCAATCCGATAGGCTGGTCTGGAAGCGCAGCGCGCATCGCCTCGTGCACCGCAGTGATCGGGATCTCCAGAAGCTCAATCGACAGGCGCCGGGCGGTCTCCCGTGCATCGTCTCGGCTCATCTTTGAAGAGAACTGGCTCGGAAGGAAGACGGCCGTCACGTATTCCGGTCCAAGCGCATCGGCGGCGAGGGCGGCGACGACGGCAGAATCAATGCCGCCTGAGAGCCCGATCAGCGCCGACTCGAACCCGTTTTTCGACAGGTAGTCGCGAATACCCAACGTGAGTGCTGCGTGTAGCTGTTCGAGTTCATCGTTCCGATCAAGCAGGGCGGACTGCTTCTCGGGAAGATCTGCGACGAACAGGCCCTCGGCGAACAGCGGTGCCTGGAACAGGATCTGTCCTTCCTCGTCGACGATGAAGCTTCCTCCATCGAAAACCAAACCGTCTTGCCCTCCGACAAGATTGGCATGGACGATGGAGACACCCGTTTCCTTCGCACGACGGCAAATCGATCGATGTAGGTCCGCCTGCTTCCCCAGGTGAAACGGCGATGCGGAGGGGTTGATGATCCAGTTTGCCCCCAGACTCGCCTGCAAATCGGCTGGGCCGTCCGGAGCCCAAAGATCCTCTCCGAGACTGATGCCAAGTGCCACATCGCGGCACGAGAACAGTTCCGTTCCCGGTCCTGCCGTGTAGTAGCGATGCTCGTCGCGCTCGCGATGCGACGAGAGATGAATCTTCGGAGCAGTGCCGATGATCTGCCGATCCTCGATCAGCACGGCTGCATTGAACAGCTTGGGTCTTGCGCTGTCGGCAGGAGCTGCCCCACCGCACCGATCGATCGAACGCCGTGCATCGTCTGCGGTGACGGTGCCTACGATGATGCCGATGCTCTCGGATGCAGCGCGGATCGCCTCGATCGCCTGTCCGCAGGCCGCCACATAGCCGGGCTGCCAGACCGAGTCACGTGGCGAGCAGCCACACACAGCCAGTTCGGGAAAAACGACCAGATCGCACGCAAGCGTTCGGGCCTCGTCTACGATGGTCAGGATACGATCGCAATTCCGTGCGATTGCCCCGACGGTGGGGTTGAGCTGTCCGATCCCGATACGCATGCACCGATTATAGGTGTGGCTGTATTGCCGCTTCAATCGGTGTCTGTGGAATCGAAACTGACTCGACGGAGGGAAGTCACCGCCGTCTCATCGAGACGCGCAAAGGCGCCTGCCGGGAGACTGTCCAGCGCGACTGGCCCGATCGCTACTCGGAGCAATCGGACGACGGAGAGGTCGAAGTGAGCGAACAGTCGCTTGACCTCGTGTTTCTTTCCCTCGGCCAGCACGATCTGAACGTGGGGTGGCCGTCCTTCCACCTTGCCGGCGAGAATCCGGAGCGTGTCTCCTCGATCGACAATCCCGCGTTGCATTCCGGATAGCACGCGATCCATCACCGCCTTCTTCGGCAGGCGCTGGATCCAGACGTGATAGACCTTCTGGACCTCGTAGCGCGGGTGGCTCAGGCGGTGGACGAGTTCGCCGTCGTTGGTCAACAGGATCAGGCCTTCGGCGTCCTGGTCGAGCCTGCCGGCCCAGTTGTAGCCGATGAACCCCTCAGCGCGGAGGATCCGACCGACGGTATTGCCATAGTGCGGATCGTCGTGGCTGCAGAGAATCCCAGTGGGCTTGTGATACCGGTAGACCCGCAGCTGTGGAGGATCGAGTGAGAGCGGATGCCCTCGCAATGTGAGCCGATCGATGTCGGTTGCCGCGAGCGAAAGGAACGGGTCGGTAACGATCTCGCCGTCGACGGCGACCTCCCCGGCTTCGATCAGTTCCTGCGCCTTCCTCCGAGAGATGTCGGATTGGCGCTGCACCCACTGCAACAGTTTCACACCCTGCGTTTCCTGATCCATGATGCTGTAGGGATACCTTGTTACGGTCCATCCGTCAACCGAGTGTGATGCCGCCGCTATGATCTCGCCTTGTCCGCCGGTACGCGGCATAATCGGTGCGGAGGTTCATGGGGTGGTGAAATAGGGTTGAGGATCGATCAGATTTCGCTTGGCGATCGACGGTTGCAGGCGTTCGTCGATGTTCCGTGGTCCCTGTTCCATGGAGACCCGCACTGGACGCCCCCGCTTCGCGGCGAGTTTCTCGGAAGCCGAGTTCTGGGCCTCACCGGGCTACTCACACCCGAGCATCCATACCATCAGGCCGCCGATGTGACGCATTTCGTGGCGTGCGATCGAGACCGACTGCTCGGTCGGGCTTCCGCGGCAGTCAACCATCGATACAACGCGTATCACGACGCGAAGATCGGCTTCTTCGGATTCTTCGATGTCTGCGAGGACTATGATGTGGCCGCCGAACTGCTCGACCGCTGCCACGCATGGCTCCTAGCGCGAGGGATGGACACGATGCGCGGACCGGGGGGCTACTCCAATGCAACCCATGAGGCGCATCAAGCGGTGCTTGTCGACGGATTCGACGCATCTCCGACGGTCGAATTGACCCATAACCCACCGTACTATGCCGATTTCATCGAGCGGTATGGCTTGCACAAAGCCAAGGACTACCACGCCTACACGATTGACATTGCACCTCCAAGCAAACGGCTGCTGCGCGTGGCGGCCGCGGTCCAGCGGCGTCGCCGGATTGAGACGCGCCCTGTCGATATGCATCGACTGCGGGGCGAAGTCAATCGCATCGTCGAGATCTACAACGAAGCATGGGCAGCCAACTGGGGGTTCCTTCCATTGATCGATGCGGAAGCTGAGGCGATGGCAGACAGCCTTCGGCTTGTCGCGGATCCGGGACTGCTCCGCTTTGCAACCGTGAACGGAGAGCTGGCGGCTGTGCTAGGCGCATTGCCGGATCCGAACGTTCCGCTTCAGCCGAGGTGGCATCGAATCGCGGATCTGGACATCGTTCGGGCGCTCAGATTGCTGAGGATGCGAAGGCGTATTCCGAGGATGCGGCTGATGTTCTTCGGCGTGCGTCCGAGATTCCGCAAGCTGGGGATCGACGCGGTGTTGTATGCGGAGATTCTCGAGCATGCACTGCGAAACGGGTATCGGACCTGCGAGCCGTCGCTCCTGCTCGAGGACAACGACTTAATCCTTCGGGCATCCTCGTTCATGGGGGGAAGGCGGTACAAGACATGGAGGATCTACGAGATGCCTTTGCAGTGAGCGAAGAGGAGATCCAGCGTATCCGGTGAAGCGATCAGACGAACGAAACGGGACCGGCGCTGTGCCGGCCCCGTTCGGTGATCGAGGAGCTGCGGGTCGGAGGCTAGCCGCCCCCAAAACGGAACACGATCCGGAAGTGCCATCTTCCGTCAAAACCGAAGTACCAGTAGCATCCGCTGTTTGGAACTCCGAAGTGCCACTCTCCGCCCTGGTAGTACCACGTGCCTCCTGGGTATCCATAGAACGGAGGGTACGAGTAGTAGGTCGGAGGCACGGACGGATAGCTCGGCGGAGACTGGATGTAGGTCTGCTGGTAGATGGTGAACGACGCCCAGGCAGTGGCCCACTGCGGCTCCGGCACGATACCCATGATCTGCGCTTGAATCTGGTTTGATGCTGATCCCGGATTGCTCCCCGCCATCGGGAACGGCTCTCCGAAGTACGGAGGTGCCAATCCGAGGTTCACCGGGCTGGCGAAAATCTGGAGCTGCTCGGTTCCCGTCGGAGGAGCGATCGTGAACTTGTACGACCCGTCAGGCAGGGAATGCGTTCCGGCGGAGACGTAGTTTGCCTGCGAATAGGCGTTCGGGAAGATCAAGCGCACGATACCATCCGGTTGAATGTCGTACACGTAGATGTACGCTGGCTGGCTCACGGAGAAGTACATCGTGAGCGTCTCGCCGATGGCGTAGCTCGATTTGTTCGTCCAAACGTTGACCGTCAGTGGCTGTGGCGATGGTTGGGGCACGATACCCAACGGTGCGACGTGCCCATCGGCCACAGCGAGTGCCGAAACGGCAATCAGCCCAAGAACCAGGAAGACCCCGATGCGAGTGACGTGGTTTTTCATCTTGCTCACCTCGTGGCACGTACACCTTGCAGACGAAGCAGGTTTCAACTCGCGGGATGTTCCCCGTGAGAATCGCCGCGTTTCAGGCATCGCACGACGACGTGGAGATGCTCGGTACAGTCACGAAACGCGGGCAATTGACAGGTCTCCTCGACGAGCCGGGCGACGACACGGTACGCCGATGGGTCGGCCTCGGAGATCTCCCGTACGGGGACGAGTGCGCCGGAGGCGAACCCTTCAACGCCAGCGCGAGCTACAACGGCAAACCCTGCGGCTCGAAGCTCGGCCAACGCTTGAGGTGGGGTGATGAAAGCAGCTTCCGTGAACACGCGTTGTTCCCCCTCCTGCATGTGCGTGTCGGTTAACTTCGAGACCGACTCGTAGTCGGCGTAGAGGTCGCGAAACTCGGTCAAGCCGGCGCGGAGGACGCCCCACGGGTTGATGAATCCGACGATCGCTGGTGCGCCGGGCTTCAGCACGCGACGGAGTTCTCCCAACGCGGCGATGCGATCGGCTGTCGAGACGAGGTGGTACATCGGGCCGAGATGGAGCGCTGCATCGAAACTGGATGCCGCAAGCGCAGATAGGTCGCGTGCATCGCCGCAGTGAAGTCCCTCGGCATGAAGTCGCAGCTGTTCGAGCTGCGTTCTCGCGAACGAGATCGCCTTCGAGGATAGATCGACAAGCGTCGCTTGGTAGCCGAGCCGCAGCAGTTCGATGGTGTACCGACCCGGACCGCCTCCGATATCGACGACGTGGCCGGAGGAGGGGAAGTGCTGGTCGATCAGCGACAAGGTGCTGACCAGCTCGAGCTGTCGATACGGTCGCGTCAGCCGCAGCCATTCGGCGTCCACTTGTCGATCTTAGTAGCGGCGTACGATGTCGCTCATCGATCCTCCTTGAACTGTCGGTGTTCCGAAAGCGTAGAAGATCATCGCGAGGTCACGCAACCGCTTGTCTCTGAAGTCGCCTCCGACTAACGTTGCAGCATGTCGATGCGAGTGATCGGGCTGGCCGGTCGACCTGGCTGCGGGAAGAGCGCGGTTCTCGAGGAGCTTGCCGGAAGGCCCGGTGTCGAAGCGATCGATCTCGACCGGCTGGCGTGGGAGATTTATGCCCCGAAGCTTCCCGCGTACGAGCGACTTGTGGCGCGGTTCGGCCCTGGGATTGTTGCGGACGATGGGGAAATCGATCGGGGAAAACTGGCCCGGGTTGCTTTTGCTACCAGAACGTCCCGCAATGATCTGGAGGCGATCGTTCATCCGGCGGTGATCGATCGCCTCCAGCACTTGACGCAGGATGCGCAACGGCGCGGCGTCAGACTGCTGCTGGTTGAGGGAGCACTTCTCGCGAGTTCGAGCCATGTGGATCGTGTCGGGTTCGATGCGATCGTCTGGTTGGAGGCGTCGGAGGAGACACGTCGGAATCGACTTCGAAAGAACGATCGAGAGCACCACATCGATCGAATGGATGATGTGCGACCCGATGCGGCAACGACCGTTGTCGATGCCGAAGGCTCTCTCGGCGATGTTGTGGCGCGTGTATGGCAGGCGATCCAGCCGTAGTCCAGACGCCTAGCCGGCGTCGCGCAGGCGAAGCAGGTGACGTGTGTTGCGGCTTCGCCAGAACAACCAGACTGCTCCTGAGAACTCGCCAACCGTCATGGCAAGCAAACCGACTTGCACACCGCTGAAACGGTTCCACGCGATGCCGATCCACAGCACGATGACGAGGAAGACGAAGTATGCGAGCGTAGCTTCGGAGATGGAACGGGTCTTTCGACTGTGAAGGACGATCCCGCGAAGCCAGCTCTGTAGGGTCGCGAAACCTGGCAGAAGCAACGCAACCCAAAGGCCGGCGCGCGCGAGCTGCACCAGATGCTCGGACAGGCCAGTGACTGTTCCGAACCAGATGTGGGAGAGCGGTGTCGCGGCGATCGACAGCAAACCCGCCGTCGAAGCGACGACCAACCCGAAGCCGAACCGTTTCAGCAGTCGCGTGGAGCCTTTCTGTTCGACATGCGTGATGACGACCTCGTTGTAGGCCACACCCAAGCTGCGGAAGAGGAAGGTCAAGCTCGTGATCACCGGCAGGATGGCGAGCGAATCGAGCGCATTCGGCATTCGGCTGATTGCGGCTGTGAGAACTGGGCGGGCGCCGAGAAGGATCAGGGACGTCAGCGAGAGCGGAATGTAGAACCGGAAGAAGGCGCGATACGTCAGTGGATCGGTTGGATCAGATACCGGGCTGAGCTCGGCGCGGAGTACAGGCCGAACACGCCAGCCAACGTAGACCGCCTCTCCGATGACGCCTGCGATGACCGCTGCGGCGGCCACCGCTGTGCCTGGAAGCGTTCCGATCGAGAATCCGATTGCGAGAACGACCACGTTGGATACCAGCCGGACTGCCGTGCCGATGCCAACGGTCAGCGAGTGTCCGAATCGGATCAGCACCCCTTGGTTGAACCGTCGGTAGGCGATCGACCAGGTCCATGGGAGCATGATCATCAGGCCAATCCGTCCGGGGGCGATGATCTCCTCTGGAGCGCCGATCACGCCATGGACGATCAGGCCGTACAGCGGCGTGAACGCGACCAACGCATGAAGCGCCGTCAGCGCCGCACTCGTGACATGCATGAACCGACGGATCTTCTTGTAGGCGATCCAGTCCTTGCACAACGCAGTCGAAGCGGCAAGGAGCATGATGATTGGAGCTTCGATGATCAAGGCGAGAGGAAAGACGAGACTCCCGTACGCTGCAAGATGGATCGTCGGATCGGCGAGACGTGCGACGAAGATGTTGAGCGCAGGTGCCTCGAGAGCCATCAAGATCCAGCTTGCGGCCAGCGGCCACCACGTCTTGAAGATGCGGCGCAGAGTCAACGGTTCGCCTGCTGTGATCACGAGCCCCCCTTCTCCGCGCTCGGGATCATGGTTCCAAATGTGATCGATGTCAACGAAAGACAGTTCGTCGATGGAGCGCAAGAGGGCGGCGCGCGGCATGAGGCCGCGCGCCGCCGTGTTTCGATCTCAGTTGGCATCCCGTGGGATGCTGAGGATTCGTACTAGAGAACCGGAAGGTATCGCTCGACCTCGTACCGGTGGACCTGCGATCGGTACGAGTCCCACTCGATCTTCTTGTTCTCGATGAACTTCTCGAAAATATGATCTCCAAGCGCCTTTCGCACGAGCGGACTGAACTCCATCTTGGCAATCGCTTCGTTCAGACTGCCTGGAAGCGACTCGATCGATCGCGCCGCGCGCTGCTCGTCGGTCAACCCGTAGACGTCGAGATCGGTTGGCTCGGGAAGTGCATACCCCTGCTCTACGCCCTCCAACCCCGCGTGGAGCATGACCGCAAAGGCAAGGTACGGATTGCATGCCGGGTCGGGTGCGCGGAACTCGATCCTCGTTGCGCCTTCTCTGCCCGGCTGATACATCGGAATCCGGATCATGTTGCTGCGATTGTGCAGTGCCCATGTGATGTAGACTGGCGCTTCGAAGCCCGGAACGAGGCGCTTGAATGAATTGACCCACTGCGCGCAGATCCCGATCAACTCTCCTGCGTGACGTACCAAACCTGCGATATACCCACGCGCCATCGACGAGAGGTGCAACGGATCGTTGGCATCGAAGAACGCATTTCGTCCATCGGATGCGACGAGGGATTGGTGGACATGCATCCCCGACCCGTTTTGATCCTGAAGTGGCTTCGGCATGAACGTCGCGTGAATTCCGCTTCGACGGGCCATCTCCTTGATCACGTACCGGCACGTGATGAGTTGGTCGGCCATCCGAAGCGCCTCGCAGTGGTGGAGATCGATCTCCTCTTGACTCTGGGCTACTTCGTGGTGCGCTGCCGATACGTCGATGCCGACGTCCTTGATCGCAAGGACGGTGGCGCGTCGGATCTCCGATGCAACATCCGGTGGCGAAAGGTCAAAATAGCCTGCTGCGTCGAGAACTTCCGTCTCGCTGTCCGATTTGAGGTAGAAGTACTCCAGTTCAGGGCCGACATTCATCGTGAGGCCGAGTGCGGCGGCCCGTTCTAGCGCACGCTTGAGGACCCATCGAGGGTCTCCTTCGTACGGTTCTCCGTTGGGTTTCACGACGTCACAGATCACTCGAGCGACGGTCCGGTCCCACGGTAGAATCGCGAACGTGTCCGTATCCGGGCGGGCGACCATGTCGCTCTCATCGATTCGCGCGAATCCGTGAATCGATGACCCGTCAAACCCGACACCATCGACGAGGGCTACGGGGACCGACGAAGCTGGGATCTCGATGCTCTTAAGGTTTCCCAGCAGGTCGGTGAACCAGAGTTGGACAAACTGCACCTGTTCTTCCTCTACCTTGCGCAATAGTGCCTCGATCTTGGCGTTCGCCATGCTTCACCTCCTGAAGGGAATTGCCGGCGAGTGTACGAAGAGAGCGCTGGATCGGCAAGGGTTCCGAGAACTGTGCAGGTTGTCCGTATCTACCGCAACCGATGACCGTGGATCAGATGACCGATCGCCGTGGCATCTTCCCTCGGATTGTCTAGGGTGAATCGGGTGATGGTGTTGACAATGCGTGTGGAGACGATTGTTGCGTTGGCCGTCTTGCTGCTGTTGCTGTTGCAGATTCCAAGGGTGGATGATCCGCCGGACCTGCGGCTGGTCGGCAGCGAGATCCTGACTACTGAGGACGTCAAAGGGGCTGCACTCTATTTGGAGACAGAGGCAGATGGTGTTGTCCTGATGTACGTGTCCGAGCTTCGGATGCACGCAGACCGGTCGGGCGTTGCGTATGTCACCCGATTGGATGGAGTGCGCTACAACGCGAACGGCGCGCCGGAGAGGTTTCTCGCGGATGCCACCGCGCAAGCAGCTGCGAACGGTTGGACGCCGGTCTCGAGGCTCGATGATCTGGTGTCCCCCGGGAAGACGGACGGTCATGCGGGGTTCGAGTTCCGGAGACTCCGGCTTCGCAAGGCGATTCAGGAGGGCCGGGACGTGCTGTTCGTTGTGGGACGGCTCGAAGGCCGCGACCTCCTGACGGGACGGGTGGTCTCCGAGGAATACGATGCGGCGACGTGCCCAGCGGTTCCGTACCTTGAGGCCGTGGACGCGAAAGACGTCACGGGAACCCCGGGCCGTCTCTGGGCGTTGACCGGGACACTCTGCAGTGAGAGTGGATCCAAGCTTTCAAGAGCAGCCCTGCCGGTGTGGTCCGCTGGGTATCGGGTTGTCAACTGACTGCTTGCTGTTTCACAGCAAGCGGGAGCGCGCCGGGCGGTCTGCGGCTCCCGGCGCGGACGGGTTTCGGGGGGGGCGGCTCCGAAACCCGTGTTTGGGTTGTCCCAGCTCGTACGGTGGGTGGAGTGGTTTTCGATGACGTTCCCTCCCCCTTCGTGATCACTGTCATTGACTTAAGCCCAGATGCGCTTCCTGTACCGCTGGAAGCGGAGTTGAGAGGAGCTCTTCTTGGCGCTACGCTGCGGATGCCGCCCCGGTCTCACGGGAAGCATCGTCCCTCGA
>Ga0272441_10010576_pt1 | contig 13918 bp, 8 predicted proteins | sample SSMProp6N_FD_193582 | JGI IMG/M metagenome (GOLD analysis project Ga0272441, IMG submission 193582) | Marine sediment archaeal communities from Little Sippewissett salt marsh, Falmouth, MA, United States - SSM-Prop-6N | ecosystem: Environmental > Aquatic > Marine > Wetlands > Sediment ... | reverse complement strand
CAGGCCCTGGCGCCAAACTTGGTCTCGAACTCATCCCTCTTCGACTCCGTCCGCGTGAAGCATAGCGCGAGCTCGAGCTCATCTACCCCCTTGGAGGCGCCCGCGATCGCGCCCGAGTACCCCCCCAGCCCTACCACGCCCGCCCTCAACACGTCAGCCATGATGCCCCTCCGCTGGTGCCCCACTGCCTGCGCCTCAGGGCTCGACCCTGACCGCGCCGACGGTCGAGAACATCTCCGAGCCTTGCACGCCGTAGGCCTTGTGCTCGAAGTCCACGAGCACGGTGATGCCGCTTGCGAACGTCGTCCTCTGAATGCGGTAGTCTTCAGAGAGGAACTTGTGCTCTACCATCTCGTCGAAGCCGCTCTCGGAGTGCATGTAGCTGAGGAAGAGCTCCTTGCGCACGCGCGGCTCGACCCCTTCGGTCAGCGGCAGTGAGAAGATCGGGATGGACCCGTATAGCAGCTCCCGCAGGTAGCTCTCCTGGTATGTCAGGTAGTCGCCCGAGCGGCCGATGCGCGCGGGCACAACCAGGCAGTCGTGGTAGACAAGATTGAAGAGCGGCACCGGCACCCCGTGATAGCCGCTCGCGGCGTCCCGCCCCTCGATCGGCTTCTGCAGGTGCGGCAGCCAGAAGACCATGTCCAGCAGCGGTACGGCCCAGTCGGCGGCGTGCTCCACCGAGAGGACCACGTTCTTCGAGCGCGCATATGAGAGTATCTCGCCGATGGCGTCGCGGAGCTGCGAGCGCGTCAGCGGATGGTCCGGGTGATGGCACTCGTAGTTCATGATGAAGCAGTCGAGATAGCTGGCCGTCGGCTTCGCAAGCTCCAGGAGCCCGCGCGATCTCGGGTAATCGGTCTTGCCTGTCTCCCAGTTGCGCTTGAGGAAATCGAGGGCTTTCGCGGCGCACATCTTCGCCTGCAGGCCGCCGGCCCACATGTTGTTCCGCATGGGACGGCCGTCCTTGTCGAGAATGAGCAGCGACTCGTCGAAGCTCGGCGCGTCGTAGTAGGTGTCCCAGTACTGGTCGTGCAGGCCGAAGAGGTACCCCAGCGAGCGCACGCGTTCGCCCAGCGCCTCCAGCCCCGCGGCGCCACCGGCGTCGGCGCACGGCGGGAGCACGTCCGGGTGCAGGTTGTCGTATCCGCGGGCGCCCCAGCCGTCGATGTGCACCTCGGCGTTCTCGAGACCCATCCTCCGGCGGAAGTGATCGACCGCCGCCGCTGCCTCGCGGAAGGGCCACACCTCGTGCTTGAAGCGCCTGGTGTCGTGAGTGCAGATCGACGCGGTGAGGCGGCACGCCCCCAGCAGCTTCTCGACGTTCGGGTTCTCCTCCGCCTTCTCGGCGAGCGTCTTGACGCGTCCCTTGCCGTCGGCCCACCTGCGGTACTCCTTCGCCTGGGTTAGGTACGCCCCCCCCTTGGCGAAGCTGAGGCGTATCTCCCTCGGATAGGCCAGTGAGCCGAAGCTCGAGCGCCACCACGCGCACGGCATGCAGGTCGAGCCCGGCGCATGGCGGGTGATGATCCGCCAGTCGGTGTCGGTATCGACTATCGCGAGCATGGACCCCTCGGGCCTGACGACACCGAAGAAGCTCATTGCCTGGTCGACGTAGCCGCGGGGATGGTCGAACTCGGGCACGCCGATGTCGGGCACGATGAGGCCCTGCTTGATAGGGAGCACGGCGTACCCCCCGGCGGCGCGCTCGAAGGCGAAGGGCCCGGGATAGACGATCTCCTCGGTGAAAGGCGGGCCGCCTTTCGATGTCGGCTCGAGGCGTATGCCGAGCTCCCGGCCCTCGAGCGAGAAGACGAGCTTCAGCCCGGCGCCCTTCAGCGTGAGCTCGGCCCGGACACCGGCCTTCGACCGTTTAGCCTTCAGGCTCTTGCCGGCTATATTCGCCAGCGGAAGCTCCTCGACGCCGCCCCTCGTCCGCACCCGGACGGGCGGCGGAGGAAGCATCTGCCATGTGAGGCCGCTCTCCTTGTCGAGGACCGCAAAGCACCCGGTCTGGATCTCGACACGCACGGCCAGATGCTCGTTCTCGCCCTCCCAGGACCGGCCCCGTTTCTTCGACTTCGTGCCGGCCGCCTTCTTTGATGAGGGCCTCTTGTGGGCGGGCTTCTTCTTGACCGGCTTCTTCTTCGCGGGCTTCTTCTTGACCGGCTTCTTCTTCGCGGGAGGCTTGGCGGCCCTCCTCGGGGCCTTCTTCTTCGCGGCCTTCTTTGCAGGCTTCTTTGCAGCCTTCTTCCTGGCCGCCATGGTATCCCTCCGAGAGCGCCTGAGCTGGCAGGATTCTAATGCCCATTCAAGCAGCGTCAAGTCACGCGGGCGTGGCCCGAAGGCTCAGACGCCGCGGTGGAAGAGGCAGTTCGTCCAGGCGCGCTTGCCGTCGAGCCCCTCAACCTCGAGCCTCATGTAGGGCGACTGCGTGTCGGTATCGAAGACGGCCTTCGTGAGGCCCTTCGATCCCTTCGCGCCGACACGCTGGCCGGACGAGCGCCTTCCCGCCAAACGGATGGACTTGGCCGGTGAGCACTTCACTTCCACCCGCTTCGTCGTAGCGCGGAGCGACCTGATCAGAGGCCCCGTCGTCGAATAGAACCGCCCCGCCCTTATGGACCTCATGATGTTTGCCCGCGTGAGCTTCGGAGCCTGGACCATCACCCACCCGCCGTCGTAGCCCGGATGAGCAGGCTTGATGTGTGCATCGTCGACCGAGAAGCCGAGCACGTCGCTCTGCGTCTCGAGCATGCAATCCCAGTGGAACGCGCCGCTGCACTTGCCGTTCAGCCAGTTGCAGACGTGGTTGTAGACCTCGACGCCGTCGAAGCCATGGCGCAGCGCCTCATCGACCGAGTTGCCCGTCCAGTGGGGGTGAGCGAGGATCGTTACCGCGCCCGAGCGCTTCAGCATCGACAGCCTCTTCGTGAAACTTGCCTCGCGAAGGCTCATCCCGGGCACGAGGGGCTTGGCCACACCCAGGCCGACGATGTGGTAGTAGCTCCCCTTGCGATCGGTGCCGTCGATCTCTATGCCGTTTATGCCCAGAAGCGGCAGCTTCATTCGCTCCACGTCCGCGGCCACGTTGTGGTCTGTGATGAAGATAAAGTCGTAGCCGCGCTCCGCGTAGAGGTCGGCCACCTCAGCGTAGTCGCAGCCGCCGTCGGACTTCGTCGTGTGGATGTGGGTGTTGCCCTTGAACCAGGGCCCCGAGGTGCTGTACCGCGCACGTGCCATCATCGCCCCTTCCCTAAGAGTGTTCTTCCAGCTGGTATGTTCCCGCGGGCAAGTTCTCGCGCACGAAGAATGCCCCCGACTCCGTCGACGCCGCGTCGGCGTTCGCCGGGCCCGACAGAGCGAGATGCTCGAAGGGCGGCACCTCCAGTACCAGCGCCGCCTCAACATCCGCGGCCAGCTCGATCTCGAGCGGCAGATCGCTGCCGGCGAAGACGACTAGCGTCCCCGCGGCCACGAGCCCCACGGCCTCACGTCCTCCCTTGACCTGTGCCAGCTCGGCCTGCGGCCTTCGGGCCTCGCTCACGTCCGACGTGAACAGCGCGTGCAGGTACTCGTGCCGGGCGCCCCCTGACTCCAGTGGTTCGGCGTCGCCCGATATCTCGAGCCGCCACGCCCCCGCATCGACCTCCTCGCGCACATGCTTTGCGGCGTAGTTGACGCCGTCGACGCGGAACTCGCGGCCGGGCCCGCCCACCCTCTCGATCCGGGGCTCCCTCGGCAGCAGCGTGACCGAATGCAGCCGGCCCTCGCCCGTAGCGGCCGCGGCCGTGGCGCCGCCGACCTCGGGCTCCTTCTCGGTGTGGAGCAGCCACTTGACGGCGTGCTCGGCCGTTTTTGTTTCGACCACGTCGCGGACGAAGACAACCGGGTGCGGCCATCCGGAGGGGCGCCGGACGACGGCGAGGTGGCGCGTGACGCGGGCCGCCTTCGCGTCCGAGTAGGCCGGCGTCAGGTCCGAGTGCATATGGTCGTAGTCGTCGGCGGCCCCTGCGGAGAGAGTCTCGCACGAGCGGAACTCGTCACGCGAGAGGTCGTCAAGGCAAAGCGGCGCCCAGTGGGGCTCGTTGACGAAGGACTGGCCGCCGTCGTTCGCGTAATCCTCGCCCCGGCTGACGAACTTCTCTTCGGGGTCGATGATGAGAAGGCAGTTGTGGGCGATCGTCCGTATGTAGTAGTTGTACCAGTGGGGCGACTCGTATCCGTCGTAGCTGCCGGAGTCTATGCCCAGATCTCCACGGTGGAAGACCGCGAAGTGGCCGGCGTCGCGGTGCGTGTGGTTGTGATGGTAGGCGGGCGTTGCCTTGTAGAGGACGTGGGTACCCTCAAGCCAGTCCTCGCGCGAGATGAGAACTCCCGCGTGCTCGAAGATGCGCGACAGAGGCAGCCCGCTCGGGGCCTTCACGTCGTAGGGGCGCTTCTCGTAGAGGAGGCGCTGGTCCTCGAGGCCGAAGAGCCCGCCCCGCCTCGAGCCCTTCGCGCGCATCTTCGAGACCAGCCAGCCGGCGTACGGGTTGCCGTACTCCGACGCTATCGCGGCGACGATGCGGTGTATGACGGCGCTCTTGCGCAGGCTCGCGACGTACGAGCCCGGAAGCCATCCGAGATCGGCGCCGTAGAAGTCGCCCGCGCGCGGCCACGTCCAGTCCCCGCGCAGCCCGTAGAGCATCCACCAGATGTAATTCTCGTACCACGAGCACTCCGTCCACCAGTCGAGCCCCAGGCTGTACCGCGCGATGTTGAAGATGGGGGGGAGTTCCCGCATGTAAGTGACCCCATAGGCCCACCACATGTAGAACGAGCCCTCCCTCAGGTAGTACTCGTAGCACTTGAACATCTCGCGGCAGCGCGACAGCATCTTCCCGATGAGTTCCTCGCCCCGGGGGTCCTCGCCGTAGAGCGCGACCGCCGCCAGCAGCACCGCCGGCACCTGATTGACGCCGTGGCCGGCAATGTAGCTCGTCCCGGCCGAGATGTTGTTCAGCTCGTCGCGGTAGAGGAGGTCGACGTACTGGAGCATGACGCGGCGGACCTCGGCCCGCTCGTCCTCGGAGAGCCCGCTGTGGCACCAGTCGTAGTAGGCCGAGAGCGCCCAGAGCCTCATGTTGCCCGTGCCGTAGCGGCTTGTCGGCTTCTGCGCGAGCACGAGGCGCCCCACGCGCCTGGCCGATGCCAGGAAGCGCGACTCCCCCCGCATCGCGTACAGCAGTGCAAGCCTGTAGAGGCCGTGCTCGCCAAAGCCGCGGTGCTCGAAGTCGGAGTCGGGCCGGTGGGGCACGTTCCGGGCCCACAGCAGCAGCCTGGCGAACTCCTGCTCGTGGGTCGACTCGGCGCGGCGGCGGAGCTCCTCGAGGAAGCCCCCGCCCAGGAGCGCTCTCGGGCGCGATTCCGGGATTGAGAACTCGTCCGGGCCCGCCATCAGGATCCGCTCCAACGCATCGCGCGCGTCTACGTGCCCAGGGCGCGCCCGGCCATTCTCTCGACGAAGAACTCCTCGGCTGCGGTCGTCCAGATGTCCCCGCCGTCGAGCAGATCGCCCAGCCCATCGACACGCCCCGCCACCTCCCGCGGCGTCGCGAGCGGCATTTCTTCGATCCACGGGAAGAGCACGCACTTGCCGTAGAATCTGCCCTTGGAAACCCCCTCGAGCCCTTCGAGCCCCTGGTTCATGCCCCCCACCGTCCCGAGACTCATACGAGTGTTGAGCTTGCCCGCCGCGATCTTGTCGAGGATGGTCACGATATCCTCTATGGCGCTGCCCGAGGCCCCCGTATACTTGACCGACTTAGTCGCCACCTCGCCGAGGTCTACCTCGCTCATGGTGCCCAGCGGGACGCCGGCGAAGATGTTCACGACGCAGCCCGGAGCACAGTGCTTTGCCGCGCCGGTGATGACCGCCCCGACCGGGGCGCAGACGACGATGTCGTCGTAGCCGCGTCCGCCCGAAAGCTCGTCCAGCTTCCCGTCGAACGCCTCGGCACCGTCCATCTCGCCCGGGTTGACCGAGTGGTACTCGACACCGCGCGCCTGGCCCACGGGCTTCAGCAGCCTCTCGGCGTAGGCGAGCCGCTCGGCCGACAGGTCCGTGACGACCACGACCCGCGGAGGCCGGGGCGCCTCGATGGCGCGCTGGACGTGCATCATCCCCATCGGCCCCGCCGAGCCGGGAAAGAGGGCGGCCCCGCCGCCGAGGGTGTCCTGGCGCGCATTACACGTGTAGGCCGCGTTCACATCGGCGCCAGTTGACCCAACGATTCGGATGTCGCGGTAGTGGATGCGGCCCACATCGACCTGAGTCCGGCCGTCGACCCCGTCACAGGAAAGCAGGCACAGGATGCCCCCGTCGGCCAGGGAGTCGAGCACAATGCCGCAGAGCTCCCCCGTGGGCCGGCCCACGATGACGACATCATCGGGAGCAGCGCCGAGATTCTCGACTGCGCCTCCGTAAGCTGCGATCTCTCCGGAGCTCACCACCTCGAGCTCGCCGGCACCATCGGTCACGCCGCCGGGGGCGTCGCCTCCGCCGATCGTCACGACGACGCGGGCGCCGCCGGCCTTCATCTCGGTCCTCTGCGGGATGCGGTTCGCCCCCTCGATGCAGCTCCAGGGCTCGACGAGCGCCGCCTCCACGAGGCCGACCTGTTCCGAGACCGGGATGAGGTAGTTACCGTGATCTCCCGCGATGGCCCGCTCGTCCAGGAGGACGTACTGCGAGAGCCCCCCGGGGATCACGTACCCGAAGGAGACGTCCTCGCCCTTCCAGCGGATGTTCGCTTGAATGACGAAGCGGTCGCCGATCTCGGCGTCCATGTCGACCCCGTCGCCGACGGCGGCCAAGGTCAGGCTCACCTCGTGGCCCGGGCGGGTCGGGTCGGCCACGAGATCGCGACCCCGAATGCGCGGATGCTCGTTCCCCGCCCGGATGAGCTTGACGTCCGAGAAGCACAGCCCCACCGCGTCCACCCGCATGAGGACCTCCATGCGGCCGGGGCGGGGGACGTCGACGAGCTCGGGCCTGCCGACCAAGCCCAGGTGCTCGAAGCCCGCGCCGTGGAGCTGCCAGGCGAGCATCTTCTCGGGTATGGGGTAGTCGTGAGCGCGGAAGCGCGACAAGGCGTCGGACATATGGGGCTCCAGTGAGCGTGTGATCGGAGGATGTTAACCAAGAGAGGGCGGGGTGTCAAACGCGCCGACCGGCGCTACACCGCCTCCACCGCCAGAGCCATCCCCATTCCCGTGCCGATGCAGAGCGTTGCCAGGCCCGTCTTCGCTCCCCGATCCCGCATGGCGTGAATGAGAGTGACGAGTATCCGGGCGCCCGTGCATCCGAGAGGATGCCCCAGAGCGACCGCGCCGCCGCGGACGTTTACCACCTCGGGGTCCAGCCCGAGGTCGCGGATGACGGCCAGGGCCTGCGCCGCGAACGCCTCGTTCAGTTCGACCAGATCGAAATCGGTGGGCTTCACCCCGAGCTTCTCGCAGAGGTTCCGCGTGGCTGGCACGGGGCCGATGCCCATCCGCCCCGGGTCGACGCCGGCCGACGCCCAGTCCACGACGCGGGCCATCGGGGTGAGGCCGCGCTCGCGTGCGGCCCCGGCCGAGGCGAGCATCATTGCTGCGGCGCCGTCGTTAACGCCCGAGGAATTGCCGGCCGTCACGGTGCCGCCGTCCTTGAAGGCGGGCTTCAGCGCCGCGAGCTTCTCGATCGACGTATCGGGCCGCGGCCGTTCGTCGACGCAGAGCTCGACGGGCTCGCCCTTTCGCCGGGGCACGGGTATCGGGGCGATCTCCCGTGCGAAATCGTCCCTGGCGGCGACCGCGCGCTCGTGGGACCTGAGCGCGAACCCGTCCTGCTCCTCGCGGCCGATGCCGTACTCGGCGGCGATCCGCTCGGCAGTGAGCCCCATGTGCTCGTGGCCGATGGAGCAGTTGAGCCCGTCGGCGAGGAGCGCGTCCTCCATCTCTAGCGCGCCCATCTTCCTGCCGGAGCGCACGCCGCGCACGAGATGCGGCGCGTTCGACATCGACTCGGCCCCGCCGACGACCATCAGCTGCCGCTCGCCCCGCTCAATCGCCTGGGCCCCTAGGGCCACGGCCCTCAACCCCGATGCGCAGACCATGCCCACGTCCAGCGCCGGGCTCTCGATAGGCACGCCCGCGGCTACCGCCGCCTGGCGCGCGGGGCAGAGCCCCACGCCCGCCGAGATGACGTTGCCGAGCATCACCTCCTCGACCTCGGCGGGCTCGATGCCGGCCCGACTCACGACCTCGCGTATCACGTGGGCGCCGAGCTCGACCGCGGTGAGCGGGGCGAGTCCGCCGCCGAGCTCGCCTATCGCAGTCCTGCACGCGCCGACGATGAAGACCTCGCTGCCACTCGGCATCTCACTGTCCTCCGCCACTTTCGCCGTACTCGGACCTTAGCGTTCGGCGCATCACCTTGTTCGACGCCGTCCGCGGCAGCGCGTCGATCACCACCACGTCGTGCACCCGGAAGAGCGGGTTCAGGCGGCGCTTGATCTCTCCCTGCATCCGGGGCTTCAGCTCCTCGGCCTCAGGTTCCGTCCCCGGCTCGGGCACCGCGTAGATCACCAGCCTGCCCGGCCCGCCACCGGGAGGGGGTACGGCTATGGCCGCCGTCTCGGTGAGGCCCTCGACCGTGACAGCGCGCTCGATCTCAGCAGACGAGACCTTGATGCCGCTCAGGTTCATGGTGTCGTCGGCCCGGCCCTGCGCCCTGAAGAAGCCGCCCCCGAGACTCTCGATCTGGTCGCCGTGGCGGCGGAGCACCTCGCCCTTGGGGCCTGCGGGCGCGCGGTCGAAGTAGACCTCGCGGTGATCGCGATTGAGGAGCTCCGTCGACAAGCCTATCGACGGCGGCACGAGATACACCTCGCCGGCGTCGCCCGCTTCGCCGGCCTCGTCGATGAGGTACAGGTCGAGCCCCAGCGACGGCGTCGAGAACGTGGCCGGCGAGGCCGCCTGCACCATCGTGCCGGTGATGTAGCCGCCGCCGATCTCGGTGCCGCCGCAGTACTCGATGACAGGCTTGTAGCCGGCCCTCGACATGAGCCACAGGTAGTCCTCGGCGTTCGAGCACTCGCCGGTCGAGCTGAAGCACCTGATGGCGCTCCAGTCGAGCCCGTCGGTATCGTTGTTCGCCCGCCAGGCCTTGACCATGCTCGGCACGAGCCCCAGCATGTTGACGTTCGCGTCCTGGACAAACTCGGCGAATTCCCGTCCCGACGGCGAGCCGTAGTAGAGCGCCATGCTGGCGCGGTTGACCAGCGATGCGTATATCAGCCACGGCCCCATCATCCAGCCGAGGTTGCTCGGCCAAGACACGACGTCGCCGGGCCTGATGTCCTGGTGGAGCCAGCCGTCGACGGCGCACTTCATGGGCGTCGTGTGCGTCCAGGGGATGGCCTTGGGCTCGCCCGTAGTACCCGAAGAGAAGAGGATGTTGGTGTGATCGTGAGGATCGCGCGAGACGGCGGCGAAGCTCTCGTCATCCGAAAGGAAGTCGCTCCAGGACATGTCCCCGTCGCGCAGCTCTGCGTCGAGCGCGCCCGCCCCGGGCAGCACCACCGCCCGCGGCCCCCCCGGCGCCCCGGCCGCCACCACCTTCTCGTAGAGCGGCAGCCTCTTCGAGCCGCGGAGCATGACGTCCTGAGTGAATATGCCCTTCGCGCCCGAGATCTCCAGTCGCTTCGCCACCTCGGCCGGCGCGAAGCTGTCGGCGACCGAGACCACGACGCAGCCGGCCTTGACGATGCCGAGGTATATCTCGACCGACTCCGCCGTCATCGGCATGTAGCACGCGAGCGCGTCACCGGGGGCGAAGCCTGCCCGGACCAGGCCGTTGGCCACGCGGTTCGACAGGCGGTCGAGCTCGCCGCAGGTCATACTCGAGAGCTCGCCGCCCTCGGCCTGATAGAGGATGGCCGTCGCGTCCTCGTCGCCGGCGAAGCAGCTCTCGGCGATGTTGAGCTCGGCCCCCGGCAGCCACTCGGGCGATTCCACCCCGCCGGAGAGATCCGCCACGCTCTCGTAAGGCTTGTGGAAGCGGATGCCCACCTTCCGGATCATGAGGTCCCAGAACTCCTCGCGCTTCGCCGTCGACCAGGCGTGCAAATCCGCGTAAGTGCCGATCCCGAGCTCGTCCATCAGGGCGCCTATGTTCGTCGAGCGCACGTAATCATCGGTGGGCGACCAGGCCGGGCGAGGGCCGGCCGATTCGTCCCAGTCTGAGAAGACCGTCTCGTAGAGAGCCAGGTGCACCTCGAAGGGCACGTCCGGAGAGAGGATCTCCTTCGACACGGTGCGCCAGCACTCGGCGGCCTCGCCCGAGGCGAGGGCGCTGTTCAAGCGCCGCGCCATCTCCTCGGCCGCGGAGCCCTGCAGGCCGAGCTCGACGAGCCGCTCCGGCGCTATCTCCTTCGCCATCGGCTTCCCCCTCACCCTCGCTAGGCGTGCCACGCGTTCCGGCGCTCCTCGCGCTCGGCGCCCTCGACCTTCAGGCTAACGTACCCCCCGCGGAAGAGCTTCTCCATCCCCACGAGGGTCCTCGCGCGGCGGCACTGGTCCTCCTTCTCGCACGAGCCGCACGGGTCGCGGTACTCCGTCGGCTCGCTGTAGACGCACGACAGTCCCTCGTAGTTCCTGAGTATCGTCTGCGTCGACGAGCGCGATATGAGGTACTGCGGCCCGACCGGGATCTTGCCGCCGCCGCCGGGGGCGTCGACGACGAAGGTCGGCACCGCGAGACCCGAGGTGTGCCCCCTCAGCGACTCGATCATCTCGATCCCCTTGCCGACGGACGTTCTGAAATGCTCGATCCCCCTTGTCAGGTCGCACTGGTAGATGTAGTAGGGCCGCACGCGGATTTTCAAAAGCCCGTGGACGAGGTGCCGCATTACCTCGACGCAGTCATTGACGCCGTGCAGCAGAACCGACTGGTTGCCGAGGGGGATGCCCACGCGGGAAAGGCGGTCGCACGCGGCCGCCGCCATGGGCGTCAGCTCCTTGGGATGGTTGAAGTGGGTGTTGACGTAGATCGGATGGTACTTCGCCAGCATCTCGCAGAGCTCGGGAGTGATCCTGTAGGGCAGCACGACCGGCGTGCGGGTGCCGATGCGGATGATCTCGACATGGTCGATAGCGCGGAGCCGCTTCAGGAGATTCTCGAGCCTGCCATCGTCGATGGTGAGGGGGTCGCCGCCCGAGATGAGGACGTCCCGAATTTCCCGAGTCCGGTCTATGTAGTCGATGGCGGCATCGACCTCCGACGCGCTCCGCGGCTTGTCGGTGACGCCCGAGTAGCGCCTGCGGGTGCAGTGGCGGCAGTACATGGTGCACTGGTCGGTGACCAGGAAGAGCACGCGGTCGGGGTAACGGTGTGTGAGCCCTGGGGTCGGCGAGTCCTCGTCCTCGTCGAGCGGGTCCGTCATGTCGGCCTCGTGGTGGACGAGCTCGTAGTGGCGCGGTACCGCCTGGAGCCTCACGGGGCAGTGAGGGTCCTTCGGGTCGATGAGCGTGGCATAGTGGGGCGATATCGCCATGCGCAGGTTGCCCAGCACCTGCTCGATATCGTGGGCCTCGTTGTCGTCAATGTCGATGACGTGGCGCAGCGACTCGACATCCGTTATGCGGTTGCGGACATGCCAGTGCCAGTCGCCCCATTCCTCCTCGGTGACGTCTTTCCAGAGGTCTATCTCGCGGTAGTCGCGCATGCCGTTACGCCTCCTTGCCTTCACGTTCGACGAGCCGTCTGGCGATGAACGTGGCCACGTCCCTCGGGAGCGTCCCGCGGCCGAAGCCCGCGTCGTAGCCAAGTTCCTGAGCGAGGGCGTCGTCGATGTACGGGCCACCGGTGATGAGCAGCACCTTCTCGCGGAGGCCCTCCGCCTCGACCAGCTCCACCAGCCGCGTGAGCTGCCTCACGTGGATGTCCTTCTGGGTGACGACCTGGGAGGCGAGTATCGCCTCCGCGCCAGCAGATTCCGCCCTGCGCACCAGTTCCTCGGGCTCGACCTGCGCGCCCAGGTTAAGGGCGTCGAATACCTCGTAACGCTCGAGGCCGTAGTCCCCGTGGAAGCCCTTCATGTTCATGATGGCGTCGATGCCCACCGAGTGCGCGTCCGAGCCGACGCAGGCGCCCACGACTGCCACCTTCCGCCCGAGATGCTCCCGGATGTAGGCGTCCACCTCGTCCCGCGACATCGACTCGGGCCGCTCCTCGGCCGCGTCGATGGAGTCGGGGTCCACCTCGACGGAGGCGCGGCCGTATACGACATAGAACGTGAACTCCTCGCCCGCCGGCTTCGCCACCGCGACTCGTACATCGTCGAGGCCCAGCGACCGCGCGTACAGCTTCCCCGCCGCCAAGGCCTTCGGCCCCGTCTTCACCGGCAACGTGAACGAGAGCTGCACGCGCCCGTCGTCGCGGGTGTCGCCGTAGGCCTTTAGGGGGGTCGACCTCCCGGCCATCTAGACCAGCCTCCCCTCGAACGGATTGAAATACCCCTCGGCGCGCCTGAAGCATCCCGGGGCGCCCTTGCCGCCCTCGGGGGCCCGCTTGATGTCGGCGAAGACCCCGCGCTCGAGCGCCCCCATGAGCCCCATGCCAGCGATGGAGCCGAGGAGTCCCTCCGCCTTGCCGAGCACCTCCGCAGCGCGCCGCGCCATCTTCCCCCCGGATTTCGCTTCGACATCGTCTCCGAGCGCGCGCGCCGTGGTCATGATGTACCGGGCCCCCTCAAGCGCCAGCATCCGGTCCTGCAGGAGCGGCGTGTGGACCGCTTCGGTAAGGATGCCGCAAAGGTGAATCGCCTGGCCCGTGATGACCGACGCCAGGTCGAACATGCCGTCGAGGCGGTGGCCGAGGAAGACGTCTCCGGTCATGTGCTTCGTCGGCGGCATGAACTTGATGGGGGCATCGGGGAAGAGCTGGCACACGAGCTGCGCCTGTGCGAGCTCCATCAGGAAGCCGTCCTCCAGCGCTGGGTCGATCTCGAAGGCGTGGCCGAGGCCCATGAGCTCCGGGGGCAGCCCCGCCGCGAGGGCGAAGGACTCGTTGATGAACTGCGAGGCGACGACCGTGTGAGCCGCCTCCACGGCATCAGCCGTGGTCAGGTAGTTATCCTCGCCCGTGTTGATGATGATGCCGGCGGCCGCGCAGATTTGCCGCGAGAAGTGCTGGTCGACGAATGTCCGGAGCGGGTTGATATCGCGGAAGATGATGCCGTACATCGAATCGTTGAGCAGCATGTCGAGGCGCTCGGCCCAGGCGAGGGCGGCTATCTCGGGCATGCAGAGCCCGGAGGCGTAGTTGACGAGCCTCACGTAGCGGCCGAGCTCCCGCGACGCCTCGTCCAGCGCCTCGCGCATTATCCTGAAATTCTCGCCCGTCGCGTACGTCCCGCCGAAGCCCTCTGTGGTCGCCCCCTCGGGGACGTAGTCGAGAAGGCTCTGCGCCGTCGAGCGTATGACTGCGATGCAGTCGGCGCCGCACTCGGCGGCCGAGACGGCCTGCTCGATGTCGTGGTGGATGTTCCCCGTCGCGACTATCACGTAAAGCAGCGGCCGGCCCGAAGGCGGAGGCAGCTCGTCCACGAGGCCCTGCCGCCTCGCGCGGACGGCCGCGAGCCTCTCGAGTGACTCCGACGTGAGACGCTCCGCCGCTTCGCGCGCACCGACGGCGGAGATCTCTTCACGGGCGGGCGGGGCCAGCTCTCCCGCTGCCAGGCCTCGGCATACGTCCTGCGCGCCCCCGCCCGACTTCGCCACGAGGGCGGCCACCGGCAGGGCGGCCCCAACTTCTATCAGCCCGGCCTCGCGGAGTCGCGCCACGGCCGCGTTCGGCACCGGCACGTCCCCGGCGTCGCCCCCCCCCGAC
>Ga0272441_10010575_pt1 | contig 13919 bp, 18 predicted proteins | sample SSMProp6N_FD_193582 | JGI IMG/M metagenome (GOLD analysis project Ga0272441, IMG submission 193582) | Marine sediment archaeal communities from Little Sippewissett salt marsh, Falmouth, MA, United States - SSM-Prop-6N | ecosystem: Environmental > Aquatic > Marine > Wetlands > Sediment ... | reverse complement strand
AAGGGGAATGAAACAGTATTTCGTCGCCGAATACGGCGCGGATCCCGGGGTTCTGGCGGACATAGGTATGGAGACCAAGGGCCTGGAATATTCCGAGTACGTAACAAAAGACTGCATATCACAGCAGGCGGGTTACGCCATGGCGAACAAGGGCCCCCAGCACGACGAAACCTGGATGATGGGCGCTGAGGTCATCAACAGGGAACTGCGTACATTGGGAGACAAGGCCGAGGCCGTTTACTGGTTTTCTCTTTTCCGTACGTGGTTCAGCCTCAACGGAACATGCAAAATGCCCTGGGCCGACATAGTCCCCGCCGACAATCATCTTCAGCCCAGGGCCTCCAGGGTTCCCGGGCATGTCCAGAGCCTTATCGATCTTTATTCCGCTGTAACGGGCGACCCGCTGGATGAAGAAGGCATGCTTCGCCAATCGGAAAGGGTCCACAACCTGCAGCGTGCTCTCAACGTCAAAATGGGTGTCTGGGGCAAAGAAAAAGATCGGCCGCCCTACAGGGCAATGGGCCCCGTTACCGAAGAAGAATACCTTTACAGAAAAGATTTTTACGATTCCATGATCAAAAACGAGCTTGGCAAAATTCCCGAAACCATGAAAACGCCGGAAAAACTCGCCGTGATACGCGAGTACAAGCAAAATGCATATTCCCGGCTTCAGCAGATGATATATGCCAAACGGGGGTGGAACGAAGACGGAATACCCACCGTTGCAAGACTGAAGGAACTTGGGATAGACGACCCATCCGTCATAGAAACCGTCGAGAAGGCCCTTGCCGAGTCTTCAGGGCGGCAATGAAGAAAGAGGAGGCAGAACTATGTCCGCTCCGCAAGTAAAAACCAGGTTGCTCTCGCAGGACGATCTGATCCAGGTGGGAGTACAGAACATGCCCGAGTGCGTGGATGTTATCGAAGGAGTTTTCAAACTCCTCGCCAAAGGCGATTATCTTATGGGAGGCCCCCGCGAAAACGAGCACGGCCAGATGATATGGTTTCCCGAGGAAAAACGGTTCAATATACCAGTTACCGGACCCGACCGGCGCTTTATGGCCATGATCGCCTACCTGGGCGGCGAATACGACATCTGCGGTGAAAAATGGTACGGCTCGAACGCCGAAAACAAGAAAAAAGGCCTTCCCAGGTCTATTCTTACAACCGTACTCAATGACGCAGACACGGGTGTTCCCTTCGCCATAATGTCGGGCAACATGATAAGCGCCATGAGGACCGGCGCCGTTCCCGGTGTTGCCGCAAGACATCTGGCGAGAAAGGGAGCAACCACCATCGGCGCTATCGGGGCGGGAGTCATCAACAAGACATGCTCGCTGGCCATAGCCGCCGGAGTGGACACAATCTCGGAAGCGGTGGTTTATGACCCCTTTCCCGCCGCATCAAAGTCCTATGCCGTTGAGATGGAAGAGAAACTCGGCCTCAAAGTGCGGGTGGTCGACACCATAAAGGAAGCCGTTGAAGCGGCCGACGTTATCACAATAGCCACATCGGGCGACGCCTTCCCCCGTATCGAAACGGAATGGCTCAAAAAGGGAACCCTGCTCACCATGACCGGAGCGGCCGACATGGACGAAGACGCTTTCCACAAGTGCACGCTGTTTGCCGATAACTGGAAAATGCACCAGGCCTTCATTGCCGACGGCAACGAACATCCCAAGGGCTTTACCGCACTGGAAGTTATCGCTCCCTCGTATCCGCTTATCAAGCTGGTTAACGACGGCAAGGTCAAAGAATCAGTCATTCGCGATCTTGGCCCCGTTATTCTGGGCGACGACGCGGGCCGCAAAAGCGACGACGAACAGATCATCTTCGTCACCGGCGGCATGCCGGTTCACGATCTTGCATGGGGCATGACGCTTTATCGCAGGGCCGTCGAAAAAGGCCTTGGCCAGGACTTTACGTTTTTTTAGGTTGATCAATCCGCTTGCACTTGCTATATAGATATACCCCTCCTGCGAAAGGGGCCCGGTTTCGGGCCCCTTTCGCATATCAGGCGTCGGGCGAAATATCAAGGGTGATGTTCGCGCTTTACCCTTGCGCCGTATAGGCATAAACTGGAAACACCAAAAATAGACCCGGAGTATGGTGGAGGTTGCCAATGAGCGAACGCATACAGCACGTAAAGGCCGCGGTTGTACAGGCCGCGCCGGTACTGTTCGACAAAGACGCCACAGTGGAAAAAGCCTGCGATCTGGTGCGCGAGGCCGGTTCAAAGGGCGCCGATCTGGTTCTTTTGCCAGAGGCATTTGTGCCGGTATACCCCAGGGGCCTGAGTTTCGGCATGGTCGTAGGAAGCCGCAGCCCCGAGGGCCGTCTCCTGTGGCAGAGATACCGGGACAACGCCATAGAGGCGCCGGGACCCGAAACGGAACTTTTGGGTGAAGCGGCCAGGGAGGCCGGGGTCTATCTGGGTATAGGCGTCATGGAACGCGACGGTGATTTCAGCGGAGGCACCATCTACTGCACGCTTCTGTATATAGGCCCCGACGGCAAACTTCTGGGCAGGCACCGCAAGCTCAAGCCCACAGGGGCCGAGCGGATGATCTGGGGCGAGGGTGACGGCAGCACCATGCCCGTTTTTCAAACACCCCTGGGCAACATGGGCGGCCTTATCTGCTGGGAAAACTACATGCCGATGGCCCGCATGGCGATGTACGGTCAGGGAGTTGAGCTTTACCTTGCGCCAACGGCTGATTCGCGGGAAACATGGCAGGCCACAATGAAACACATAGCGTGCGAAGGTCGATGCTTCGTGCTTGGCTGCAATCAGTACGTTACCCGAGACATGTATCCCGAAGACATGGAAATGATGGAAGAACTGCAAAATCAGCCGGAAATCATGTGCCGTGGAGGCAGCGTTATCGTTTCACCCATGGGTGAGGTGTTGGCGGGGCCCCTTTTCGATGAAGAGGGCATTCTATACGCCGACCTCGACATGACACTGATCTCCAAAGCAAAACTCGATTTCGACGCGGTGGGGCATTACGCCAGGCCCGACGTTTTCAGGCTGCACGTCAACACGGAACCCCGGCCCCCCGTGGTGTACGGGTAGCATATGCTTTTTCTCTATGCGGCGGCCCTCGTGGCGCTTGCTGTTTCTTTCGCCGTCGACAGGGCCAAAACGCTGAAGGCGCTTGCCGTAGGGTGGAAACGATTCCGCAGGGTGCTGCCGATGCTGGTGGTCCTTGTTCTACTTACGGCGCTGGCGCTCGGCTTTATATCACAGGAAATGATAATAGCTGCTCTTTCGGGCGCGGGGTTCCAGGCTAAAGCCGTGGGAGCGGCGATGCTTGGTTCCGTTACCGCGATCCCGGGGTTCGTGGCGTTCCCTCTGGCTGGCATACTCGTTGAACAGGGCGTTTCGTACACGGTCATCGCCTCCTTTACAACAACGTTGATGATGGTGGGATTCGTGAGTTTTCCGCTGGAACGCAGTTTTCTGGGCGCAAGGGTGGCCCTTGTCCGCAACATGGCCGGTTTTGTGATAGCTCTTGCCGTTGCTTTCGCTGTGGGACTGGCCTTTGGAGAGTTTGCCGCATGAACGTCGGAAAGGTCGCCTCCGGGCTGTTTGTGCCAGGGTTTTTCTGCTTTGTGGCTTTGTCGTACCGGTACGGTTTTACACCGGGTGTGCGAACAGCCGAAAGCGCCCTTTCGTTCGTAAAGGAAATGGCCGGAATACTCCCGCCCGCGTTCGTGCTGGTGGGGTTGTTCGAGGCATGGGTCAAAAGGGAAACGGTCGAAAAACACCTTGGCAGGGGTTCCGGGATAAGGGGCTACCTGTGGGCCCTCGTGCTTGCTGGCTCAATGGTGGGCGGCATCTACGTGGCTCTGCCCCTGTGCTATTCGCTGCAGAAAAAGGGCGCTTCGCTGGGCGTGCTTTTCATGTTTCTGAACGCGGCGGCCGTATGCCGTATTCCCATGACTCTTTTTGAAATGTCTTTTCTGGGGTTCAGGTTCACCGCGGTCAGGTATCTGGTCTCGCTTCCGCTGCTGGCGCTTACGGCCTGGCTTATGGACCATTACCTGACCCCAAAGGGTTACCGTATAGCCGAAGGAACGCGATGAAGAGGTCAAGATTATAGATGGACGCCGCCCAGCCTTGATCCTACAATATTATTGTAGTCTGCAAAATCGAGAGGAGGCAGGGCGATGAAAAAGGTCAGTGTGATCGCACTCGCGTGTATGGTGTTGTTTTGCGTTGCTCCGGCCATGGCGCAGGTTATCGACCTTGCGGGGCCGTGGATACTGGATTTTCCACAGGGTCAGGGATTGGCCGAATTGAGGAGTACGGGAGGTTCACCATCGAGTTACAGGGGGATGGTTACTCTGCCGGGTCCCAACGGTCCATACAAGTTCCGCGTACATATGACAACAGCACCGTCGTCCGTGCAACCGGGGAACATGATAACTTTCCAGCCCGAGTCCAACGCGCATATACAGTTTTTCCTGATGAATCTTGGCAGCGGCAGTAACGGTGTAGCCTGGATTCAGGCAACATCTGGCGCTCCTGCATGGATACGTAACCTTTACGGTGTCAAGGCGCCCGCCCACAGGTAGGCGTTTCAGTTTTTTCGCTATCAGGGGCCTCCGGAAGAGGAGGCCCCTTTTTTCGTGCAAGTTGACAGGCGCGCCCGGAAGCCGGTTAAGTATGCACGGGTTTCCCGGAAGCGGGAAGTTATGATATTTTATGTATGCATTCTGAACGCAAAACAGGGGGGCGCATACATGCTTTCCACGAGCATTGACAGAATACGCAAACACATAGAAACATTCGCCGGTTTCAACGCAACCCCGCGCATCGGTTGCACGCGGGTCTCATACTCGCCGCAGTACAGGCAGGCGCAGGATTACCTTGTGCGAGAGTGCGAGGCGGCGGGTCTCGCGGTGAGCATCGACGCCATAGGCAACATCAGGGCGCGTCGCGAGGGAACAGCACCAGGAGCCAGGGCGGTGCTTTCGGGCTCGCATATCGACACCGTACCGCACGGAGGGAACTACGACGGCGTTGCAGGCGTGGTGGGCGCTCTGGAAGCGCTGACGGTGCTTGCCGAAAACAGCATCAGTTTGTCACACCCCATAGAGCTGATCGTCTTTGTTGAAGAAGAAGGCAGCGTCTTTGGTTCTACAACGGCGGGCAGCAAGGCTCTTGCGGGAGTTTATGGCGTCGATGACCTCAAACGCCTTAAAGACAACGAGGGGAAAAGTTTTTTCGACACGGCCGCGGAGTACGGCCTGGATCCCGCCGCCATAGGCCGTTTCCGCCTGGACGGTGAAAAAATAAAGGCAATGGTGGAACTGCACATAGAGCAGAGCGTGGTGCTGGAATCACAGGGTTTCCCTCTGGGTGTCGTGCAGGCCATAGCCGGCATCCGGCAGTTTTCCATTGAACTTTGCGGGGTGGCCAACCACGCGGGGGCCACGCCCATGAACCTGCGGAACGACCCCATGGCCGCAGCAAGCCGAATAATCACTTTTGTCGAAGAGGCCGCTGCTCAAAAAGCCTTCGACACCACGGTTGGCACCGTAGGGCGCATACAGTGCCAGCCCAACGTTTCTAACGTGATCCCGGGCAGGGTTGTATTCACCGTCGACGCGCGCGACGTAAAACCAGAGGGGCTGGAAACAATGGACAGGCTGCTGCGTTCCGAAGTCAAACGGGTGGCCGATGAGTACGGCCTCACGGCGACTGTCGACCTTTTAGGCGAGTCCCGTCCCATAACTCTTTCCCAAAACATAAGCGGCGTTATAGAGAACGCCGCTATAAACAGAAACGTTTCTTTCCTGCGCATGAACAGCGGCGCGGTGCACGATGCGTGCCTGCTGGCCGACATCACGGATGTGGGTATGATATTCGTTCCAAGCGCGGGCGGCAGGAGCCACGTTCCTGAAGAATTTACCACCATGGAAGACATAGCCACGGGGTGCGATGTTCTGCTTGATACTCTTGTGGAGCTGGCCCGCTGATACAGCGGCCGTAAACGGGTATTTTACAAAGGAGGAGACCGCGCAATGAGCATGCTGATCAAAAACGGCAATATCGTAACGGCGGAGGGAGAATTCCAGGGCGACATCCTGGTAGAAGGCGAAAAGATCACCGCCATGGGGAAAAAGCTTGAGGCTCAGGCCGACGAAACGGTTAACGCCGACGGCCTTTTCGTGCTTCCGGGCGGCGTCGACCAGCATACGCATTTCAACTTTACATTCCGTTCGGCCACAACCAGGGGCTGGCATACATCCAACGCAGCGCTTGCCGGTGGAACAACAACGGTTATCGATTTCTGCAACCAGGAAATAGGAAAAGGCCTTATCGAGTCCATCGAAAACTACAAAAACGACAAGGTCGCGCCCAAAGCCATGTGCGACTACGGCTTCCATGGCGTTGTATTCGACCCCAGCGAAAAACTCTTCAGCGAGATATCAAAGCTCCCGGAAATAGGCGTACCCACCATGAAACTGTTCATGGCCTACAAGGGAGCGCCGTACCATGCCGACGACGATTCGGTTTTAAAAGCGCTTTTCGCCGCCAAAGACGCGGGAGTAACCATAATGGTCCACGCCGAAAACGCCGACATGATCGACGTGCTGCAGAAACAGTGCCTTGCAAAGGGGCAGGTCGACCCCATCTATCACGCCGTATCGCGGCCGCCCACGGTGGAAGACGAATGCACCAGCCGGGCTATCTATCTGGCTGAAACAGCAGGAGCGCCGATATTCGTTGTTCACGTCACCACAAAAGGCGCCATGGAGGCAGTGCGCTCCGCAAGCAACAGGGGCGTGCCCGCCTACGGTGAAACGTGCACTCACTACCTTGTGCTGGATACGGAAAACCTCGCCAAACCGAATTTCGAAGGCGCCAAGTACGTATGCTCGCCCGCACTGCGGTCAAAAGAGCACAGGGAAGCGTTGTGGGAAGCGGTGCGCAAGGGCTGGCTAAAAGCAGTAAGCTCCGATCACTGCGGGTTCGACTGGGCCGAACAGAAGCACATAGGTAAGGGCGATTTTACATCTATCCCCAACGGCGCGCCCGGCTTGCAGGACAGGCTGCAGGTACTGTGGACAGAGGGGGTTGCGGCGGGCAGGATAAGCAGGCAGCGTTTCGTGGACCTGTGGGCCACGGCTCCGGCAAGGATCAACGGTATGTTCCCCCGCAAGGGAACGCTTGCCGTGGGTTCCGACGCCGACATAGTGCTGTTCGACCCCAACAAAAAGGGTGTTATATCCAACAGCAACAGCTACCACCAGACCGACTACAACTCGTACGAGGGAATGGAGTACGTCGGCGCTCCCAAAAAGGTTTACCTCAGGGGCAAGCTTACATTCGAGGAAGGCAAATTCACCGGCTCGGAGGGCCAGGGCCAGTTTATACCCGGCAAGCCTTTTGGGCTCTGCTACACGGGCGAATAAAAGTAACCAGGGTGCCCGGCCTTACAGCCGGGCACCTTTATTGCGATACTGCTCAAAAGGTCATATTCCCGGAACGGGTTTAAATTCTATGGGTCCAAAGGTGTCGGCGTAGCCATGAACAGCCGGGTTCCCGCCCATGTGGAGTAAAACCACAACAGAGCCTTTCTCGAACCGGCCCTGTTCCGCCAGGTCAAGAAGACCGCGCACCGCCTTGCCCTCGTATACGGGGTCCACTGTAAGTCCTTCCTTTTCAGCCAAAAGCCTTATAGCGCCATAGGTTTTTTTATCCGACTTGCCGTAGGGGCTTGCATCCCCAACCACAATTTCTATCTCCCTGCTGGAAACCCTTTCGGGTCGGCCCAGCTCATCAAGCGTCTGGTTCGCGAGCCGCAGCACCCTTTTGCTCTTGATCGCCGTTTCTTCGTCGTCTGGTATTCCTATCACCCGTGTCCCCGAGCCCAGAGCCGCAAAACCGGCCACCAGCCCCGCCTGTGTGCTGCTGCTTCCCGTGCAGTGAACAACGTAATCGATTTCAATGCCCAGTGAAGCCGCCTGCGCGGTCATCTCCGCGGCGCATACGGCGTATCCCAATCCCCCGTATTTCTGGTCCGAAGCGCCTCCGGTAACAAGGTAGGGTTTCTGGCCCCTGGAACGGATGTGTTCGCACAGCACCTTGAGCGGTCCTTCATCCTCTATGGGTCGCTCAACCTCGTCAACAAAAAGTTCCGCGCCCATCAGGCTGCTCAGCAGAATATTGCCTGCCTTTCGGTAGAACATACCGGCGTCTCTGGTCCAGCCGCAGTGGAGAAGCGCGCACGCAAGACCCGAACGGTTGGCCGCCGCGGCGGTCTGTCGAGTGTGGTTGGACTGAATAGCGCCCACGGTTACAAGAGTATCGGCGCCCTGCTCCAGGGCGTCGCCCACAATGAATTCCAGTTTGCGTGTCTTGTTTCCGCCTCCGGCAAGCCCTGTAAGGTCGTCTCTTTTCATCCACAGGTCCATGCCGCCCAGGTGTTCCGAAAGGTTATGAAGGCGGTGCAGAGGAGTAGGCAGAAGCGCAAGGCGCTTGCGCGGCAAGCCTGGTGGTGACTGCAGCCGATCCGTAGTAGCGAAAGCAGTTTTCATGTTGACCTCCCAGGTCGGTTTCAGACTCCGTACAAAATTATGCAAACCGATCATGTCTGGATACTAAAGCCAACAAGTCCGGCAGGTCAATATCCGGTTGTGGCGATACAGGTCTTTACCTGCACACGGCCTTTAAAGCCTTTTCTGCCTTCGGCATCCTGTTCCCGTTATCGTCAAAACTCAGGCTTGGCCACTGGAGTTTGCTACAGTTCCACCCAATAGGCGCTGCCGTCTCTAAGGCGGTTCATGAAGCCGTAGTCTATAAGGTTCCTGCGTATCAGAACAAAGTCGTCGTAAATTGCCGAAAGTTTCGTGTTAAGTTCCTTTTCTGTGTAGCGTTTCCCCGGAACAAGGGTTTCGGCTATCTTGCGAAGCAGAGCGACACGTATCTTGGCCTTAAGGGGAAAGCGCTTTAAAGAACCGTCCTCGCAAAAAAACTTTTCGATAAAATTTTCGTATTCCTCCTGTGTAAGGGCAAAACGCTCGTCCACCATCACCGCGCCGGAGGGGAAATCCACAAGCTTTGCCTCCGGCTTCTGCGATGTTTCAAGGATCTTCATCATGGCGATAAACACTCTGGCGCGCCGTGCGCGTTCCTTCATCCTGAATCGGTGGTTGCGAACCGTAGAGCGGGTTATGCCCAGTTTCTCGGCCACCCGGGCGTCGTCGTCCCCGTTAAAAAACGCCCCCAGCAGTTGTTCCTGCGTGTCCGATACGCCTTTCCACTGATGCATTAATTTCAACAGGTTCCGGAACTGCGGGCCGTGCTCCGTTTCCACATGCAACAGCGCCGCGCGCCTGGCCTGCAGAAACTTGCCCTCTACAGGAAAAACCTCGCCCTCCGAAAACCTTTTTCCGCATGACAGGCACACCCATTCCTGTGCCCCGGTGTCTTTCATGACTCCGTCCGCCAGTTCGTCGATAGAAGCTTTTTCAAAAGCGTCAACGGCATTGAACATAAACAAAACCCCTCTGTGTTTGACCCTACATAGATATATAGCCGTTATGGTTGCGGGTGTCAAGCGACCGAGCGTGTTGAGATCATGGTCGGTCCCCTCATTGTGTTCAACCGCTATAGTAAAGGTCTTGCGCACCTACTGTTGACAGGCAACAAAGTGTGGTATACTATCTACCACGTGGTTCAGTAACAACCACACTAGATATCTGCCATTTTTGGGGAGGTGCAACGATGTTTGGAGAGATGATCAAGGCCATAAGGGTCGAAAAGAAAATTGGCTTGCGAGAGTTTTGCAAGATGGTATCAGTAGACGCCAGTAACTGGAGCAAAATTGAGAGGGGTTTGTTGCCTGCGCCCAGAGATAAAGAAAAAATGCAAAGGGTAGCTGAAATTCTTGGCATTGAAGAAAACTCCCTGCAATTCGAAAAACTCATGGATGAGGCCGCAATATCATGTGGCAACATTCCCAACGATATCCTTTCGGATCAGGCGGTGCTTGATTCCTTGCCGCTATTTTTCCGGACAATCCGCAGCGAAAAACCCTCTCCAGAGGAAATCGAGAAGATCATACAGAAAATCCGAGAGGGCAAGTGATGAATGATGTTTCTGCCTTCAAATGCCCTTTTATCGGCAAATTGGAGATATGGGCAAAAGCGGACAATTTCAGAAAGGAGCACTGGCCTGAAAACATATTACCCATTGATATGGAGCAAATCATTGAAATGAGGCTGGGCCTGTCCATGGAGCCGGTTTCCGACTTACCAAGAGAGCTTGACGTCGATGCTTTTCTCAAAAGAGATTATTCCGGTGTGCAGGCCCGACAAGGTGTTGTTATGCGCTCCGGCGGTGTGGGGAAATACCAAAATCCATAGCCGCAAGAACTGAAAGCAGTGTTTTAAGCGTCGGGTTCCCTTTTTCGCTCAGGGATTTATACAGTTGTTCTCTCGAAAGCCCGGCCTTTTCCGCTATTTCCGCCATGCCTCTGGATTTGGCTGCAAGGCCAATAGCGTTGGCGATATGGCCTGCGTCGTTTGTGGCGAAAGCGTCTTCAAGAAAAACACGCAGATCTTCCGCGTTATCCAGATGCTCCAAAAAGTTGTATTCGCAAACTTTTTCTTTCATTGCTCGTTTTCCTCCAGTCTCCCGGCAATTTCTTTCGCTCTCTTGATGTCTTCGCGTTGAGTGGATTTATCGCCGCCGCAAAGCAATATGATCAAAATATCTTTACGCTGCTGAAAATAGATTCTGTAGCCGGGGCCATAATGGATACGTATTTCGTTAATACCCTCTCCAACGGGTTGAACGTCTCCAAACAATCCATTCGCTATTCGAAATAACCGGGCGACGATGATTTGCTTTGCTCTCTTATCGTGCAGTGCATTTTCCCAGTTGCGATAGGTGTCGGTCTGAAGAAGTTTATACATGTGGATATTGTAGTATATAGACTACAGCATCGTAAAGGCTGCCCGTCAACCCCGCCGCCTCCAGGGACCACCATTCCGAATTCCGGAACGCGCGATCGGCCATCGTCTCCTTGCCTCTTTCGTGGTTTAGTCAAATGCGCAGGTGTGAAGCCTGCGCGATTAGGGTTCTGTGATATGATAAAAAAGTTGATTTGGTGCTGAGTTAATAATGAGTGCTATTACGGAGTTTCTTGTAAGAGAGAGCATATCGGAGGCTGGCTATGAGTAAAAACAACGGTGCTAATCTTGGTTTCGAAACCCGGATGTGGGCGGCGACCTGCAGGCTTGAAGCGGTTATAAAGAGAAACCTGGAGGTTTTGGGATATGGGGAATAACCATGGCGAAAATTAAAGTCCTGAGCCAGGAAGTGGCAATATCCACCATCGAGGAAGAGGATTATATTTCGTTGACGGATATAGCCCGTTACAAAAACAGCGAACAGATGGATGATCTTATCCGCAACTGGCTGCGTAATCGCAACACACTGGAATTCCTGGGGATATGGGAGCACCTCAACAACCCGGGTTTTAAACCCGTGGAATTCGACGGGTTTAGAACCCAGGCGGGGCTAAACAGTTTTACGCTCACACCCAAAAAGTGGATAGAAAAAACAGGGGCAATAGGAATCGTCTCCAAAGCTGGCCGCTACGGAGGAACCTACGCGCATAAGGATATTGCATTTGAGTTTGCTTCATGGGTTTCGGTTGAATTCAAGCTGTACCTGATCAAGGAGTTTCAAAGGCTCAAGGAGAACGAGCGCAAAACCCTGGGTTGGGATATACGACGCAACCTGGCTAAAATCAACTATCGCATCCATACGGACGCCGTCCAGCAGCACTTGATTCCGCCAGAACTCAACAAACAGCAGATATCAATGGTATACGCCAACGAAGCGGATGTGCTTAATCTGGCGCTTTTCGGTCGGACTGCGGCTCAATGGAGGGAACAAAATCCCGATAAAACCGGTAACATGAGAGATTACGCAGATGTCACTCAGCTGGTCTGCCTGTCTAATCTGGAAAATCTGAATGCGCTTTTTATTGCCGAAGAGCTGCCTCAGCAGAACAGACTGGAGCGTTTGAACAAGATTGCAATACATCAAATGACCCTTCTGGCGGGAGACGAGCGCCTGAAGTTGCCGGGAAGCAATCAATGAAACGAATAGACGAAATGTTCACCGTATCGATTGCAAGGTTCTTAAAATCATGCAGCTTTGAAGCCGTTATAAAGAGGAACCTGGAGGCCGCGCAATGACGCAAAGCAGTGGACCACACGGCCGGGGTGGACGGGGAACCGTAGACAAAACATCAGAGGGCCTGATTCCAAAGCACGGAGGGTACCGAAACCTTAAAAGCTTTCAGGTGGCTCAGCTTGCCTACGACGTTACGGTGCGCTTTTGCGACCGCTACATCGACAGGTTCAGCCGCACAAAAGACCAGATGGTGCAGGCGGCGAGGTCGGGTGTTCAGAATATCGCCGAAGGCAGCAGTGCGTCGGGCACATCCAAAAAGACCGAGTTGAAACTTACCAACGTGGCCCGCGCAAGCCTTGAGGAACTGCGCCTTGATTACGAGGATTTTCTCCGACACAGAGGTTTGCCCCAATGGCAAAGAGACAACCCGCTGCGGACGGCTTTAATCGACAGGCGCTGCACTTCTGCGGACCAGGTGGCGGAATGGATTGTGGAGGTTCACCGCAACGGTGCTTGCAACGAAAAGTCCACGGCGTCGACGCTGTCCACAAAGTCCAGTGGTTATACCTACCCTGCACTCGCCGCCAACGCCGCGTTGGTTCTGATCGCGGTGGCGTGCAGCCTGCTTGACCGTCAGATCAAAGCTCAGGCGGATGCTTTTGAAAGAGAAGGCGGTTTTAACGAGCGCCTTTACAGGCACAGAACCGAGGCCCGGAAAAAACAATGACAACTATTACCGAAACCAACCTTGAGCAAACCACCTTGGACTGGTTCGCATCCCTTGGCTGGAGGTTCTGTGCGGGGAATGGGTGTAAAGGCCTTTAATGGGTTCTAACCTGGAACCAGGAGAGAGGCTTGCACAGCTTTGAATCGGGAGGATCAGGATGCCCTGCCCTGCGGAAAACAAAATGAACCGGATGTGCAGAAATATGAAAATTGTAGCGTTGCTATCCTTTCTGGTGCTTGTCTGCGTAACCCCCGGCTGTTGCGAGGAATGCGAGACATGCGACAGGCTGTACCTGCCGCTTGCTTCATTTGATGACCGCAGCCGCTGCGGCGATCTGTCCAAAAGGTCGCTGGACGGGTTCGGAGCGTACCGTAAGGCGGGCCATAAGCACGCGGGGCTTGATGTCGAGGCTGAATTCGGCGAAAAGGTTTTTTCTGTAGGCAAGGGAAAGGTCTGCGCCATATACGGCAGGTTCCCGTACCTTACCGTGATCGTAGAGCACTTAACACCGGCGGGGAAGCTTTTCTATTCGAGTTACACGCATATAGAAGATATCTGCGTAACGGAAGGCGACAACGTTGACGAAACAACGCCAATATGCCGGGCTTTCAGCATGGAGGAGTTCGAGCGATCCGGCTACGACAAAAACCACATACACCTCGAGATACGCAAAACCATCGACGATATCGATGTTGAAAAGCGCGTCGCCACCCATTGCCACAGCATCCATTGCTACACGGAAAAAGACCTCAACAGGTATTTCTACGATCCGATGCTGTTCTTCAGCAACTACCCGAGCAAATGAATGCCCTCCGCCGAACAAAGATTAAGGCGAACCGATACGGAATGGGAACCTGCAACTGGCGTTTTCATTCCCGGTCATAACCAGCCCGCAACAAGCCGCCTGTGTTGGTTGTAAATACAATTGACAATCTGTACAAGAATGCCTATCCTGTTATTATGAAAAACAGCCTGTTCATTAAGAGATTCGCCGAACCCGCTCTTCTTCGGCTTGCGGCAAGTTTT
>Ga0272441_10010573_pt1 | contig 13923 bp, 6 predicted proteins | sample SSMProp6N_FD_193582 | JGI IMG/M metagenome (GOLD analysis project Ga0272441, IMG submission 193582) | Marine sediment archaeal communities from Little Sippewissett salt marsh, Falmouth, MA, United States - SSM-Prop-6N | ecosystem: Environmental > Aquatic > Marine > Wetlands > Sediment ... | reverse complement strand
ATAATAATTATGTAATCGTAAATGAGAAATTTAAAAAAATCATGAGGAATAACGATCCAACCGGAAAAAAATTCCCAGGCAGATAAATATTATACAATACTGGGAGTCATTAAAGATTTTCACTTCAAGCCTGTTCATTATGAGATTGGGCCTATCATATCCGGATTGGGGTTTTAGCTATGAACAAAATTTTATATGTAATACTTGAAATGTAACGCTATTCGTTAACTATTATATCATTATTTTTTGAGCGAAACAAAAGAATTTTATAGCTGTATAAAAGATGCCTTGTTTTACTGCTGAATAAATTGAAATCAAAAATTCCACCGGAGTAGATATGCTAAAAAACTATTTGAAGACAGCTTACCGGAACCTGTTAAAAACCAAAGTTTTTTCATTATTGAATGTATTGGGTCTGGCTTTCGGTATTACCGCCTGTGTACTTTTACTGCATTATGTCATTTATGAAAAAAGTTATGACACGTTTCACAAGGACGGGGACCGAATTTATCGATTGCGTTATGAGCGCTTTGATTCGGGAGGCGGGGCGGTCCGGTTTGCCTCCTGCTGCCCGCCGGCCGCGCCGCTGATCCGTGACGGTTACCCTGAAGTCGAGAAGATCGGCCGGATGCTGCACTACCAGGCCGGTGTATCAACCATACTTGAAGGGAAAGAAATAAAATTCCTTGAGGAGCGCATATTTTTCACCGAACCGGATGTGTTTGAAATTTTAAATTTTGATTTTATCGAGGGAGATCCGCTGGTTGACCTTATGGAACCGAATAAAGCTTTCGTTTCCAAATCTATCGCTTTTAAATATTTCGGAGATCAAAGCCCGGTTGGAAAAATTCTGAGCGTCGATAAAAAAACCGATTACCGGATCGTCGGCGTATTTGAGGATGTGCCGCACAACTCGCATTTAAAATTTGATATTTTAATCCCGTGGAAAAATCTGGAAAGCCAGTTTGGCCCGCAGTATTATGAAGCCTGGGGGCATACCGGCTCTTTTACTTATGTTCGGGTTAAACCGGGGACCGATATCGCGGCATTTGAAAACAAACTGGATGCCCTCGTCACCTCCCAATGTCCGTGGTTAAAAGATTATAAAATGACCATTGACCTGGTGATGCAGCCGTTGTATGATATCCACCTGACGTCGCATTTTTTGCAGGAATATGAAGTGAACGGCAATAAAGACAATGTAAATTTTTTGTTCATTATTGCTTTATTTATCATTATTATGGCCTGGGTCAATTATATAAACCTGTCAACGTCGCGGGCCATGACCCGCGCCCGGGAGACCGGCCTGCGCAAGGTGATCGGCGCATCCCGAACACAGCTCATGATCCAGTATTTCCTCGAGACGATTATTATTAATTTTTTCGCTATTCTGTGCGCCATGCTGCTCATTATAATATTTATACCTGTTTTCAGCCAGATATCCGGTGTACCGGAGACGGTCACGCTGTGGAACCGGGCCTGGTTCTGGGCGGCCATCGCTGTTTTTTTTATGGCCGGTGTTTTCCTGTCCGGATTGTACCCGGTACTGGTACTGTCATCCTTTAAACCGTCCAGGGTATTAAAAGGGAAACTGGATTCACGGAACGGTATCAATCTGCGAAAAGTCCTGGTGGCTTTTCAGTTTGTCATCTCACTGGCTCTGATTTGCGGGACAATAGCGGTTTACAAACAACTTTCTTTTATGCGCCAACAGGACACCGGTTTCAGCATGGACCGGACTCTTGTGATCAAAGCGCCGCGCGTGCGGGATGAATTGTTTTCAGGGAAACTGGTTACGTTCAGGGAATCACTGTTGAAAAATCCCAATATCACTAAATTCTGCGCGGTGACCGAAGTGCCTGGCCGGCAGATTTACTGGGACAACGGCGGTATTCGCAAAGCGGGAGAAGATGTCAGCAAAGGCAAAAATTATATGATCGTGGGCGTTGATTATGATTTTTTTGATGTGCTTGACATCGACCTCGTTTGCGGACGCAGTTTTTCCAAACAATATTCCACGGACCCGAAAGCGCTGATGTTTAACGAAACCGGGATCAGGTGGCTGGGTTTTGACAGTCCCGAAAGCGCGCTGAATCAGCAGGTGGATTACTGGGGTGAAATATATACCATAATCGGTGTTGTCAAAGATTATCATCAGCAATCGCCGAAACAGGCCTACGAACCGCAGATATTCCGGCTGATGCCGGAGGGCCGGGACGTTCGCGGACATTTTGTCGCCAAACTGAACGCGCAAAACATTAAAGCAAGCGTTCAACTGATAAACCGGGAGTATGAAAAATTTTTCCCGGGCAATCCCTTTAATTATTTTTTCCTGGACGAGTATTTTAACCAGCAGTATAAATCAGATGAAATGTTCGGCAGGATATTCAGCCTGTTTGCCGGACTGGCCATTATTATCACGGCATTGGGAATTTTCGGTCTGGCTTCTTTCAGCGCCGTGCAGCGAACCAAGGAAATTGGTATCCGCAAGGTGCTGGGCGCCAATGTGCCGCGTATTTTGTTATTATTGATACGGGATTTTCTTTTATTACTGGTGTTAGCCGCCGTGATCGCCACCCCCGTGTTAATTTTCGGAGTGAATCGCTGGCTGGAGGGCTTTGCCAACAGAATGGATTTGACCGCCCTGATCTTTGTCGCGCCGATGATCATTGTTTTAGGTGTAACTCTGTGTACCGTCAGTTATCAAACCTTCAAGTCGGCCACGGCAAATCCTATAGATTCGATAAGATATGAATAAATAATTTCAGGAATTATTAGTTATCCGGCTAATAAATAGAAATATTATCAGAGTTATTGTTCTTTTGTTTTCGTTTGTTTTCGAAACGATCCGGCATGTTTGATTTCGTATGGTGCTTTTAACCGGTTGCCCGATTCGGTATTTAAATGTTCAGTATCCGGGCAAAGTAACCCATAATTCGCCATAGCCGTTAAAGGTCATGTCATATATCTTTTTTATCTGCATCTTTGTATCCTTTTTTATTAATACATATGATTCTAAAATATTCATATCTTTATCATGTTTTCTGAGTATATATCTGTCATTATCATATGAATAAAGCCCCCTGTAATATGCAAGAGCGCGTAAATTGTTGGCATCAATCATACTTTGATCAATAATGACACTATAATCATTTTTATCATGTTTGTTTATATGGTTCTGTGAACAGGAGTAAATATGGCCGTCGGAAATATTAAGGCAAAGCCCCTTTGCATTTTGGGATAATTTATATTTTTTATTCACCATATAATCAATAAAAGATAAACTGTATAATGAATCCGGTGAAACACAGGCAATAACAGCGTCCCTGTAAAAAGTTAATGATGTCAGATTTCTATTTACAAATGGTGAGTAATAGAAATTCTCGAATTCCCAGTGGTTGGTATTAAATTTATATTTCCGGATTAAATCCGTATTAACAAAAGGGTATTTGCCTATTGAAGCACCAAACCATCTTTCATTGCATATTAATTTTGATCCATTACCGGCAATCGCCGGATGGCCGGATGAGGGTAATGGACTAAATGTATAACAAAAGAATATTTTGGGTATTTTAATTAAAACTGATGAATCTTTATGAGCGATCACCAATTTATCGTAAGCATCAAGCCAGTAATTATAAGCTTTATAACTTATGTAATAAGTACCGGGATAAATGGGATCAAATGTAAACAAACCGTTACTGTCGGTTTCAACGGTTTGAGTTCCAAAAGTAACGTCGTATAACATTTTTACCTGACGAATTTGTATGGAAATTCCGGGAAGAATTCTGCCGGTGTCCATATCTATTGTCTGGCCGCTAAAAGAATAGTGGGGTACTAAGGGGCGCGTAATATCGTGTTGCTGCCTTTGCCAACACGTATAAAAGAAAACCGTATAAATAAGAAAAACTAAAGTTATGTTTTTTTGCAAAAGATTTCCCCAAATATTAAGTAACATTGACTTTTTGGAATATAATAGTTTTTTTTAAAATGCAACAATTTTTTTACAAAAATCACATTTTCGTTTAAAGCCGGACAAAAACTTAATAGTCGACGATAAGCGGGTTACAGTAACTTATCATTATTTGACATTGAGGAGATTGACCTGGTCCCCTTTTTTTAAAAGATCAGATTAAAAGGTCAGAAAAAAAACGTCAGAGCCCCGGAAACCATTAAAAAGGGTTGTAAAATTTAGGTCAGAGTTAGTCTTTTATAGTGAGTGATATATGTATGGGGGTATAATCTGATCCAGCCGTCGGTTGCAAATTTTTGTATTTTTAAAATTTCATGCTGGGTAAAAGGACCGGCGTTTGCCATATTTATAAATTGTAAATCCTTTTTGAAACTGTCGGCGTCCTTTATAATATTGTGTTTGATAACCTGCTTGTAAAGAAATTGTGTGAATTCCTGTTTATCATGAATTTTAAATTTGGTGATCCCGGGTAGTTTTTTCCCCATATATTTTATCAATTCTTTAAAGTTTTTTTCGGTGGTTTCCCTGGTCAACCCGTTATAAAGGACGTGACGAAATGAGTTGAGCAGAACGGCAATAAGCCTGACCATTAAACTGGCGCAGGCCTGGTATTCCTGAATTAATTTTTTGTTGCCAAACGTGGAATCTAAGAAACTGGGTTTTTTTAAATCTTTATATATGCTTAACTGGTTTATCAAAATAATCGTTACCGCCATAATATGATCTGCTAAAATCGAATTTAACTCATTTATGTTTTTCGCATTCATATATTGTCTTTGCGTCGCGGTGTACAGGTTTTCATTCATGCTATTACCCTTTTTTATTTCTTTATTCTCATTTTAAGATGAATAGAGTGCATGGTAACAATATATTCCGAAAAGGCCCAACGATCAGAATGAAAAAATTTTATTGTTTAATTTATTAAAAAATGTATACATGTCAAGATAAATCATAAAATTTGAATTATATTGCATATACAGGATAAAAATGTGGTGCGGTTAAGGTAAATAATGTTTTTTGAACCGATGGTATGGGTGGTTGGTTATTGTTTTGTGAGTTTATATCATTTTTGTTCAACCCGGGGATAATATAGATTATCAAAACTTGTATTGAAAAGAAATAATCATGGCAAATTGGGGATGATATAAAATTGTAATAGGGGGAGAATAGTGCCGAAGGTGGGAGTCGAACCCACACGGGCGTGAGCCCACACGGCCCTGAACCGTGCGCGTCTACCAGTTTCACCACTTCGGCAAAATAAATTGTTTATTTCAAAAACAGTCGTTTTTGAAATTTGAACCGGCGCGTCTGCCAGTTTTATTGCTTTTGGCAGGTTAGTTTATTCAAAGATCAACATCTTAAAATCAGGAGCTGCTCTTGTACCGGTTTCGTTCTATTGGCGCTTTTAATTTTTTATTTTTCAAAAACAGTCGTTTTTGAAATTTGAACCGGCGCGTCTGCCAGTTTCACCATCTGGCAAGTTTAAGTTTATTTCAAAGACTGTCGTCTTTGAAAGGGTGCGTGTGCGTCTACCGGATACACGACTTTTATGCAACGGCATTAAATATACAAACTGCAAACAATAAAATCAAGATATTTATCTATTCCGGCAGAGCTTTTTCTTGATTTTTTGACTATTAAATGGTAATTTATTAATCTATAATTTATAATTCGGAGTTTTATTGAGTTATCAAAAACAAAATACAACCCTTGTCAATCGCAAAGCGTTTCATGATTATGAGATCATCGAACGGCTTGAAGCCGGTGTCGTTTTGATCGGCACTGAAGTCAAGGCGTTGCGCGAGGGCCGGGCAAATTTTAAGGATAGTTACGCGCGGGTCATCAACGGTGAACTATGGGTGGTGAATATGCATATATCGACATATTCACACGGCGGTTATTCGAATCACGAACCGTTGCGGCAGAGAAAGCTTTTATTGCATAAACGTGAATTAAAGCGATTCATTAGCAAAATTGAAGAACGCGGCCTGACAATTATTCCGTTAAAATTATATTTTAAAAATGGCCGGGCAAAAATAGAAATCGGTTTGGCGCGTGGAAAAAGATTACATGACAAACGAAAGGACATTGCGCAAAAGGACATGCAGCGAGACGCGCAACGCGAATTGAAAAATAAATATCGAATCAAGATATAATATTACGGGAGCACATTTGTGGACAGAAAAAATGTGATTGATGAATTAAAACAACGTGGTTTTGTGCAGCAGGAAACAGATCCGGAACAACTATATGAATTGCTTGGCCGTGAATCCACAACATTTTATGTGGGCATAGACCCGACAGCCGACAGTCTGCATGCCGGGCATCTGTTACCGGTTATGGGAATGGCCATTATGCAGAAATACGGTCACCGGCCGATCGCGATCGTCGGCGGCGGCACCGCTATGGTGGGAGATCCCAGCGGCAAAACTGAAATGCGGAAAATGTTGACCAGAGAGCAGATTATTGAGAACAGTAAAAAAATAAAAAAACAATTGGCAAGATACCTGGATTTTTCGGACGGCAACGCGTTGCTGGTCGATAATTATGAGTGGCTCGGACAGTTAAATTATATTGATTTTCTTCGGGACATCGGTTGCCATTTCAGCGTCAATAAAATGCTGACCTATGAGACCTATAAAAAGCGGATGGAAACCGGCCTGTCATTCCTGGAATTTAACTACCAGTTATTGCAGGCCTATGACTTTTATATGTTGTATAAAAAGTATAATTGTATGCTGCAAATGGGCGGCGATGACCAGTGGGCCAATATCCTGGCCGGTGCGGATTTAATTCGCCGAAAAGAGGGCGCCAACGTTTACGGACACACTTTTCCCTTGCTGGCCACGGCCACCGGCGCCAAAATGGGCAAGACGGAGTCCGGCGCGCTGTGGCTCGATCCGGCCAAAACCTCGCCCTATGAATATTATCAATACTGGGTGAACGTCGATGACCGGGACATCAAACGCTTTTTACTTTTATATACGTTTTTACCGGTGGAGGAAGTCGAAGACCTGGGTGATCTGCGGGACGCGGAAAATAATCTGGCCAAAACCGTGCTGGCCTATGAAGCAACCCGTCTGTCACACGGCGACGAACAGGCCAAACAAGCCATGATATCGTCGATGGCGGCCTTTGGCGAGCGGATCATGCCGGACCATTTTTTGCCGTCCAGTCGAATTCCGCGCGGCTCGCTCAAGATCAGCGAAAAAGGCATTCCCGGCGGAGAAATAAAAAAGGAAGAACTCGGTCAGGCGCTTCTGTTAGTGGAACTGTTGGAAAAATTTGAACTAATTAAATCCCGCGGTGAAGGGCGGCGTTTGATAAAACAGGGCGGAGTCTATGTCAATAACGAACGGATTGCCGATACGGACGCGAAATTGACTGATAAGGATATCTTGAACGGCAAGATTGAAATCCGTTTGGGAAAGAAGAGATATTTTAACATAAAAATAATATAGAATAAAAATATTGCTTGACTATAAGAAATAAATTAATTATCTTTATCGGCTTTGACAGTGACAGAAAAAATGACAAGAAAAAATGATAAAAAGTCAAAAAAAGTCTTGACAAAGTCGAAAAAAAGTTGTAGATTTAATGATGTTCGTTCTTTGAATTTTTAAGTGAAATCAGAAAAAAAATTAAAAATAGTACTTGACATTGAAAAATAAAAGTGCTATCTTTATGGGCTTTGGCTCTGACGAAAAAAACGAATCTGAAAAATACTAAAATGAACCAGAAAGTGATTGTCGGAGTAAAAGTATTTAGGTTTTACTTTTAAAAATAAATGTTCTTTGAAATAGCGTGCATGGTCTAACGTTCAAGAGCTCATTTTTGCGAAAAAAATGAAAATGAAATAAAAAAACAATGAAGAGTTTGATCCTGGCTCAGGACGAACGCTGGCGGCGTGCTTAATACATGCAAGTCAAGGAGAAAAGACGTCTTCGGGTGTCTTAGTAAACTGGCGAACGGGTGAGTAACACGTAGATAACCTGCCCTTAAGTCTGGGATAACATTGCCAACGCGGTGCTAATACCGGATGATACAATTTTTTCGCATGGAAAAATTGTTAAAGCTGGCCTCTGATTCAAGCTAGCGCTTTAGGATGGATTTGCGTCCCATTAGCTTGTTGGTGAGGTATCGGCTCACCAAGGCGACGATGGGTAGCCGGCCTGAGAGGGTGACCGGCCACACTGGGACTGAGATACGGCCCAGACTTCTACGGAAGGCAGCAGTAAGGAATATTGCGCAATGGCCGAAAGGCTGACGCAGCAACGCCGCGTGAGGGAAGAAGCTTTTAGGAGTGTAAACCTCTGTTAGGAGGGACGAACAGTTTTGTATCGAATAGGTGCAGAATTTGACGGTACCTCCAGAGAAAGCCCCGGCTAACTCCGTGCCAGCAGCCGCGGTAACACGGGGGGGGCAAGCGTTGTCCGGAATCATTGGGCGTAAAGGGCGCGTAGGCGGGATAATAAGTCTATGGTGAAATCTTGCGGCTTAACCGTAAGTCTGCCGTGGATACTGTTATTCTTGAGTTCGGAAGAGGGAAGTGGAATTCCTGGTGTAGCGGTGAAATGCGTAGATATCAGGAAGAACACCGGTGGCGAAGGCGACTTCCTGGTCCGATACTGACGCTGAGGCGCGAAAGCGTGGGGAGCAAACAGGATTAGATACCCTGGTAGTCCACGCTGTAAACGATGGGCACTAGGTGTTGGCTCTTTTAGGGTCAGCGCCGAAGCTAACGCATTAAGTGCCCCGCCTGGGGAGTACGATCGCAAGATTGAAACTCAAAGGAATTGACGGGGGCCCGCACAAGCGGTGGAGCATGTGGTTTAATTCGATGCAACGCGAAGAACCTTACCTGGGCTTGAACCGCAGTTGAAAACCCCTGAAAGGGGGCTTTCCTTCGGGACAACTGTAGAGGTGCTGCATGGCTGTCGTCAGCTCGTGTCGTGAGATGTTGGGTTAAGTCCCGCAACGAGCGCAACCCTTACCCTTAGTTGCCATCAGGTTATGCTGGGAACTCTAAGGGGACTGCCCCGGCTAACGGGGAGGAAGGTGGGGATGACGTCAAGTCCTCATGGCCCTTACGTCCAGGGCTACACACGTGCTACAATGGCCGGTACAACGGGCAGCGAAATCGCGAGATTAAGCTAATCCCTTAAAACCGGTCTCAGTTCGGATTGCAGTCTGCAACTCGACTGCATGAAGTCGGAATCGCTAGTAATCGCGGATCAGCATGCCGCGGTGAATACGTTCCCGGGCCTTGTACACACCGCCCGTCACGCCATGGGAGTCGGTAGCGCCCGAAGCCGGTGGCCCAATCTTTCGAGAAGGGAGCCGTCGAAGGTGAGACCGATAACTGGGGCGAAGTCGTAACAAGGTAGCCGTATCGGAAGGTGCGGCTGGATCACCTCCTTTCTAAGGAGTAATTGGATGTAAGTTGTGCACGCTATATATTTTTTTTAAGGTTGGGCCTATAGCTCAGTTGGTTAGAGCGCACGCCTGATAAGCGTGAGGTCAGTGGTTCAACTCCACTTAGGCCCACGGTGAATAACCAGGTTTAAGTGGATTAACCGGGGCTATAGCTCAGCTGGGAGAGCGCCGCCCTTGCAAGGCGGAGGTCACCGGTTCGATCCCGGTTAGCTCCACAAAAATTTAAAAAATGTTCTTTGACAATATCAAGTAGTAAAAGGGTAATAATAGGCATTAAAACAAGTAATGCTCATACCCATCTGTTGTTATAAATAGATGTTTGGTTAAGCTACTAAGGGCATATGGTGGATGCCTTGGCACGAGAAGGCGATGAAGGACGTGGTAAGCTGCGAAAAGCCTCGGGTAGGTGCAAACAACCTTAAACCCGTGGATTTCCGAATGGGGCAACCCGGCTCGGGTAATGCCGAGTCACTCCCTGCTGAACACATAGGCAGGGTAGAGCGAACGAGGGGAACTGAAACATCTAAGTACCCTTAGGAATAGAAAGCAAAAGCGATTCCCGGAGTAGCGGCGAGCGAAATGGGAACAGCCTAAACTCAATACATGTCAAGCCCGTGTGCGTTGTGTATTGGGAGTTGCGGGTCCTAAAATGGCCAAGATACGGCGAGGCCGGATAGTCAAAAAATTTAAAGTTAGTCGAAGGGTTCTGGAAAGTACCCACCAAAGACGGTGATAGTCCGGTAGACGAAAACTTTAAATCTATCTGTTTTAGGCACCCAAGTACCGCGGGACACGTGGAATCCTGTGGGAATCTGGGAGGACCACCTTCCAAGGCTAAATACTTTCTCGTGACCGATAGTGAACTAGTACCGTGAGGGAAAGGTGAAAAGTACCGGGGAACCGGAGTGAAATAGTACCTGAAACCATATGCCTACAAGCAGTGGGAGTCCCGCTTGCGGGATGACCGCGTGCCTTTTGTTTAATGAGCTGGCGAGTTACTCGTATGTTGCAAGGTTAAGATGTTCAGCATCGCAGCCGTAGCGAAAGCAAGTCTGAATAGGGCGTTGAGTAACATGCGGTAGACGCGAAGCCGAGTGATCTATCCATGGGCAGGATGAAGCGACTGTAAAAGGTTGTGGAGGTCCGAACCCACCAAAGTTGAAAATTTGGGGGATGACCTGTGGATAGGGGTGAAAGGCCAATCAAACTCGGAGATAGCTCGTTCTCCCCGAAATAGTTTTAGGACTAGCCTCGCGTTAGAGTATCGGAGGTAGAGCACTGAATGGACTAGGGCCCTCACAAGGGTACCGACTCCAACCAAACTCCGAATGCCGATATTTCGATGCGCGGGAGTCAGGGAATGGGGGATAAGCTTCATTCCCGAGAGGGAAACAACCCAGACCGTCAGTTAAGGCCCCAAAGTACAGGCTAAGTGACAAAGGATGTGCGATTGCACAGACAACCAGGATGTTGGCTTAGAAGCAGCCACCATTGAAAGAGTGCGTAATAGCTCACTGGTCAAGTGGTTTTGCGCCGAAAATATACGGGGCTAAGCCTGTCGCCGAAACTGCGGATGCGTCTTTGACGCATGGTAGGGGAGCGTTCCATTGTAGGTTGAAGTTCAGTCGTGAGACTGGATGGACGACATGGAAGTGAGTATGCCAGCATGAGTAGCGATAAATTACGTGAGAAACGTAATCACCGAAAATCTAAGGTTTCCTGAGTAAAGTTAATCTTCTCAGGGTTAGTCGGACCCTAAGCCGAGGCCGAAAGGCGTAGGTGATGGGAAACAGGTTAAATATTCCTGTACCACCCGTGAATCGATCAAGACACGACGGGGTGACGCAGAAGTGAAAAGTCAGCCGGACACTGGATTGCCGGTCTAAGTGCGTAGGAGGAATTGGCAGGTAAATCCGCCAGTTCTTAACTCCGAGACACGAATGGGAGGGCGTAGCCCACAAACTGACTGTAAGCATGCTGCCAAGAAAAGCCTCTAAGTGGAGTTCAGGGGTGACCGTACCGCAAACCGACACAGGTAGATGGGGAGAGTATCCTAAGGTGCTCGAGTGACCTCTGGTTAAGGAACTAGGCAAAATGACTCCGTAACTTCGGGATAAGGAGTGCCCTCATTAGGTGAAGTTAATTCTAGTGGAGCCGAAAGGGGCTGCAGAGAAATGGCCTGGGCGACTGTTTACTAAAAACACAGGTCTCTGCTAAGCCGTAAGGCGAAGTATAGGGACTGACACCTGCCCGGTGCTGGAAGGTTAAGGGGATATGTCATTTTGGTTCGCCAAGAGAAGCATTGAACCGAAGCCCCAGTAAACGGCGGCCGTAACTATAACGGTCCTAAGGTAGCGAAATTCCTTGTCGGGTAAGTTCCGACCTGCACGAATGGTGTAACGACTTGGGCGCTGTCTCAACCAGAGGCTCGGCGAAATTGTAGTACCGGTGAAGATGCCGGTTACCCGCGACGGGACGGAAAGACCCCGTGAACCTTTACTACAGCTTAACATTGATTTTCGGTATTGCATGTGTAGGATAGGTGGGAGACGTTGAAGCGCGTACGCTAGTGCGCGTGGAGTCAACCTTGAAATACCACCCTTGTTCTATTGAGGCTCTAACCATGACCCGTGAATCCGGGTTTGGGACAATGTTAGGTGGGTAGTTTGACTGGGGCGGTCGCCTCCCAAAAAGTAACGGAGGCTCCCAAAGGTTCCCTCAGCACGGTCGGTAATCGTGCGAAGAGTGCAAAGGCATAAGGGAGCTTAACTGCGAGACATACAGGTCGAGCAGATGCGAAAGCAGGGCTTAGTGATCCGGCGGTAGAGAGTGGAATTGCCGTCGCTCAAAGGATAAAAGGTACTCCGGGGATAACAGGCTTATCGAGCCCAAGAGTTCATATCGACGGCTCGGTTTGGCACCTCGATGTCGGCTCATCGCATCCTGGGGCTGGACAAGGTCCCAAGGGTTTGGCTGTTCGCCAATTAAAGCGGTACGTGAGCTGGGTTTAGAACGTCGTGAGACAGTTCGGTCCCTATCTGTCGTGGGCGTAGGATATTTGAGGGAAGCTGTTCCTAGTACGAGAGGACCGGGATGGACGAACCTCTAGTGTACCAGTTGTCGCTCCAGCGGCATTGCTGGGTAGCTACGTTCGGAAAGGATAAGCGCTGAAAGCATCTAAGCGCGAAGCCTCACCCAAGATTAAATATCCCATCGCATTAGCGATCCGAAGGCTCCTCGAAGACGACGAGGTTGATAGGCCACAGGTGTACGCACAGTAATGTGTTCAGCCGAGTGGTACTAATAAGCCGGGCGGCTTAACCATATATTTATTATAACAGCAGATGGTTATGAGCATATTGTTTTAAACTACTTGATATTATTTTGTGAAAAATATCCGGTGATTATAGCGGAGGGGTTCCACCCGATCCCATTTCGAACTCGGAAGTTAAGCCCTCTTGCGCCGATGGTACTGCTCGGGAGACTGTGTGGGAGAGTAGGTCATTGCCGGTACTTTTATAATAGCCCTGTGAATTATCGCAGGGCTTTTTTTTTACTTTTGTATATAAATTTGATTTATTATATTATAGTCACCGTTGATGTTCTTTTGCAAAACGGTGTAATTTAATTCGTTGCGTATACGCGTGCTGTGAATAACGGCCAGAGCATGTTCGTTCGCACATTTGCTTTTGATATTTTGTTTTGTATCAAAATATGCCAAAATCACCGATTACAAAACTTGTTATTATTGTGATCATCGCTTTACTGGTGCCCATTTTCACCTACACTGTTTTTCAGTTCCAGCAAAGTGATGAAGACGAAAAACTTGTCAAATCCATATATGACAGACAATTGAGCAGTATTTTATTCTCTGTCAATCAACACTGTTGGGATGTTTTTACGTCCTGGTCCTCCGAGCTGTCGACCCAGGCTGAATCATACACCCGGCAATCCTACGGCAGGCTCAAATCCGGGTTGTATAATTTTTACCATTCTCAGGCGGCTGTTACGGGGGCTTTTGTCCGGTTTTCTCCGCAAAATATTGTCTATGCCATTGCAGATGAATCGGAAAATTTACGCACCCGATCCCAAAGAGCCGAGTTTTATCAAAAAATTAATTCCTTTGTGGGGAATAATAGCGCAAAGATAGAACGCAGTATAAAGCAGGCGGAAAAAGGCTATATCAAGCCAGTCGTAATAGTGTGGGACGATGATTCGCAGAAACGGCTAACTTTGTTAATCTTTCCTTTATCGCAAAATTCCTATTCCGGCGATAATACGATTTTGACCGGTATCTTTATTGATGAACTGGTTTATATCAATGAAATTATTGCCCGGAAATTTGGTTCCATGAATGACGGCAATTTTGTTTTTGCCGTAAAAGATAAAGACCAGATTTTATTTTCCACGGAAGAAATTGAAGAGGGAAATTTTGAAAAAATCGAGGAATTATGGATTTTACCCAATCTTGATATAGAAGTCAAGTTAAGCGGAACGACCCTCGCGCAGTTATC
>Ga0272441_10010572_pt1 | contig 13926 bp, 12 predicted proteins | sample SSMProp6N_FD_193582 | JGI IMG/M metagenome (GOLD analysis project Ga0272441, IMG submission 193582) | Marine sediment archaeal communities from Little Sippewissett salt marsh, Falmouth, MA, United States - SSM-Prop-6N | ecosystem: Environmental > Aquatic > Marine > Wetlands > Sediment ... | reverse complement strand
GGGCTGACCGGATTCCTGAATGATGCGAACACACAGCCCCAATTCTGCTGTTACTTCCTCCGCGAAACGGCGGCTGCGCAGTTTGCGGATGCGGCTGTCAATGAGATTGGCCGGAATATTGCCTGTTACATTCTCAAAATTAATCCAGGCTTCTGCCTCATACATGGGCGGTTGTTTTTGAACATACAGGGTCCATGGCACGCCGACAAGCAAAAATGTACCCAGCACGAGCCACCAGCGCTTGAGTATCCCCCGAAAATAACGGCCGATATCCACGGATTCAGCCGTTTCCGCACCATTTTGTTTCTCTTCAAAAAAATCTTCCATTGAACGAACTCCTCAGGCCAATCTCAATAAAGCTGTATACAATGATTATATACGCCCCTGCTCGATTCGCAGATACAAAATGACCAGCGATGCGGCCAGGGTAACCATATTCAAAATAATCCCCAGGTCAATCCGGACCCTGAAAGGTGCATGGACCTGATCACCCGATTCGATACCGACATCCTCCAGGGAATATCCTTTTTGAAAACTGTGCAGCAAATTCTTCATTACAACACGACCGCTGCGTTCGACTCGCATTCTCTGAATGTTACAATCCTCCCGCGGTCCTCCTGCCAGCGCGACCAAATCCCACAGACTGCTTGATGGATCGACCCGGTAGGATCCCGGGCGGTTAAACGCACCCTGCATGGTAATCCGGATGAGAGGCCGCACATAGACATACGGATTTCTCAAATATTCCTTGTATCTTTCTTCCAGGATCTGCATCAGCTCATATGCAGTCAATCCCTTGACCTTCAGCTCGCCAATATAGGGCATGATAATATATCCATCGGGATTGATCGGGTAATCCCGGCTGAGATTCACTTCTTCTACATACAGATCCCAGATCTGAATGCGCACCGCATCACCTGGCTGAAAAATAGTCAGTGATTTGGCGGTTTTCTGCCTCCAATCAAGATCGCTGTAATCCTGGGCACGCACAAAATGAACAAATCCGATGAGAAAAATGCAAAAGATTAATGTAACTCTTTTAAAAACAGTTTTGCTATAGAATGATGTCAAAAAATCCATCCACTTGCTCCTTGTTATGTATGCCGTTATGGACAGAACAGCCCATAATTAGCAAATAACATACCACCGGTTCCGGCCATAAAAAAACATCCGACAACCGGATGCTGTCTAAATCCCTCCCGAATACTCTTTCAATACCATTTATCTTGAACGGTGAAATCTGTATCGCTTTTCCTTTGACTCCAGGTTCAGCTTTCTCAGTATCATATACGCCTGCATCCATCCCAGCCGGATGTTGCCGAATTTATCGGTGTTCAGCTGCCTGCATATCCGCCTGATCCCCCAAAATGGATTCTCGATGGCGATCATTTTCACTTTTTCATTAAGCGGATATTCACGGAGAGAAATCTTGTCCGATATGCTGCCTGTTGCCACACGCTTGCGTCCTGCCGCAGCCCGGTTCCCGGAAGTATACACCCTGCCGGCCGCGCTGCTTTTCACCCCCTGCCGGGCCTGCGTAATATCAATGCCTCTGACAATATCAAATTCGTTGATAGCCTCTTCCAGGGTGTCATAGGAGCAAATAATCCGGTTGAATTCCAGCATCTCGAATACTTCGTACACTTCCGGATTCATCTGTACAACTTTCAGGTCGCCGCCTTTCTCACGGATATTTTTTATTTCACCAACAAAAACACCCCATCCCGCACTGCTGATATACGTAATCCCCCCGAGGTCGGCAATGATCTGCATTTTCTTTTGACGGACCAGATCCTGAAGTACCTTGGCCACCTCCTGGCAGGTGGTTGTGTCCACATATCCGGTTACAGTGATAAGCGCAATATCCAGCCACGCGCCGACAAAATTCACCGCAATCTTTACGCCCTGCATCCTACCGTCCGTCCCGTTTCAGATGGCTTAATATCCAATGATCCTAGTTTTTCTTTTTCGCCACACACTTCTGATACAATTTCACATATTTTCTGGCAGACACCGCCCATGAAAAATCCTGTCGCATGGCATTTTTCATGATTTTTTGCCATGCTTTTTCATTCCGGTACATTTTCAGAGCCCGTTTCAGAGTTGTCAGCAGACTCCTTGTATCCGGTTTATCAAACACAAATCCATTGCCCCTTCCTGTAGCGGAATCAAAGGGATGAATGGTATCTGCCAGACCGCCTATGCGATGTACCACCGGAATAGTACCGTATTTAAGGGCATACAACTGGGTTAAGCCGCAGGGTTCAAACCGTGAAGGCATCAGAAATATATCCGCCCCTGCAATAATCTGATGTGCCAGCGTATCATCGAAATCAAGATGAACACTGATTTTGTTTTTGTGTTTTTTCAGAACATTTTTCAGAAACTTATGATATTCGGGATCTCCCACTCCCAAAATGACAAACAGCAGATCCAATTTCAACAGTTCATCCATTCCTTTCCGGATCAGATCCATTCCCTTCTGATCTGTCAAGCGGCTGATCATGGCCACGACCGGAACATTCGGCTCTGCTTGGAATCCCAGTTTTTCAAGAAGCGCCTTTTTATTTTCCGCCTTGCCCTGTGGTTCTTTCATATTGTAGGGTTCAGTAATATAGCTGTCATTTTCCGGAGACCAGACAGCATCATCAATACCATTTAAAACACCGAAAAAGTCTTTTTTCCTTTTCACCAGAATGGGATTTAAACCAAAATCGAATTTATCCGGATCAAGCATTTCTTTGACGTGTGTATCGCTGACCGTGTTGAAAATATCCGCGTGAAAAAGGCCGACCTTTAGAAAATTCGCCTCTCCATTCTGTCCGCAAAGCGTATCCTGAAGCATTGAAAAATCCTCAAGGCCCAGGAAATGCGGATCTGTTTTGTAAACACCCTGAAACGCAAAATTGTGAATGGTCAGAAGGGAACACGTGCCCCTGAAAAAAGGATCATCCCTGTAATATGTTTTCAGCAGGAAAGGAATAAGAGCTGTCTGCCAGTCATTGCAGTGTATGACATCAGGCTGCCATTGCAGTTTTTTCAGCGTCTCCAGTATGGCATATGAAAAAAGGACAAACCGCTGATCATTGTCCGGATAATCCGTTCCCGTTTTTGGATCGACATACAAACCGCTCCGGAAATAAAAGGGCTTGTAATGCAAAAAATACACCTGCACCTTGGTATTCGGCAGAAACGCGGATTTCACATTGACCTTGATTTTCCTGCCGCCAAGAGGAACTTCAATATTCTGAAGGCGGATCACATCCCTGAGAATATACCGGCGCTCATTGATTTCCCTGTATTGCGGTGTAATGACCCGCACATCATGACCCATTTCCTTGAGCGCTTTGGGCAGGGCTCCCCCGACATCACCCAGCCCACCGGTTTTCACGAAAGGCGCGACCTCGGAATAGGCCATGAGAACATTAAATTTTCCCTTCATATTCATTCCTCTGAAGGCGTTTTTCACCTGTTTTTATGATGAGTGATCATCGAATGTGAGGAAAAACCAACGAAATCCGATTGACTGATTTTACGAAGAAACCGAATATAAACACAGCGATGTGTATATAAATCATAAGACCGGCGACTGATTTACATCACCCTGATCCGCCTTCTTTGAAGCCCCTTGCTCAACAAAAGACCGGGATATCAGCAAAATCAACCATGATTATTACTGCTCAAGATACCGTTGTGCAATGCTTACATAATCACTTGTGGGATAATTATCCACAAGTTTCTGAAATTCAAGCTTTGCTTTTCCCTGATCCTGCAGTTGCCAGTAACATAATCCCAGTTTCAGCTGGGCATCGGCATTTTTATTCGACTGTGCAAATGTAAATACTTTCTGGAATGCCAGGATGGCCTGCTGATAATTGGCCATCGCATAATAACATTCTCCGATCCAGTACTGGCAATTGTCGGATAACGAGTGACGTGATGATTCAGCCAGCAGCGCCTCAAACATCCGGATCGCTTCCCGATAATTGCGGGACAAATATTTCTGGTAGGCCTGCTGATACCTGGAAGAGTAGGAGCCAGCCTGGTCAGCAGGACGCACGGGAGTCTGGTCCTGATCGATGGATGCCATGATCTGTTCCTGCCTGTTCAGCGTGCTTTCAAGATTCTGCTCCTGCCGGTTCAGACTGGATTCACGGTTTTCAAGCTCCATCAATTCATGCCTCAGCTTATCGGTTTCACCCATACCGCTTCCTGATTCATAGGCGCCGCTCTCCTCTGGTACGCCCAGAAGCTTCAACACATCATCTTCATCAATGGTATTATCATCCTGCCCGGCTCTTCCGCTCCCGGATCCAGACGGTTCAGTAAGCCCCAGCAATTGATCAATATCCGCCACATTTTGAACAGGTTCTTCTTCCTGATAACGATGTCCAGTGGTTGCGCATCCGTTAAAACCAAGAAATACGGCCGCCAGAATAATCAGAATAAAATACCGCCCTATGGCTCGGCTGTTCATCGGCCCTCCTGTTCGATCTCCGAAAAATATTATGCAATACTTAATTTATTGAAAATAAATAAAAAAATCAAGAATTTTCGGTTGATCGCCTGTTCCGCAAATGCAGTATGATCATTAAAGCCAGTCCAAACAAAAACATGGAGAGTGAAATAATCTGGTTAAATGTCAGTTGTATTCCCCAGAGATAGATTTGATCGACCGATTCATAAAATCTGACCATATCCACAAGGAAGCGGGATATCCCGTACAACATAAAAAAGACAGCCGCCAGGAAACCGTCGAACTTCGGTTTTCTGTCCAGAAGCAGAACCGTTATCAGAATAATCAAACCATACAGGGATGAATAGAGCTGGGTGGGATGAATCGCCACACCAAGAAACCTGGAACCGGCCGGACTGTTCATGGGAAATGTCATGGCCCACGGCAAATGGCACGGCAACCCGTAACAGCATCCGGCCAGAAAACACCCGATCCGTGTTAAAAAGATACCGAAGGCAAAACCCGGCGCTGCCACATCGAACAATTTAAGGACGGGAATATGCCGTATACTGCAGAATATAATAATAGAGACGAGGGAAAGCAGCACGCCTCCGAGCAATGTGAGTCCAGGAATGCCGATTTCACCGGTGCTCTGAATGGGATTGATCGTATCAAGCCAGCGGCCTTCAAATTCGGCCAGATGCGTTACCACATACATGATACGCGCGCCAACAATGGCGGCAATAATGACAATAATGGATAAATCCATAATATGATTCCGGTGAATCCCCCTTTTTTCACTCCTGCTCATGGCCCAGTAAATACCCACCAGAAATGATAACGCCAGCATCAATCCGTAGGAATGAATTTCAAAACGCCCGAGTTTGAATAAAACAGGATGCATGTAATCCTCCTCCACGCAGCATGGATTTAAATTTTTTCAAAACATATGATATAATATCCCCACCACAACCATTGAAGTCAAGAAAAAAGACACACCCGCCCCTAATGGCGGAAATGGCGCATGCCGGTCATGGCCATGGCCACCCCCGATTCATTGCATGCCCGGATTGAGTCATCGTCCCTTTTGGATCCCCCCGGTTGAATGATATAACGGATCCCGAATTCCGCAGCGGCCCGGACCGTATCATCAAAGGGGAAGAATGCATCCGATGCCAGAACCATTTCACCGAACTGTTCCCTGCAATAGGTTTCAAAATCCTTGTCCGGTTTTACCGTATCATATTCGATTTGCAGATTCTCCCGTGCTTTGGACACGGCCAGTTTTCTGAGTGAGTCAATCCGGTTCGGCTGTCCGGCTCCCATGCCGATCACCTGGAAATAACCCGTTCTGTACATCCGGCCCAGTACGATGGCATTGGATTTGGTGTGCTTGCATGCCTTGTAGGCAAATTCAGCAAGCTTCTTTTTATCGGATGAGAACGTGTTTTCAGTCACCATCCTGAAAGATTCCCAGACGGCCAGATCACGATCCATCTCCAGCATGCCGCCCGTAATTTTTCGATATGTCTTTTTTTCGGGACTTTCATCCTCATAATGCCGCGTTTTGAGCAGCCGCAGGGCTTTGGATGCGGAGAGGAGTGCCAGCGCATCTTCATCGAAATGGGGCGCAATCACCACCTCCACAAATTTTCCGGGAACCTGTTGCGGTATTAACCGGCCCTCCTGTACGGTATATCCCACATGATCGACGTTCTCCCCTTTTAAAAATTCGGCGAAATCCAGATGAACCGGTGCATTGACGGCGATCACGGATCCAAAAGCCGAAATGGGATCCCCCGCCCAGGCACGTTCCAGCGCTTCCCTTCCGCTCTCACCCGTGGCAAAGCCGCAAGGATTGGTGTGCTTGATCACGGACACCGCAATCTGATCCCGGATATCCTTGACCGCTTCCAGAGCGGCGTCGGCGTCCACATAATTGTTGTAAGACATGGCCTTTCCGTGAATGACTTCCGCATGGGCCACCGAGGGTTCCATACAGACCCTGTCACGATAGAATACCGCTTCCTGATGGCTGTTCTCACCATACCTCAGTTTTTCTCCCTGTTCATAACCGAGACGGAGCACCTGCTCATTGAGCAGTGCGCCGGACAGATACCGGTCGATGGCACTGTCATAATCAGCGGTCCGCCTGAACGCCTTGGCCGCCAGATACTGCCGCATGTCCTCCGGAATTGTTCCGCCATTTTTAAGCTGTACGAGTACCTTTTCATAATCGGCCGGGTCAGTGATCACGGCCACATGGCGATGATTTTTAGCAGCACTCCGCAACATGGACGGACCGCCGATATCAATATTTTCGATCGCATCTTCCAGACGGACATCCGGCCGGGCCACGGTCTGTTCAAAAGGGTACAGGTTGACCACGACCATATCGATCCATCGCATGTTCATTTCTTGTGCCTGTTTCACATGATCCGGATGATCCCGAAGCCCCAGAAGGGCGCCGTGAATGTTCGGATGCAGTGTTTTGACCCGGCCGTCCATCATTTCCGGAAAACCGGTGACATCCTCCACCGGAATCACGGAAACTCCGGCTTCTTTCAGTAATCCGGCAGTCCCTCCGGTTGAAATAATTTCCATGCCCAGCTCCGCAAGAGAGCGGGCGAATTCAACGATTCCTGTTTTATCGGATACACTGATCAGTGCGCGACGTATTTGCTGCAAGGGATACCTCCTTTCGTACAGCCATATCATGATCGCTGTCCCTGTTCCGGGACAGTCGGACATGCCCCGTTATCACGGACGGACAGTCCGGCGGATCACCGTCCTGCTGCCCGCGACACGGACACGTTCCTCCGCAAACAACTGAAGGATTGCCGGATAGAGACGGTGTTCGACTTCCAGAACGCGGGCGGCCAGCGTTTCAGCCGTATCATCATCCGCCACCGGGACACATTCCTGGGCCACAATCGGACCGTGATCATAATGTTCGTCCACGAGATGTACGGTCACACCCGTTACTTTACATCCCGCCTCCAGAACAGCCTCATGGACCCGACTCCCGTACATGCCCTGTCCGCCGAAAGCCGGCAGCAGCGCCGGATGCACATTGGTCATGCGCCAGCAATACAGCCCGATGATTTCCGGCGGTATTTTTTTCATATAGCCGGCCAGGGACACAAAATCCACATCGTGCGAACGAAGCACTCCGGCAAGCTGCTCAACGAATGCATCCCGGGATGGAAAATCCGGCCGGTTGACAATGGCCACCGGGAATCCGGCCTGACGGGCCGTATCCAGCACACCCGCACGGGGATTGTTGCTGATAACCAGCCTGATATCGGCATCCAGCGTCCCTTTCCGGACAGCATCGAGTATGGCCCTGAAGTTGGATCCGCGTCCCGACGCAAACACACCGAGCTTCAATGTTGCCATGAATATCTCACTCCTCTCAGCGTTATCGAGATTATGCCCGTTCGAATACCCGCCAAATGGCTCGGACAACCGTTTTCGTCCCTATTCCCGGCCGGGCTCACTGCAGCGAGATCCTCTTTCAACGGACAGGAATCTTCCGAACCACCCTGCCCGCGGAGGGACGACAGCAACAGCCGGATCCGGCGGAGCAAACATCCACATTCGGAGCCCGCAGATTTCAAACCGCCGCGCAGGAAAAAATCTGAAAAACAGCCCGTTTCTACCGATTTGTGCATGCTGCAAGTCCGTCCTCTTTTTTTCAGGATTTTTAAAACCGCCAGCGTCAGAGGAGGTTTCGGAAATCCGTCTGCTCTGTGGTTACTTGACGACTCCCATCAGATCATAGGCCGCGCTTGCCTGAATCTGGACAGGCACAATGCTTCCCGCAGAAATCCGCCCCTCAATCCATACCGTCTGGTCAATCTCCGGTGCATCGCCTTCGGAACGTCCGAAAGAAAGATGCTGTGCCGCATCATATCCGTCAATCAATACCCGCAGAATCCTGCCCTCCATCCGGCGGTTGTTTTCCTCTGAAATCCGCTGCTGCAAACCCATGATATGATGATACCGTTTCTGTTTTACGGATTCGGGAATCTCCGCCTTCAACAGCGCGGCCGCCGTATTTTCTTCCCGGGAGTACATAAAGCACCCCAGCCGCTCAAAGCGGATTTCCTGAACAAAGTCCGCCAGCTCCTGAAACATGGCCTCTGTTTCACCCGGAAAACCGAGTATGAACGCGGATCTCAGTGTCAAATCCGGTATCCTGTTCCGCATTTTAGCAATCAGCTTTTCAATGGCCGGTCTGCCTGAACCGCGTTGCATGGCACGAAGCAAGGGATCGGAAATATGCTGAAGCGGCATATCCACATATTTGCATATTTTTTCCTCGGATGCCATCATATCGATCAGGGCATCCGACATATGCAGTGGATGGGTGTACATAATCCGTATCCATTCCAGTTCACGGATTCGTGTCAGCTTTCGCAGCAGATCCGTCAACTCCGCGTTATCCTCCAGATCATGACCATACCAGGATGTATCCTGGGCGATTAATATGATCTCCTTCACGCCCTGAACCGCCAAACGGGAAGCTTCATAAACCAGGCTGTCTGCAGAACGGCTCCTGAAACGCCCCTTGATCAGGGGAATGGCGCAGAATGAACACCGGTGGTCGCATCCATCGGCAATTTTCAGATAGGCCGTATGGGGAGGTGTCGACAGGATCCGCGGATTGAATCCGGCTGTATCGACCGCTTCCCCGATACCAAAAACATTTTTCAGAATCTCAGAATACGCTTCAATGCCGAAAAACTGGTCCACTTCGGGAATTTCCCTGGTCAATTCCTCGCGATACCGCTGTGACAGACACCCCCATACAACCACACGGCAGCCGGGCCGCGTTTTCTTCTTCTCAAGGGTTTCCATGATGGCATGGATCGATTCTGATTTGGCGGATTCAATAAAGCCGCATGTATTGATGAGAATCACATCGGCTTCTTCCGCGTTTGCAACAAGCGGAATATGGTGCCGGTTCAGGATACCGGCCAGGATTTCGGAATCCACCTGATTTTTCGGGCATCCGAGAGTAACAAGGGCCGCTGATTTTTGATCCGGTTTCACCATGGTCACTGACATTGAATCCGGCCGGCTGCGCGTTCACGCCCCGCCCAGGATACCGTCCACAAATGCCTCCGCGTCGAAAGGGAGCAGATCATCCAGACCTTCACCCACCCCCACCCACTGAACGGGAATGTTGAGTTCCTCCTGGATGGCCACCACAATTCCGCCTCTGGCTGTTCCGTCCAGTTTGGTCAAAACCACCCCTGACACACCGACAGCATCTGCAAATTGCCTGGCCTGATGCAAACCGTTCTGACCGGTTGTGGCATCCAGCACCAGCAGGGTTTCATGAGGCGCGGTTTCGATCCGTTTTTTCATTACCCGCCGGATTTTTTTAAGTTCTTCCATCAGATTGATCCGCGTATGAAGCCGCCCCGCCGTATCCACGAGGACCAGATCCACGCCGCGTGCAACCGCCGCATCCAGTGTATCATAAACCACCGCCGCAGGGTCTCCCCCGGTGCCCTGGGTGATCACATCCGCCCCCGCCCTGTCTCCCCAGATTTTCAGTTGTTCACCTGCGGCCGCACGGAATGTGTCCGCACCGGCCAGAAGCACTTTGTATCCCTGTGACCTGTACACGTGGGCCAGTTTGCCGATGGTCGTTGTCTTGCCTGTGCCGTTGACACCCGCAACCAGAACAACCCATGGCCTGGTGTGCAGCCTTTCCTGCGGCGCGCACCGGAGCATTTCCAAAAGAGCCGTTCTCAGCAGCCCGCGGACCGCCATTTTCAAATCCTGGCCGCTTCCTGTATAATCGGCCGTCCGCACCCTGTCCAGCAGCCTGAACGCCGTCTCCACACCCACATCACTTTCGATAAGAACCGCTTCAAGTTCCTCCAGCAAATCCCCGTCGATACCCTTTTTGTTTTGCAGAAGGGCTGTCACCCGGCCGAATAATCCCTTCCGGCTTTTTTCCAGACCCTTTTCCCAACGGTCCTGTTTCGGACTCATACCTTCCTGTCCAGCGTTATTTGTTTTCTGAATATCCGGTAATACACGATTGTCGAATACACCGTGAGCAGCAGGGCCATCCACATCAGGACTGATGCCCAGGGTTGCAGTTTCAATGCATACATCAGCACGCATATCCCTGTAAAAAAGGCGGAATACTTCCCGGGCCCGCTGGATTCGGGAACCATGCCGTGCTTCCATCTGAACCATAAACCGGCTGTCAGGACCAGCAGTTCCCGGACAAGCAGAAACACAAAAAACCACAGTGGAAATGCATAAAGCCGGCTGTGGACCAAAAATCCGGATACTAAAACGACATTCAGTTTATCACTCAGAGGATCGATCATCCGGCCAAGATTGGATTGCTGATCAAAACGCCGGGCGATGTATCCGTCCAGAAAATCACTGGCAATACCGAGAATCACCCAGAAAACAAACCAGCCGCGTGCCTCATGTGCCAGACAGTAAAGCATGGGCACAACGAAAAAAAGCCTTGCCGCACTCATCGCATTGGGAACGGTCCAGATTCTGTCCCGCTGATTCATCATCCGATCCTCACTGTTTCTCATCATGATGTGGCTTTTAAATGGGGATAACTGAAATTGAACCGCTTCATGTAATACCATCTGGCCGTCAGAAAAACGGCTGCCATCACCGGCAGGTACCACGGCAGGAACAGACACACAGCCAGGGAAAGCAGCAAAATGGATGCTTTCGTCGCCCGTGTTGCCAGATGCGTCTTTTTCCGGTACGCCGCCCAGGCAAAGAACGGAGCCGCCAGGCAGCCCACACATAGTATCAGCCATTGCCGCAGAATCAATGCAGAAACAATGACGAACACTTCAAAAATAAAGGCCCACAGCATGGCCGCTTCCTCACCGTATGCCACGGCAAATGTCCTTTTCCCGGTTTGTGCATCGCCTTCCCTGTCAGGAAGCGTTGTATTCAGATAAACCGCCATCCATGCCATGGTAAAGGGAATTACATGCGGTGATATCCAGACACCGGCACCGGCCGCCATCCTGCCCAGCTGATAAGTCAGCAGACCGCCCGTCCCGTTGGCAATCAGTCCCGCAACAGGGCGGTCTTTCCATTGTGCCGGCGGGTAATTATAGAGAAGTCCGGCAATAATAAAAAGTACAGCCAGCTCCACACCAATACGCATGCCCGTAAAAAATCCCGCGAGCAGCCCTGCCAGAACCAGAAAAGCGGCTTCGACATAGGCTTCGCGCGCGGAAATCATACCATCCGCAAGTAAAAAGAGTTTACCGTTTTGCCGGTCCGTCACGATATCGCGGATTTGATTGAGAATAAAGGCGCCGGCCATGATCAGTGTCAGGGCGGATACTGCCAGAATAAACCGCCCCGGATGATCGATGGCAAGGAGAATCCGGCTGCCGCCGAGGGCTTCCCAGTATCCCGTTAAAAAAAAAGGCCAGATAGCGTAGAACAGGGTGGGGCGGCACAGAAAAATTCTGTCCATCCCTTTCAGCAACACGCTCATTGCACCTCCCGGCATTTATTCTCATGCTGCTCTTTTATCAATACCGTATCGACAGGGACCGGGTAGTCGCCGCTGAAACAGGCCGTACAATAATCCGAGCTTTTCCCGGGCACCGCTTTCAGAAGGTTGTCCAGGGACAAATAACCGAGGGTATCCACACCGAGAAATTTCTGAATTTCCGGGATGCTCATACTGCTGGCAATGAGTTCTTTTCTGGTCGGGAAGTCCATGCCGTAATAGCAGGGAAAGCGGATTGGCGGCGAGCTGACCCGGATGTGGACCTCCCTGGCCCCCGCTTTTCGCAGCAACTGGGTCAGCACCTTCAATGTGGTCCCCCTGACAATGGAATCCTCCACCACCACAACACGCCGGTCCCTGAGTACGCCTTCCACGGGATTGAATTTGACTTTCACGTTGAAATGCCGGATCATCTGAACGGGCTGGATAAAAGTCCGTCCGATATAATGGTTTCTGATCAGCCCCAGTTCAAATTTCAGATCGGAACGGCGGGCATAGCCCACGGCCGCCGTATTGCTTGAATCCGGAACGGAAATTACAATATCCGCTTCCGCCGGATGTTCGAGAGCCAGATATTTCCCCAATTTACGGCGGGTTTTATCCACATTCTCACAGAATATCCGGCTGTCCGGACGGGAAAAATAGATAAATTCAAAAATACAGTATTTCGGTTCGCACTTCCTGCACAGCTGTTCGGAATGAATGCCATCCCGGTCAATTACCAGAAACTCTCCGGGTGCGATGTCCCGTATATATTCAGCCCCGATGAGATCCATGGCACATGTTTCCGAGGCCACGATATGGCTGCCATCCAGCTTTCCCAGTGCAAAGGGCCGGAAACCGTTGGGATCTCTGGCTGCGATCAACCGGTCCCGGGTCAATATCACCAGTGAATAGGCCCCCCTCACTTGAACCAGCGCATCCTTGACCCTGCCCAGAAAGTCGGGCGCCCTGGATCTGGATATCAGATGGACAATGACCTCACTGTCCGTTGTGGTCTGAAAAATGGCGCCTTCCTCCTGCAGCCGGGTCCTGATTTCCCGGGCATTCACCAGATTGCCGTTGTGGCCCAGTGCCACGGGGCCGTCCCGCGAATCCACCAGAATGGGCTGCACATTGATCTTCTGGCTCGATCCTGTTGTCGAGTACCGGTTGTGACCGATGGCCAGAGAGCCCTTCAGATTCTCGAGAATGCCCGGGTTCGAAAAAACATCATTGACAAGACCCTCACCCACGTGCCGGTAAACATGATTCCCGTCGGAACTGACGATGCCCGCCCCTTCCTGACCGCGGTGCTGCAGAGAATAGAGTCCCAGATAGGCCAGTTCGGCCGCCTCGGGATGATTGAATATGCCGATGACACCGCAAAATTCCTTTGGTTTGTCCAAATGCCGACTCATGATAATTCCCGGACCTTCCCTTGTAGTCTAATGGTTTGACAGAACGATGGGATTGCTGTAAATCCATCCCCTTCTTTTTCTGAATATTTCAACACGATAGACACCAGGGGTCTTGGTCGTAAATCGTATTTCCTTGCCGAATACCTGTAAAATTTCTCTGCCGTCCGCAATAAGCCGTATGCGGCCTTCCAATGGTGCAGCGGCACTGAATGTCACCGGACCTTTTATTTGAACACGGCTTCCCATGGGAAGCACTGTTTCATGATGTTCCGCCTGAAACCGGAAGCCCCTTGCATCCCCCACGGAATAATTGGATATAAAGGCACGGCCGTTCTTCAAAGCATGAAACAGCAATTCCTCGGCCTCGGCAAAAGGCACCGTCTTCTCTCCTGAACGTAGCAATCTTTCAGTCAGGATATGCGTACGAATCGATTTGAATTGCACTTTATAAGGGTAGATCTCCACGGGTATCAGCCCCAGAATCCTGTAATGAAAGGCATGCACATCGATACCACCCACCCCCACAACCCGGCGGG
>Ga0272441_10010571_pt1 | contig 13926 bp, 10 predicted proteins | sample SSMProp6N_FD_193582 | JGI IMG/M metagenome (GOLD analysis project Ga0272441, IMG submission 193582) | Marine sediment archaeal communities from Little Sippewissett salt marsh, Falmouth, MA, United States - SSM-Prop-6N | ecosystem: Environmental > Aquatic > Marine > Wetlands > Sediment ... | reverse complement strand
GTGCATATAGAATCGTTTCATGGCAAAAAGGTCAGGAATTGGCTCTTGAAAGATTCGATGATTACTTTGGAGAAAAGGCTAAAATAAAAACATTAAAAACAAGAATTATACCAGAGGCAGCCTCTAGAGTAATAGCACTTGAAAACGGGGAGGTAGATCTTATTAAACAATTCCCTGCTGGTGATATGGAGAGATTAAAGGCTAATCCCAACATAAGTATAACTAGTGAAAATACTGTAGGGTCAAGAATGTTTGAGTTTGGTTGTAATGATCCCATCATTAGCAATACAAAAGTAAGGCAGGCTATTAGCTATGCAGTCGATAGAGATGAAATTATTGAGGGATTATTTCCTGGAATTGCATACCCTTCAACAGGACCGGTTACACCGGTTGTTTGGGGATATTATGATTTTGGTAAAATAGAGCAGGATCAGGAAAAAGCTAAACAATTGCTAGCCGAAGCAGGATATCCCGATGGTTTTAACACAAAGATTGTGACTACTCCAAGATATGATAAAGGGGTAGAACTTGCAGAAGTTTTAGCAGCTCAACTTTCAGAAGTAGGGATTAATGCAGAAATTGAAGTGTTGGAGTGGAGCGTTATTGTGCCAATGTGGAGTGGACTTACACCAGAGGAATTTAATCAGCCGATATTCATCATGGGTGCAGGGACTTCTATGCTGGATGCAGATGGCGCCTTGAGAGGATTATATACCACGACTGAAACAGGTACAAATGAAAGAAGCTACGGTTTCTATTCCAATGCAGAAGTTGACGAGCTGATTCATGCAGGAATGAAAGAGACAGATCTGGAAAAAAGATACGAGATATATAAAAAAGCTCAAAAAATCCTTTACTTTGAAGATCCACCGGGAATTTGGCTGTTTAACTATAATACTTTCGCAGCAGCAAATAGCAAGCTTAAAGGCATTGAGATGAATGGTGTAGGTATAATGCACTATCATAAGATGTATTTTGAGTAAAATGTCATAAAGTGTACAATAAGTATAGCCGCACAGGCACTCAATGCCTGTGCGGCTATCAATTTTTAGAAGAAGAAATCTTTTTAATGGAATCAACATAGGAGGAAGAAATGGAATTAAATCGTATAGTGATTGACGGATGTGCCTTTTCAGGGGGAGAATTTAAGGGAGTTTCTCAAAAAGTCATTGATTCTCCGATGGATGCATTTTTTTTCGCAGTTCCCGGACAAATGGAAGGTTTTTATGATTGTGTTGTAGAAATTGGGAAATTGTATAATTTATCTGATAATAAGGAGAAGAAAATAAAAATAGCCAGGACGCTGGAAGATTTAACAGAGGCGAAAAAAGCAGGAGAAAAAGCCCTTATTATTGTCTTTCAAGATCCTCATCCTATTGAAAACTCTCTTGATAAACTTAGGGTACTCTATGAATTGGGATTAAGAGTAGTCCAAATGACTTACAATAAAAGCAATTATATCGGGACCGGATGTACCGAGACCATAGACAGAGGACTTACCGATTTTGGTCGAGAAGCAGTAAAAAAGATGAACGAATTGGGTATTGTTATTGATTTATCTCATTGCAGCAGGCAGACAGCCCTTGATGTTTTAAGAATCAGTGAAAAACCAGTTGTTTTTTCTCATGCAGACATGAAAGCCCTCTCTCCGAATCCAAGGAATAGAAGCGATGAGGAATTGATGTTGTTGAAAAAAAATGGTGGTGTCATCGGATTAACTTCCTGGGGACCCTTGTGCTGGAACCCAGCTAAAAAAACCAGACCAACTCTAGATGAATATATAGATCATATTGATTATGTGGTTGATAAGATAGGTATCGATTATGTAGGATTCGGATGTGATAATACTCTGGATGACTGCAAAGACCTGAAAGGTACAGAGGAACAATCTTTGCTATATCCTGAAGTAGTCGGCAAATACGATGAATTTGTCGGTACCGATCCCGATGTTCGTCATGCAGAAGGTTTTAAAGGAGTATGGGAGATTAATAATGTTGTAGACAGGCTCAAGGAAAGAGGTTATACCAATAAAGATATTAATCAATTTCTGGGGGACAACTTCTTGAGAGTAATAAAGCGTGTCTGGAAATAAGTTGAATGGAAAGATGAAAAGCATAAAAGTAAGTTCGATTCCATAATATTTTCTTGAGTCAGTGAGTCGAAAATCTGAAAAATTAACCGATATTTGTATAAGTATGGTTGATCTAATTTCAAGCATCTCTTCCTTGAATGGATAATATTTTAAAAGAGGTTATTTATTATATTCAGATCCAAAAAAAATAGGAATTGGTTTTTTGTTTAATAGTGTCTCACTGGTTGTGTAAACTGGCAGTGCAACTGAAATAGGTCCGATTATTTATGGACGTTTTATTACACTCTCTCTTTCAACAATGTTAGTGCTTACTTCTATTCTTATTGTTTCTGCAGGCGCTTCATCTATTCTTTCTACAAGGCGTTTTAATGCAATCATGCCCATTCTTTGTTTATAAACCATTACAGTAGTTAACAGTGGATCAATCATCTCACAAAACGGCATATCGTCAAAGCCTATAACTGAAATATCTTGAGGAATTCTAATTCCAAATTCCTTCATAGCTTTAATTGCGCCAAAAGCTATTATATCGTTATCAGCAAATAGTGCAGTGGGCAATTTAGGCTTATTCTCTAGAATATTTAACATATTTTTGTAGGATCCATCTATCGTTGATTCAAGACAGAAGATGAAATTATCTTTGAGCTTTAATCCATTATTTTTAATAGCCTTTTTAAATCCAGCCATTCTATAATCAAAATTATTTATCCACACTGAGCTATGTAGATAGCCAATTTCTCTATGCCCTGATTCATAAAGATAACATGTGGCTTTATATGCGCCTTCCAGGTTATTGATGATTACAGTATCAAGGTTTTCACTTTCGAAATAACTATCTAACAACAGCAGTGGAACACTTAACTTTTTAAAAGGCTTGAGATCTTCTTTGGTCATTTCGGTGGCTAACAACATAATTCCATCTGGTGATGTTCTTTCAATGATATGAAGTATTTTCGTTAAATTATCTTTATTTTCATCCATATAGGTCACAATCAGATTGTAACCGAGACTGCGTGCTTCTCTATCGATTCCTTCCATTAATGCAGAAAAAAATGGTGTGTCAGATACCACGAGACCATGTTTTTTATAGATGATAAAACGTATGTTACGATTATGGGTGAGAGCAGATTTTGAAATTACATTCGTGTTATACCCCATTTGTTCGATGGCTTTTAAGACCTTTCTTCGCGTTTCCTCACTAACCCCCGGTTTGTTGTTGAGAGCAAATGAAACAGCAGAAGGTGATATGGATAATTTTTTGGCGATATCTTTTGCTTTTAATTTCATAATTTGTTTACCTTTCTTTCGGAATCTAAAGTTATTTTAATTTTAATAAATATATTCTATTGCAAATCGATATAAAAATCAACTAAATTTTTTATAAATATATTTAGTGCATAATAATATTTTAAAAATACACTTTATTTCATCGAATATAAAAGTTAAATTGTCTGCAAAGCATTGTATTATGGTGATTTTATTAATCTGTTAAAAAAAATTTCTTACTTTCATCAGAACAATATTAAATTTAGTCTATATTTTATGGTTGACATAAAATAGCAATAATGATATAAATATAATTAATATATTTAGTTAATTACTTCATTTATTTATATACTATAAAGTGAAAATGCGAATAACAATTTAATATAATCAGCCTTTCTATCTATAATAGCAAGAAATTATAACATGTTTTAATCGTTAATAAATTTGTTTCATATACACCGCAAACAGGGGGTAAAATATGGAGTACAAAAAAAATAAGATTAAAATCCTCATTATTGCCATATCGATTTTCTGCTTGGTAATTGTGTCCTGGCTGTACGGCTTTACCGTTATTCAAATTAGGCAATTGGAGGAGCTGAAGCTCAGCGAAAAATTCGATCCGAAAGCCTTTGTAGATGAGATATGGGAAAGCAAGCTCATTCCTACCTTTAATGAAAAAGCAGTTGATTTATCACTTGTGCTGGGAAAAATACAACCTGATGATAGTGGTTTTACCTCGATAGATAGTCTTATTCCTATTACCAAAAATTATGGTCTGATCACAGTAGGCGAAGCCCATGTTTATATTGTTAAGGGGCAAGGCAAAGTGCTCAATGTTAATACCAAAACAAGTATCGGCACACTCGAACTCTTGCTTGACGGATATGCAGGTCCTATCAAGATCCTATTTTACATTGGTCCACGGATACCAAGCGATGAGAGCTCGGTTCGAGATGCTGTGGGTTTTATAAATTTTGGAGATTTTAGAGAGCAAACCGAGTATGGCAAAGTCGGATTAGAAATCAACAAACGCAGCATGAGACAAGTTGACCTTCCAACCGAAAAAGATGGCTTGCAAGATAAAATGATTAGTTTCCATGGAGCATTTACAATCCGCACTTTTAACTTGACCAAAATCAATATGAATGAGATTAAAATCGTTCCAATCCAAATAGATATTGTAAAGGTAACAAAATGAACAAATCAACTAAGGTTAGTAACTCAACTTGTCCGGATAATGATGTAATTCTACGTACCGAAGACATTACCAAAGTGTTTCCTGGAACAGTAGCATTGGATCAAGTGAATTACAATATATATAATGGCAAGATTAACGTACTGGTAGGGGAAAACGGAGCCGGCAAGTCAACTTTAATGAAAATACTCGTTGGTAATGAACAATGTACCAAAGGGAGAGTCATCTTAGAGGGGGATGATATCCATGTAAGGTCACCTCAAGATGCAATGCGCCATGGTATTGGTATCATCCATCAGGAACTTGATTTATGTCCCAATATGAGCATAGCTGAAAATATTTTTCTGGCGCGGGAAGTCGTCCATCGTGGCATAATTGATAAGAAATCTCAACAACAACTCACCCGCAATTTAATCCAGCGCCTGGAACACGAAATTGATCCAAATACCTTGGTGGGTGACCTGCGTATCGGTGCACAGCAGATTGTAGCAATAGCCAAAGCGCTGGCGCAAAATCCACGGATTCTGGTTATGGATGAACCTACCTCAGCATTGAGTACTTCTGAAGTCGAAGTGCTCTTCCGGGTTATTTATGAACTTAAATCGCATGGAATTACTATCGTCTACATTTCACACAAGTTGGACGAAGTACTGAAAATTGGTGATTGCATTACTGTGTTACGCGATGGGCACTTGGTAGCCGAAGAAGCTGTAAAAAATATCGATCTGCAATGGATTATTGAAAAGATGATAGGTCGGAAGCTAGAGGCTCTGTTCACACGTAAAAAACATAAGATTGGTAAAGTACTGCTTCGAGCGGAGAATCTAACCTTACCCAGAGTTAGCGGGGGATATGCGGTTAATCATATCTCTTTCGAGTTACATAAAGGTGAAATCCTGGGCATTTATGGCTTGAAGGGCGCCGGAAGGTCTGAGATGTTAGAATGCCTGGTTGGCGCCAATCCACGTGCAACCGGTAAAATCTGGCTTGGAGATAAAGAGATTGGGGGCAATACAACTTTAAAACGTATTCAGGCAGGACTTGTTTTAGTGCCTGAAGATCGACAGCGAGATGGTCTTGTGTTAACCTTATCTGTTTCTCATAACATGATTCTGGCTAGCTTAGAAAAATACCTCGACCGTTTTCGTTTATTTCTGGTCAGGAAGAAAGAAAAGAAAGCTGTCAACACCTTAATCAAGGAATTGTCTATTAGAGTTGCTGATCCTAAAAACCTCGTCGTATCTCTCAGTGGCGGTAATCAGCAGAAAGTAGTTGTTGCCAAAGGCTTACTTACAAATCCCAAGGTATTGATGTTGGATGACCCAACACGAGGCATCGATGTCGGTGCAAAACATGATGTTTTTGAAATTATGGAAAAATTAGCTGCTCAAGGATATGGCATCCTTTTTGTTTCATCTGAGCTAAAAGAAATATTAGCAATGTCAGATCGCATCCTGGTAATGTCGAAAGGTGAAATTACCAGTATCTTTACGGGTGAAGAGGCGACTGAAGCAAAGCTGATTAGTGCATCAGTTGTCGGTAATGGGTCAGAAAATATAGGAATACAATAATAAATAGGAGGTACATCAACAATGGGTGAAGGTAAAACTACCAATACAAAACAAATGAAACGTATCACTAAAACGGATATCCTGGAGTTCATTATGAAGGGACGTGTGTTCTTTGCCCTGATTATAGTTGTTGCAGTTTTTACAGCAGTTTCACCTGGTTTCCTGAATCCAGCGAACATCATTATCATGTCGAAACACGTAGCAATTTTTGCAATATTAGGAATAGGCATGACATTTGTGATGATTGGTGGTGGTATCGATCTCTCTGTGGGCTCAATTGTTGGCCTGTCCGCAATGATTGCCGGTGGCTTGATCAACGAGGGTATACAACTGAACCAGTTTGGGATAATCGCATTCCCACATATCTGGATGGTTATTGTTATTACCATGCTTGTAGGAATACTAATAGGTGCCATTAACGGTTTCGTTATTACGCGTTTCAAGGTAGCTCCCTTCATCGCTACCCTTGGGATGTTGTACATAGCCCGCGGTTTTGCCGGATTGCGAAACAATGGTTATACATTTTCTAACTTAATTGGGAAGTCTGAATTTAGTAACCAGGGTTTCGAACGATTGGGCGCAGGGAACTTTTTAGGTATTAGTTACTCCATTTGGATTATGGTAGTGTTTGCGCTGGTGGCATTCTTCGTCATGACGCGAATACCTTTCGGTCGACATGTATATTCGCTTGGTGGGAATCGGCGTGCTGCTTCACTCTCCGGAGTGCGAACTAATCGAACCGAAACGATTGTCTATATGATCAGTGGTTTCTGTTCTGCTATGGTGGGACTGATTATCGCCTCGCAATTGGTAGCTTCCCATCCGGCAACCGGTACAGGATTTGAATTGACCACCATTGCAGCCGTTGTTTTAGGAGGCACTTCTCTAAGCGGTGGCCGTGGCAGCATCGGTGGCACAATCATTGGCGCCTTTGTTATTGGAGTACTGAGCGATGGTTTGGTCATATTAGGTTTTTCCACATTCTTACAGAACATAATAAAAGGTATAGTCATTGTGGTTGCCGTCATCATCGACCAGATACAAATAAACATGCAGGAGCGCATTGCATTACAACGACAAGAGTTAAAATGACGACTTTATTATAACCGAAGATATTTAATGCCCTTAGGCTGAACAAAATTATAAAAAATATTTTTTGCTTTCCATTCTTTTTAAAAAAGGGCAGTATTAAAAAAAAGGAGGTGGTCGTGAGTTATAATATATATTGTGTACTTGTAGGTAATTTACTTGATTTTATTAAATTAAATGGAGGTACAGAAAAGTGATAAAGAAAGGTTTATTAATAATACTCATTGCTGTATTGCTAGTATCTATAATTTCGTTTGGAACATTTGCACAAGAAAAAACCATAGCGGTAATTGTGCCACCGGTGGAAAATCCCTTCTTTGGAACGATGCAGGTAATAGCTGCAGAAAAGGCTGAGGAGTTAGGTTATAAAACAATCAAAATGGTCCATGATGATGATGCTAACAAGCAAATAGAGCTGTTCGAGACCGTTATCGCACAGGGTGTTGCAGCGATTATCCTGGATAATGCCGGAGCCGATGCCACTGTGGCAGCAGTTCAGAAGGCAAAAGACGCCGGTATTGGCTGTTTCCTGGTGGACCGGGAGATTACTAAGGAAGGCGTGGCAATATCTCAGATTATATCTAATAATTACCAGGGTGCTACCATCCTGGCAGAGTACTTTGTGGAGTTAATGGCAGAGGATGGCAAATTTGTAGAGCTAACTGGAAGAGATACTGATACCAACGCTCACATTCGTTCCCAGGGTTATCATGATGTTCTCGATGAAATTCCTGGTATGGAGATGGTTGCCCAGCAAACAGCTAACTGGAGCCAAACAGAAGGTTATAGTGTCATGGAAACTCTCCTGCAGCAAAATCCCGACATTAAAGGTGTAATTTGCGGTAATGATACTATGGCTCTGGGTGCCCAAGCTGCCTTATTGACAGCTGGAAGAGACGATGTGATTTGTGTTGGGTTCGATGGCAGCGATGAAGCTATTGAGTCCATCATGAAAGGTGAATTAAAGGCAACATCATTACAACCAGTAGCTGAGATGGCTATACAGGCTGCTATCCAAGCTGACAGTTGGATTAGAACCGGCAAGACAGGTAAACCCGAGAAACAATCTATCGATATGGTATTACTTACACCTGAAAATGCTGACCAATATGAGAAATATGCTCCCAAACCAAAAGAATAAAAAAGAAAAATAAGCATTTCTGAGGATGGAGGTGGTGCAAACACTGTGGTTTAAAAAGTGTAGTTACCACCTCCATCATGGTTATCTTCCATTACGGGTGAATTTATTATCGGTGTGTTGTGTGACGAAAGGGTTTAAGAAAGGAGAAAATAAAACAGTTATGAAAAATAGTTGCGTTACCTTCGGAGTCATTATTGGAACTAGAGGCATTTTTAATCCTCAACTGGCTCGCGATGACAAAAAGAAACTCTTAAAAACTTTAGATTCTCTGGGATATAAGAGTATAATACTTCCCGAAGAAGAGACTCCTTCAGGAAACATTGAAACTTATCAAGATGCGAAAAAATGTGCTTCTCTATTTAAGGTAAACCAGGATAAAATCAACGGTATTCTGGTGATTCTTCCAAATTTCGGAGATGAACTGGGAATTGTGAATAGCATTATCCTCTCAGGTCTTAAGGTTCCTATTTTAGTACAGGCTTCAGGTGATAAAATAGATAAGGTATCAGTCAGCGAAAGGCGGGATTCCTTCTGCGGCAAAATCTCGGTGTGCAATAATTTTGTTCAGTATGGAATTCCCTTTACTAATACTACTTTTCATACCGAAAATATTGATAGTCCTGAATTTAAGGCTGACCTGGATAGATTCGCACGAGTATGCAAAATAGTTAGTGGGCTAAAAAATGCGCGATTAGGAGCAATAGGAACCCGCCCTGCTGCTTTTCAAACTGTGCGTTTTAGTGAAAAAATCTTACAGGATTTTGGAATTACCGTTATTCCTATAGATCTTTCGGAGATTTTAGCTGCAGCCGATAAAATGGATGCAGTAAAGGCTGCCTCGAAGGTAAATGAAATTAAAAATTATGGTAAGATTCCTTCAAGAATTCGGAGTGATAAGATTTTAAAGCAGGCTCAATTTAGTCTTGCAGTTGAAGAGTTTATTGAAAAAAATGAGCTTATTGGAGGAGGTATCCAGTGTTGGGATAGTTTGGAATATAATTACGGTTGTGCGGCTTGTCTAACTATGAGTATGCTGAGCGAAAAAGGGATTCCTTTTGCTTGTGAGATGGATATCACTGGTGCTTTAAGCATGCTTTGTTTGCAATTGGCATCCGGTAATGCTGCGGCTCTTTTGGACTGGAACAACAATTATGGGAATAATCCTAATAAATGTGCCTGCACGCATTGCAGTAATTTCCCCAAAAGTTTTATGGCAAATAATATAGAAATTTCCGAACTGGATATTCTTGGTGCAACGATTGGTCAGGATAGATGTTTTGGCGCCATTAAAGGACATGTTGCATCCGGAGATTTTACTTTCTTTAGAATTTCTACAGATGATAGAAAAGGGGATATAAAAAGCTATGTTGGAGAGGGAAAGTTTACAGATGATCCATTCCCAATGGACGGGGGAATTGCAGTAACAGAACTAAAAAATCTCCAAAAAATAATGAAACATGTTTGCAGTGAAGGATTTGAGCACCATGTTGCCATGGCTAGGGGTAATGTTGCTGATATTCTTGAAGAAGCTGCTAAATATTTACAGTGGAAAATTAAGAACTTCCAAAAATAATTTTACTTAAGTATAACATTCTTTATATCTGTTTGAAACATAACTAATTTAAACAAGGTAAAAACATTCTTGAATAAAATAAATATTTTAAAAAATAAAACGATACAAATACGTAAAGCATTATTACAGATGATTTTTAATGCCAAGACAGGACACACAGGCGGATCTCTATCATCAGTAGACATATTGGTTGCGCTTTATTATGAAATTATGAAAATAAATCCTAAAAAACCAAAATGGAAATCTCGTGATAGATTTGTTCTCAGCAAAGGGCATAGTGTAGAAGGATATTATACTATTCTTGCCGATTTAGGTTTTATCTTAAAAGAAGAATTAAGCAATTATTGTAAATTCAATTCAAGACTAATAGGACACCCAAGTGTAAAAATACCGGGTGTAGAAATGAATACCGGAGCCCTTGGGCACGGTTTATCAGCTGCTGTTGGTATGGCTATTGCCGGAAAGATGGATAAAAAAGATTATAAGATTTATGTGCTTATGGGAGACGGAGAATTGGCAGAAGGTTCTATATGGGAAGGAGCTATGGCAGCAGGACACTACAAATTAGATAACCTTATTGGCATTATTGATAGGAATCATTTACAAATCAGTGGAAATACCGAAAAGGTAATGAGCTTGGAAAACCTTAAAGAAAAATGGCATGCATTTGGTTGGCATGTTTTGTCCGAAGATGGAAATAACATTGAAAAAATGATAGATATATTTAAAAAAATACCTATAGTAAAGGAAAAACCCCATTTAATAATAGCAAATACAATTAAAGGTAAAGGGGTTTCCTTTATTGAAAATGATGCAAAATGGCACCATAAGGTACCCAGCAAAGAACAATTGGAAATAGCGATGAAAGAATTAGATTCCTTACTAAAGAAAGGATTCAATATATAAATGAACATGAATATACCATGTAGAAAGATATTTACCACTACCCTTCTGGAACTTGCCAGAAAAAATTCAGATATTATAGCCATAACTTCTGATGCAAGAGGTTCCGTAACTTTGGAGGATTTTTCAATGCAGCTTCCCCAACAGTTTATTGAAACAGGCATTGCAGAACAAAATGAAGTGAGCATAGCAGCGGGACTGGCCGCGTGTGGTAAAAAACCTTTTGTATGTGCACCGGCATCTTTTTTATCTGCAAGAAGTTTAGAACAGATTAAAATAGATGTTGCCTATTCAAATACGAATGTAAAGATTATTGGTGTAAGTGGAGGCGTCAGTTATGGACCTCTTGGGTCTTCGCACCATTCATTACACGATATTGCAGTTATGAGAGCCATACCGGGAATTTGCGTTATTCTACCCTGCGATATACATCAAACAATAAAAATGACGAATACGCTTTTAGATTATGTTGGTCCTGTTTATGTAAGAATGGGAAGGAATGCTGTACCGGATGTGTATACAAAGAATGATGCTCCATTTGAAATAGGCAAAGCGAATACGATAATGGAAGGAAAAGATATCACCATTATAGGAACCGGAGAAACGGTAAAAATTGCATTTGAAGCAGGTATCTTGCTTAAGGGAAAAGATATAAGTGCAAGGATCATAGATATGCACACCATAAAACCTCTTGATCGGGAGGTTTTAATAAAAGCTGCCAAAGAAACGGGGCATATCCTTACCATCGAAGAGCACAGTATTTATGGTGGATTGGGATCAGCCGTATCCGAAACTGTTGTACAATCTTTTCCAGTGCCTATGCGCATAATAGGGGTACCTGATGAGCCGGCCATTACCGGATCATCCCCCGAAGTGTTCAAGCACTACGGATTAACGGCAGATCACCTGGTGAATATGGCAGTAAAAATGATAAATTGATTATTGATATAAAAAAAGTTGTAAGTGGAGGTCATCATTGGAAAAGAAATATATTTTGGCAATAGATCAGGGAACATCAGCAACGAAGGCAATACTCTTTAATCAAAAAGGGCAGGTTGTGCATCGCTGCAATAGGACACATCAGCAGTACTATCCTAATCCCGGATGGGTCGAACATGATCCTGAGGAGATCTATGAAAATACACTGAAAGCAATACATGACCTGCTTTACGAGGCAAAGATAACCGGGCAGCAGATTATGGCTTTGGCTATAACAAATCAAAGGGAGACCGCCTTGGTCTGGGACAGACAAACAGGAAAACCGGTGTATAATGCTATCGTTTGGCAATGTAATAGAGGGAGTAGTCTTTGTAACAGATTACGTGAACAGGGTTATGATAAAATAGTGAAAGAAAAGACCGGCCTGGTTTTATCCCCCTATTTTTCAGCAGCAAAGATAAAATGGATATTAGATAATGTTGAAGGAGCCAGACAAAAAGCCGAAGAGGGAAAACTATTATTCGGTACGATCGATTCATGGCTTGTATGGAAATTTACTCACAAAAAAGCTCATGTAACAGACTATTCAAATGCCAGCCGTACACAATTATTTAACCTAAAAGACCTAAAATGGGATGAAAAATTATTACAAATATTTTCCCTGCCAAAAACCATGACTCCCCATGTTAAATATTCAGATGAGATATTTGGCTACACCACGATAAACGGAATATTGGAAAAGGAAATACCAATAGCCGGTATCATGGGTGATTCCCATGCCGCATTGTTTGGACAGAACTGCTTTGAAAAAGGTATGGCCAAGGCAACTTATGGCACCGGGTCTTCTGTCATGATGAACATAGGTAAAAATATATTATCATCAAAAAGTGGACTTGTCACTTCCATAGCCTGGGGAATGGATAATCATATAGAATATGTATTTGAGGGTAATATAAATTGTACCGGAGCAACTATTAAATGGCTGGTAGAGGATCTGGGGTTAATCCCTAATTCAAAGATATCCGGAAAGATAGCTGCTTCCATAGAGAGTAATGGCGGTGTCTATTTGGTGCCGGCGTTTGTCGGCTTAAGTGCCCCCTACTGGGACAGTGAGGCCAAGGCCTCCATCAGGGGTATTAGCAGAGGAACAAAAAAAGCGCATATCGTAAGAGCTGCAGAAGAGTCAATCGGTTACCAGATAAGGGATATACTGGATTTAATGGTTATAGAATCAGGCATTAAGCTTAAGGAATTGCGTGTTGACGGAGGAGCGGCAAGAGATAACTTTTTAATGCAGTTTCAAGCGAATATACTGAACATAGCTGTGGTTCGTAATGAAATAGAAGAATTATCAGCTATAGGTGCCGTTTTTATGGCAGGGCTTGCAATAGGGTTTTGGCAAAGCAAGGAAGAAATAAAATCATTAAGAGCGCCTGATGTCATCTTCAATGGTAAAATGGATAATGAGAAGCGGGATAAATTGTACAAGGGTTGGAAGGAAGCAGTAAGAAGGACTTTATCTAATTATTAAATAATGAATTATTCTATTTTAAAATATTTTATTTAAAACATATTTATAATCATGTTTTTTACGCTTGCTATCTTTCGATAGTGCACTTTTGATGTTTTATTCATCAAAAAAAGTGCACTTTTTAATTATAGGCAACATTCCGAAAAAAAATTGACAACTTAGATAGGAAGGATATACTTAGATTAATATTTTGAAAAAATCAAACGATGATATATAGGGAGGTGCCTATAGAAAAACAAGAGATTTCTATAAAAGAAAATCCTCGACATCAGATAATTTCAGTTTCTCGTTATGCCAATTCAAAAGAAAAAAGGTGTGTATAGATAAGTTAGATATTTCCATATATTAAGAACTAATATGTAGGATATTGAGCATTATCGTTAAAGAAGTAAATAATTATAATAAATATTGTTGAGATCAAAAATATTTAATTTTAGAGTATTTTAAAGTCAAATAATTTTTCAATACATTATATAAATTACAAGCTATGCTTTTGAAATAGAACTTATTATAATTAGTCATTAAAAAATTAAAAGTAAATTCCATTAAATAAAAGGGGGGAATTTAAATGATAACTATAAGTGCTGTTTATACAGCCCAGGCTCTAGTTAAAACACTAACAGATA
>Ga0272441_10010570_pt1 | contig 13927 bp, 9 predicted proteins | sample SSMProp6N_FD_193582 | JGI IMG/M metagenome (GOLD analysis project Ga0272441, IMG submission 193582) | Marine sediment archaeal communities from Little Sippewissett salt marsh, Falmouth, MA, United States - SSM-Prop-6N | ecosystem: Environmental > Aquatic > Marine > Wetlands > Sediment ... | reverse complement strand
TCCGTCGGAGGGCGTCGGCGGCTCGTTTCTGCTCGGTAATGTCGAGAATCGCGCCGATCACGCCGGCCACGTTCTCGTCCTCATCCTGGAACGTGGCCTTGTGGAAAACGACGTCGTGGAGCGTTCCTCGGGCGTCAAGCACTTGGCATTCGTAGATCTGGGTGCCCGGGCTGGCCAAGATCTCCCGGTCCTTGCGGTGGTACACCTCGGCCAGTTCCTTCGGCGCGACGTCGTACACGGTCCTGCCCACCAGGGCCTCCCGAGTTGCGCCGAAGAACTCCTCAAACGCCCGGTTGACGCCGAGGTACCGGCCCGATGTGTCCTTGTAGAACACGGGCGCGGGCATCGCATCGAGCAAGGCCTGCTGGAAGCGGAGCTGTCTCTCCCGTTCGACCTCCACTCGCTTGTTCTCGGTCACGTCCCGGCCGACGGCGTGGATCGCCGGCCGGCCCTGCAATGTGATCGCGTTGAGCAGGATATCGAGGGAGAGCCGCTCGCCGTCGGCTCGAAGACACGCCCACTCCAGGCGATGGCTCCCGTGCTTATACGCCAAGGCGAGCATCTCCTTCGCACTCTCCCTGGAGTCCCTCCCGTCGTCCTGTTCCGCCGGGGCGATGTCGGCGGGGGTACGACCGATCAGCTCGCTGCGGTCCGACAGCCCCAGGATGTCCAGGCACGCCGGGTTGCAGTCGACGAACTCCTCCTCCACGATCAGGACGTGGGCGTCCGCCGAGAGTTCGAAGAGCAGCCGGAACTTCTCCTCGCTCTCCCGCAGCGCCGCTTCCGCTTGCCTGTGCCGTCGTTCCGTCCCGATCCCGTGCAGCGCCAGGGCGATGTCCGCGGCGACGCCTTGCAGCAGGGCCTTCTCCTCCGAACCGTCTATGAGGTGCAGCGGGGCGGAAAGCGTCAACAGACCGTGTGCCCTCTCGCCGTATTCCAGGCGAACGACGATCCCGCCGCGCCCGGCATGGCCCACCGACAGGGGGCAGCCGGTGCACACGGACGCGGGGACCGACACGATGACGGGGGCCTTCTCCGACATCGCCTGCTTCGCGCATGCGGGCAACGTGCCGGCCTCCAACTGCGCGACCAGCCCGGAGAACGCCTCGCCCACCCCCGCTTCCGCAGCCATCGCCATCTGCCCGGCGTCGCCCCACAGCACGATCCAGGCACTGTAATAGCCGCCGGTCTCGATCAGTCTCTCGCATGCTCTCTGGATCAGCCGTTGAGGATCCCGCTCCCGCACGACCACTTCGTTGACGTTGAGAATAGCCCGAAGCACGCGGTTGAGATGCGTCACCCGCTCCTCGGCCCGCTTGCGCTCCGTGATGTCCTGTCCGATCCCCTGGTAGCCGACGACCTCTCCACGCTCGCTGAACACCGCCCGGTTCGTCCACTGCTGCCAGCGAATCTCTCCGTCGGGGCCGATGACCTGATGCTCATGGGACTGTGTCGGCGAGCCCGGAGTGAGGGTTGACAAGCCGTCCATCACGCCGAAACGGTCGGCCTCGGGGATCAGAGACAGGAACGTCGCGCCGACCAGTTCCTCGGGCGTCCGCCCGAAGTACTCGCAGTATGCCTTGTTGACGAACGTGATCGTGCCGTCTGGCAGATAGGAACAGAGCAGCGCCGGTGTGTCCTCCACGATCCCGCGGTACCGCTCCTCGCTCATCCGCAGCGCGTCTTCCGCCAGTCTGCGCGAGGTGATGTTGATGGTGGTGCCGACATACCCCGTGACCCGCCCCCAGTGGTCCCGCATCGGGCGGGCCCGGCCGTAGACCCACATGACCTTCCCGGAGGTCATCCGAAAGCGGTATTCGTCGGACCAGCCCTCGCCGGCACCGACACACGCGTACCAGTCCTCGGTCACACGCTGCCGGTCCTTGGGGTCCAAGCCCCGGGTCCACCCCCGCCCGGCCGCCTGCTCGGCGGACAGGCCCGCCATCTCGCACCATCGGGGGCTGACGTACGTGAAGTCGCCGTGGGCGTCGGTCATGTAGATCCCGGCCGGGGAAAGCTCCGCCAGCGAAGCGAACCTCGCCTCACTGGCCCGCAGGGCTCTCTGCGTGGCGTGGAGCCGGTCGGCGACACGGACGCGCGCCAGCAGCTCGCGCGGGCGCAGGGGGCGGGTGAGACATTCGTCGGCCAGGGCGTCCATCTCCCGCGCCGTGCCGCCTGGGGAGGGCTCGACGCCCGAGACCAACACGACGAACACGTCCGCCAGGGCCGGGTCCGACTTGACCGCCCGGCAGACTTCTCGCCCGTCGGCATCGGCCAGGACCGCATCCAGCAGCACCAGGTCCGGGCGCTCGCGCCGGCAGAGGCCCAGGCATTCGCCCCCCTGCGTTGTGGAAAGCGCCTCGTAGTCGGCGGCCGCCAGCACCTCCACCGTCGCCGCGACGAACTGGGCGTCGCTGCTTGCGATCAGGACCTTGGTGCGTTGCTGTGGGGCAGTCACGTTTTCGTCTCCCGGTTGAGGATTCCGCTTCGGCCTTTTCCGGCAGATCGTCCGGCGGCGTGGCGGCGCCGAGAAAAGGAACGTCCTGCAAGGAGCTCGAATCCGTCCGACGACGACGAACGACTGCCGGACGTCCCGAGGAACGGCTCGCGCTTGCCGGAAAGCAGTGGCGAGAGAGACAACTCATCGACCTGGGCAGGACCGGCCGCGCCGTGCCGTACGCCTGGGACGTGCAACAGACGCCCCCTTGCTTTCGGATTGACGACGCCAATCCACGTGGGATTGTAGAATGCCCCCCCGCCGGCGTCAAGAGGCAGTCACGGGCGGGCAGTGCTGGGCCGTGCCTGTAGGCAGGCGGGCGCCGGGGGCAGGCCACGACCCGGACCGACGGTCAGACACGGGCGCGTCCGAAGCGGCGCATGCCAAAGACGCGCGGCCGCCAGAAACGATCGATGGTCGGCGTGAGGGTGTTCATGGCCAGGACGGCCATGTAACAAGGGATGGACACGTCGGTGTAGAGTTGGAGGGCCATCGCCAGCGCCCCGCAGCCGGCGCCGAAGATAACCTGCCCGCCGGTCGTCACCGGTCGGGACGTCATCTCCACCGACGCCAGCAAGGCCGCAAGCAGCAGCTCGCCGCTGAGCACCTGGTAGTTGACGTAGGTGAACCCGACGTCCAGGCCCTCGCCGCTGAGGATCGGGAGCCACAACGTCTGGGGGACGTCCCCGGGGCCGACGAGGCCGATCGGCGCGACGGCGACGGTGACCCACGCCGCGGCGCAGAACGCGAACGGCAGCGGCCACTTGACGTAGGTGCGGTAGACCAGGTACAGCCCGGCCACGACGATCAGGATCACGCCCGTCTCCCCGATCCCGCCCGGGCGGGCGCCCCAGAGCAGGTCGTTGACGGGCGGCATCTGGAGCAGGGCCGCGGGCGGGCCTCGCTCGGGCTTCTGGCGGCGGTACACCAACGCGCCGTACTGAGGCTCTCCTCGGGTCAGGCCCCGAAGCAGGCGGACCGGCGGAGTCAGGAGGTGTGCGTCGTCTTCCCGGGGCGCCGGCCGTCGCTCCCAGGCGATGCCGTCCTCGGCATATTCCGCCTTGCGGACGTCCCCGAAGACCAGCCGGCCTCGCGCGAGCACGGCCAGGCGATCCTCGAACCGCGAATCCACCGCCGAGAGCGGCGTGGAGTACAAGACGGCCACCGCCAGCCGGCCCACGAGCGCCGGGTGCCAGACGAAGTGCCCCACGCCCCCGAAGACGGCCTTGCCGACGAGGATCGCGAACGCCCCGGCCACGACCGGGACGTGCCACGGCACGTGCGCGGGCAAGGTCAGCGCCAGCAGCACGCCCGTCAGCACGCCGTGGGTCCGCCCCAGCAGCGCCGGCACCCGCGTCACGCGGTAGAAGACCCTTTCGGTGACCGCGCAGCTCACCACGGACAGAACGGTCACCCACGCCGCCCGCCAGCCGAACAGCACCCCGCCCCCCGCCAGCGGACCGCATACGGCGAACAGGATCACGAGAAAGACCGCCCGCGCGCCTTCCGGGGCGCGGAGGAACGGCGAGACGCCTGCCGGCCCCCCCCTCGAGGCCGTCCGCACGTTGTCCTGCCGTTCCGCCTGCCGAGCGCCGGTCATTGTGCCTCCCGCCCCACGGGGCGTTGGGCGACCTCCGCGACCCGGATCGCCTGCTTCAACTGCTTGACCCGCTGCGCCAGCGGCAGCCGGGCCGGGCACACATAGCTGCACACGCCACACTCCACGCACGCCGGCGCGCCGCCGCGTCGCGCCGCGCCTACGAGAGACAGCTCAAACGCGTCATTCAATGCCGTTACGTTCAGCCGCACCGGGCAGTGATCGGTGCACCACCCGCAGCGGATGCACACTGTCGGCAGCGGCGTCGCCGGCGGAGACAGCGCCAGCACGGCGCACGTGGCGGCAGTCACGACGGCCCGACGACCGCACCGCAGGCCCGACATCGGCCCCCCGTGGACAATCAAGCCCTCCGCCCCGCCGGTCAGCTCCACGCAATCGGCGCCGAACGGCACCCATAAGTTCGCGGGCGCCGCCGCGCGATCCCCCGCCACCGTCACCACGCGGCCCAGGGGGCGGACGCCCCGGCAGACCCACTGGAAGACGGCCCGGCAGGTCGCCGCGTCCACGACGGCCGCCCCCACTGCCATCGTGCTCCGCCCCGGCGGGGTCTCCCGCCGCGTCAGCACCTTGACCAGGATCGTGTCGGCGCCCATCGGGTACTTGTGCGGCAGGGCGATCCTCGTGACGCCAAACCGCTCCGCCGCCTGCATCAGGGCCTCGTAGGCCCCCGTCCGCCGCCGATCGGCCGCCAGGATCGCCTCGTCCGCGCCCACCGCCTTCCGCAGGATCGCCAACCCCTCCACCACGTCCGCGCCGCGATCGACCAGCAGCCGGTGGTCCGCCGTGACGTACGGCTCCTGCTCCATCGCGTTCGCGACCAGCGTGCCGCAGCGGTTCTCCCGCGCCCGGCCGACCCACGACCCCAGCGGCTGGGGCCGGGGGCGGAAAGTCGTCAGCGAGCCGGCGGAGATCCGCTCGCAGATCGCTCCCGCCTCGGCGGCCTGCCAATCGAGGGGATCGGCCTGCGGCGACCCGTCGGCATCGAACGCCGCGGCCGGGCCGTCCAGTTCCGTCAGCGCGACGGCCGGGCTCTCCACAAAGCCATGCCCCCCCGCCACCTCGGCCGGGACGATCGGCCCGACGCGCCCGCTCAGCGGCGCGAATACGTCCACGCCGCCGGCGTCCGCGGCGCGCCCGATCCGTTCCCCGGCCCGCACGTGCTGGCCGAGACGCACGATCGGCTCGGCGGCCCGGCCCGCGCAGGGCGCCAGCGGGACCCGCAGCTCCGCGGGCAGGCGACAGGGCACGATCGCCTCGTCGAGGGTCGCGCCTTTCTCGTCCGGGAGATCGATCCCGCCGGTAAAGGTCCCGTAGCGCCGGAAGATCATCCCTCGATGGTACGCCATCGCACCCGGCGATTCCAGGCGGGCAGGCGGGGTTCCAGCATGGAACGAAGCCCACCGGACGCCACCGGTGGGCTTGGAAGCTCCAGGCGGATGCACGCGCTGGCTCCCGGGGCGTCGACCGACGACCCGAGGCGGCCCGCTACAGGGGGCTACCTCGTCATCCCAGGATCGCCGCGAGGTCCTCCTGGGGAGTGCTGATGGGGGCAATGTGGAACTTCTCGACCAGCACGTTCAGCACCGCCGGCGTGATGAACGCCGGCAGGCTCGGGCCCAGGCGAATGTTCTGAATGCCCAGGTGCAGCAGCGTCAGCAGGATACACACCGCCTTCTGCTCGTACCAACTGAGCACCAGGCTCAGCGGCAGGTCGTTGACGCCGCAGTCGAACGCCTCGGCCAGGGCGACGGCGATCTGAACCGCCGAGTACGCGTCGTTGCACTGGCCGATGTCCAGCAGCCGGGGGATGCCGCCAATGTCGCCGAACTCCAGCTTGTTGAAGCGGAACTTCCCGCACGCCAGCGTGAGGATCACGCAGTCGTCGGGCACGGCCTCGGCCAGCTCGGTATAGTAGTTCCGCCCGGTCTTGGCACCGTCGCAGCCGCCGATCAGGAAGAAGTGCCTCACCGCCCCGGCCTTGACGGCCTCGATGACCTTGTCCGCCACGCCCATCACCGCGTTGTGGCCGAAACCGACGAGGATCGTCTTCTCCTCCTCGTCCCGGTCGAAGCCCTCGGCCGCCAGGGCGGCGTCGATGACGGGGGAGAAGTCCTTCGTCCCGTCGGGCCCGGCGGGAACGTGTTCCACGCCCGGCCAGGCGACGAGGCCCGTGGTGAAGATGCGGCCCTTGTAGCTCTCGCGCGGCTTCTGAATGCAATTGGTGGTCATCAGGATCGCGCCGGGGAAGGCGTCGAACTCCTTGGCCTGGTCCTGCCACGCCCCGCCGTAGTTGCCCACGAGATGCTCGTGCTTCTTCAGCTCGGGATAGCCGTGGCAGGGCAGCATTTCGCCGTGCGTGTAGACATTGATGCCCTTCCCGGCCGTCTGGGCCAGAAGGTCCGCGAGGTCCTTCAGGTCGTGCCCGCTGACCAGGATGCACTTGCCCGCCACCGGCGTGATGCGAACTTCCGTGGGCTCGGGGTGGCCGTACGCGCCGGTGTTCGCCGCGTCCAGCATCCCCATGACGGTCAGGTTGACCTCGCCGCACTTCAGCACCGCGGCGGTGAGCTTGTCGATGTCCTTTGCGTCCTCCGTGGTCAGGAAACTCATCGCCTCGTGGAAGTAGGCGTAGACCTCGTCGTCTTCCCGGCCGAGGATTCGAGCGTGGTCGGCATACGCCGCCGTGCCCTTCAGGCCGTACGTCAGCAGTTCCTGGAGGCCCGTGACGTCCTCGCCGAGGTCGGCCAGCCGGGCGGCGATGGAGACGGCCTGGCCCTGCCGGACGAGGCCCTCGGTCGTGTCGGACAGCTCCTCGCCCGACCGGCAGGAGAGGTCCTCGCTCTCCTTGCCGGCCTGGCAACAGGCGTCCTCGTAGAGGGACTTGGCCCTCTGGGTGACCTCGTGGGCCTGGCGGATCATCCCCGCGAGGCGGTCCGGGTCGAAGTTCACGTTCGTCACCGTGGTAAACAGCGCCTCGATGACGAACCGGTCGACGGCCCGGTCGGACTTCCCGAGCCGCCGCGCCCCGTGGGCGTATCGCGAGATGCCCTTGGTCACGTGGATCAGCAGGTCCTGGAGGGCGGCCGTGTCCGGGGCCTTCCCGCAGACGCCGTGGACCGTGCACCCGGTCCCTCGGGCCGTCTGTTCACATTGGTAGCAGAACATGGTCATGTCGGGTCCTTTCCGTCGTGCGAACCGTAAGGGTGTGAATGCTCCCGCCGCGCCGTTGGGCTGCGGTCGCTGTCATGTCAGTGCACGCTCTGGATCGTGCCGTCCACGCCGATTGTGACGTCGGTGACGGGGATGTCGGTCCGCCCGGACCGCTCCAGGGCCGTCCGCACGACGTGGACAATCCCGTTGCAGCACGGGACTTCCATGTGGGCGACCGTGACCGAACGCACGCTGTTGTGGGCAAAGACGTGTGCGAGCTTGTCGATATACGGCTGGGTATTGTCCAGCTTCGGGCACGCCACGGCCAGGGATTTGCCCGCCAGCAGTCGCTCGTGGAAGTCGGGTACGGCGAAACCGACGCAGTCGGCGGCGATCAGGACGTCGGCGTCCCGCCACAGGGCGCCCTCCGTCGGGAGCAGCGCCAATTGCACGGGCCAGTGGCCCAGGCGGGAGGCTACGCCGCGCCCGGCCGGTGCGGGGGGCGCGGGGGCCGGCGCGAGCTGCCGGGCCATCGCGCCCGGGCAGCCGCCGGAGAGCTTCGCAGCGGGGGCCGGCGAGGCCTCCGCCGGGCAGGCACCCGCCGCCTTGTGGGCCTCGACGGCCTCCTCGTCGAACGCTTCGGCCGGACGCTCCTCGATGGTGATCGCGTCCTGCGGGCACGTGCCCAGGCAGTTGCCCAGCCCGTCGCAGAGGTTCTCCGCCACCAGGCGGGCCTTACCGTCAATGATCCGGATCGCCCCCTCGGCACAGCTCGGCACGCACACCCCGCAGCCGTTGCACCGGTCCTCGTCGATCCTCACGATCTTCCGCGTCCATGTCGCCGTCATCTTCCGCCCTCGTGCCGGGAGTTCGGTATGCTTCACTCACCCCATTATCGCCCCACCGAACACGCCCCGCCTTGACGTAGGTCAAACCGCGCGGTTTTTTGAAGAAATCTGCCCCACGGGTGCCCCGCTGCCCCTCCCCCTTCGCGCGGCGACCGCTCATCCGCCCTCGGCCAGCTCAGACAGGCCGCCGCGGTCCTGCACGGTGATCTCCGCGCCGCGCACGCTCACCAGCCCGGCGTCCTGGAGCCTCCGCAGGGCCCGGCTGAGCGTCTCGGAGACCGTACCGATCTGGGCCGCGAGCTCCCGCTTGGTCTGCTTCAGACGGAACCGATCGCCCCCGGCCCGGTCGGCGAGGCGCAGCAACGCGCCGGCCAGACGCGCGGGGACCTCTTTCAGCGACAGCTCCTCGATCAGCCGGTTGAACTCCCGCAGCTTCGCCGACAGGCCCGCCATCATGCCCATCGCCAGCTCCGGGTTCGCCTCGATCGCTCGCCGCAGCTCGCGCCGGCCGATCTCCAACAGCGTCGTGTCCTCGACGGCCACCGCGAAGGCCGGGTACGTCCCCCCGGCCAGCACGGCCGCCTCGGCAAAGGCGTTGCCCGGCCCGTACAGGTGCAGGATCTGCTCGTCGCCCCGGGGCGAGAGCTTGTACAGCTTCACCCGCCCGGCGAGCACGACGTAGAACCGCTCGGCCTTCTCCGTCGGCCCGAAGATCACCACCCCCGCCGCCCGCTTGATGGTCCCGAACGACCCCAGCAGCGCCGCCAGCGCCTCGTCGGCCAACGCCGAGAACAACGGCGTCGCCCTCACGGCCGCCAAGCGGGATGTCGGGATGGAGCCCATCGGTGCATTTCCTCGCCGGAAGCGATCAACGGCGCATATGGTCCTTGTCGCCGTCGGCAGTACACGAAATGCGCTTGGCTACTTCCCCACCGCCGCGGCTTGGGCGATCTCGGCGAGGGCCTCGGCGGCGCGGCGGACGTGAGACTCGGTGGTAAAGGGCCCGAAGCTGAAGCGGACCGTGCCGGCCGGGTGCGTGCCGATCGTCTGGTGCGCCAGCGGGGCGCAGTGGATGCCCGGACGCGTCAGCAGGCCGAAGTCCGCCTCCAGCCGCGCGGCCAGCTCGCCCGGGGAGAAGCCGGCGACGCCCACGCTGAACACGCCGGCCCGGTACTCGACGTCCCTCGGGCCGTAGACCGTCAGTCCGTCCACGCCCTCGGTCCGGGCCAGGAAGAGCCGGCAGAGCTTCTCGTCGTGCCCGCGGAGGCCGTCCACCCCCCGCCGCAGCAGCCAGGCCACCCCCTCGCTGAGGCCCGCCAGGCCGACGGCGTTGTGCGAGCCGATCTCGTACTTGTCGGGCATCGTGGACGGCTGGACGGCCTGCTCGCTGATCGTTCCCGTCCCGCCCTCCTTCATCGTCGGCAGGGCGTCCTCCATGGCCGGGCGGATGTACAGCACACCCGTGCCCAGCGGACCCAGCAGTCCCTTGTGGCCGGGGAAGGCCACCAGGTCCGCGCCGAGCGCCTGCACGTCCAGCGGCACGTGCCCGGCGGATTGGGCGGCGTCGATCACGCAGGGCACGCCCGCCCGGCGGGCCAGCCGGGCGACCTCGCCGATCGGCTGCATCGTGCCCGTGACGTTCGAGACGTGCACGCAGCAGATCACCTTCGTTTCGGCGCGGATCGCCCGCCGGACGTCGTCCGGACTGAGAAGCCCCGTCGCCGGGTCGCACCGCAGGAACTCCGGCTCGACCCCGACCTGCTCCTTGAGGGCGTTGAGCGGGCGGAGAACCGAGTTGTGCTCCAGGGCCGTCGCGATCGCGTGGGCGCCCGCCCCGGCCGTGTTCAGCAGGCCTCGAATCGCGATCGCCAGCGCCTCGGAGCAATTCAGCGTGAAGACGATCCGCTCGGGCCCCTCGGCGTGGATCAACTCCGCCACGCGCCGCCGGCACGTCGCCACCAGGCGCTCACACGCCTTGGCCTCCGCATAGCCCCCCCGGCCCGCCGACGCCCCGCAGTCGGCCGCAAACGCGACCATCGCATCCGTCACGGCCGACGGCTTGGGAAAGCTCGTCGCCGAGTTGTCCATGTACGCGCGCTCGAAATCCATCGCGTCATCGTACGCAGTCGGTGAAGCGGATTCAACGGGATCGGTCCGGGCGGCGAGGAGACCGGTGTCCGGATCAGTCCCTCGTGGCGCCCTGGTACCGCTCGCCGGTCAGCTCGATGCGCACCCGCCCGTCGCCGAGGTTGGTCAGGGCGCCGCCGAAACGATAGCTGTCCTCGCCCACCTGGAGCATGGGCAGCCGATCGAAGGCGAACGAGAAGCCCTTGTCCTCCCGCAGCTCGTCGCTGTGCCACCGGAACGTCGCGTCCGCGTCGAGCGGCAATCGCCGCGTGACTTTCCGCAGGGCCTCGGCGAGGTTCAACTCGCCCCAGGCAACGTGGTCCATCTCCTCCCCGCCGTCGACGGGCAGCGACTCCAACAGCAGCTCCGCGACCGTCAGCAGCTCCGCCGTGCCCCCCGCCAGCCTCGACGCGGCCGGCAGGCCCTTGTCCCTTCGCCAGTCGTTCAGCCGCTCCAGAAGGACCGGCTCGACGTCCGTCCACGACTGCGGCGGGCGGGTCCGCGGCGTCTGCCCGAGGGCCATCGCCTTGGCCATCTCCACCAGTTCCTCGTCGAGCTGGGCCATCGCCTGCGGGTCCGTCACGGCCTGCGGATCGGACAACTGGACCTCCAGCGTGAAGCGGCGATTCTCCTGGCTGGGCCCGAACCACTGCGTCCGCCGCCAGGTCCGCAAGGTGTGCCTCGCCATGACCTTACCGTCGGCATCAACCAGCGCGCGGACCTGCTCCTCCCGCGATCGGCCGGACCAGAAATCGCTGCCGCTCTCGAGGGCGCTGAACCCCAGCGCCGCGTCCGCCATCTCCTCCCCCACCTTGATCGGCTTGCCCCGCCCCAGCTCCACCTGCTCCCAAAGCCCGGGATCGTCCAACCCCACCGGCCCGCCCCCGCACCCGGCGAGCAGGGCGATCAAGAGCGGGCATGCTGTAATGGCAATCAGACGTTGCATTGGTTTCTCTGCTTTCTGCTCAAGAGCTACGCGTCGCGGCGCGTGCTCGACACCCATTGGGCAAAGGCGTCCAGGTCGTGGGCCCAGAACAGCACCAACCCTCGATCCTGCGCCTCCACGAGGTTATGCAGCTTGAAGACGCCGCTCAACACGGCAGTAGGAACGACGTTGCTGCGCCCGAAGTCTTGAAGCCACGCCTCCGCCTTCGCTGCGGCGTCGTTGTTCAAACGTTTGACCGAATTGAGCTCCGAGTTGGAGACCTTGCACTCGATGAGCATCTTTCTCTCGTCCCACAGGCCGACCACGAAGTCCGCCTTCCTGGTCCCGACCATGCTCTCGTCACAGAACGCACCTGGTCCCGGCGCGTTCCCAACCGTCCCCATCGGGCGAGGCAGTTCCTTCCTGAAGCCGAGCCCCAGGAGCGCATCGCGGACGTGTTTCTCCTGACGCGCCTTGCCTTCATTCCGGCGCCACGTCTGGATGCGTTGATAGGCCATCAGACACGCCGACGCAAGCACGGCCGCTGCACGCTCGGAATCGGTCGGCGGTCGCCCCTCCTGCACCCAGGGGAACCGCCGCCGATCCAGGCAGGCCACGACCACCTCGGCAATCCGCTTCCTATCCTCAAGACTGCTGCGCAAACGCGTGGGCGCGAGAGAGTTCGCCTCGGCAAGCACCCTCAAATCGTCCTCGGAAATCGGGGGACCGGCCAGATAGCGAAACGCATCCAGCTTGGCCTTGTCGCCAAGAACGTCCTTGATGGCCCCGTCGAGGATCTGCTGAAGGTCCACGGTTGCCGAGAGCAAGTCCTCGACCCTGCGCCGATTCTCGTCAAACGCCTTGGCGTAGGCTTCCACGGGTTCGTCCAGCCGTTCCCGACGGAAGACCTCGATCGCCCTGCGGCGGTGCGCTTCGAGCTGCTCTCGGCTCCAACAGGGCGGGGGGATCATCTCAAGCAGCCCCCCGCCGCCGCCAGCAGTTCGGGCCCGGGGACGATCAGCCGCTGCATCTCCCCAGGCTCGAACTTGGTCAGGCCCCCCGCGTACGTTCGACCATCCTCCAGGCGCACGTTTTCCGAAAGGTACTCGGCGAGGCGCCGAAGCAGCTTACCGCTAAGGGGCTCTCGCGGATACAGCCCGTGCGCGATGTTCAGGTGCCGGGCGTTGGCGGTGTTGCGAACAAATGCCGGGGGCCGCCGGGCCATATAGGTTGCCAGGATCGGTGCCGGCTCCCGCAGACCCACGGACCACCACGGACGTCGGTGCTTGGCGATGTAGGTTTCGTGGGCCCCCTGCGCCTTGGCCCAGGCCAGGAACGCATCCACCTGACGCTGCGCTTCGGGGCCCAGGGACTCCAACTCCTCGGGAAGATCAATCACGTGCCGCAGACTGTCCGGTACCCGCAGTTCCCCGCCCGCCTCGTACAGCTCGCGCGCCCGGGTAACGGCCGGGAACAGCGCCGCACGCGGCAGCCGTCCCGGGTACTTCTCCGCAATCCAGACCGCATTCGCTCCGGTAACCTGGCCGCGGTGGACGCGGCACATTTCGCCCAGCTCAACGTACCCTCGCGGCGTCCGCCGCCCAGGCCGCGTTAACCTCGACCATCGCGTCGCCTTTCGAAGGCGCGTCCGCGCCAGCAGACGTCCGCCCTCCAGCCCCGACAGCCGACTACAATCCGATACGCGGCGCACGGCGATGCGGTCGGCGTTCGTACCGGCCTCCATACAGGTAATCACGGCCGTCGTGTCCGCATCGGCGAACGGCTTTGCGGTGGGGTCCACAACGACAATCCGGCGCCCACCCATGCCGTTGAGGAACAGCTCCCTCATCATCCTGCCGTAGTTCACATCGAGCCACTCGGCGGAAGTGATGAAGCAAGCGATGTCGCCCGGGCGGGCCTTCCGGGCCGTTGCGACCAGAAAATGCACATGCAGGCCCGCCAAGCCGCTCGGCTGGAGTCCCAAGGCCCTGCCCTCGGCCGCCAGCCAGCGCTTCCAATGCGGGTCTATGAGGTGATGGCGAACGTACGGGGGGTTCCCGATGAACAGGGTCCGCCGACCCTCGGGCAATGAGGGAAGGGCCAGTTTGCGATAGTCTTCCGCCCGAACCTCACATCGCTCGGACAGGCCCGCCGCCGCGACATGCCCTCGGCACAGAACGGCCGCGACGAGGTCCAACTCGACGGCCACCAGCGACGCGGCGGCGAAGGCCCGTCCCGCAGCCACAACAAAACGCCCCGAGCCGGCACCGGGATCGACCACGCGGTCGGGGTTGGTCTGAAGCGACGCCCATTGGACCATGGCGTCGACAATCGTCGGGGGGGTGTATGTAGCCCCCATCGGCCGCCTCTGCTCCGGGCTGCGAATTCGACACAGTCCCTCGCCCAGCGGGTCCCTCCCGGCGCGGATTGCGTCGCGTGCCTTGCGGACCGAGCAAGCGTTCGGCCTTGGCAGATCACCGACGAGCCGCCGTTCGCCCTCCGACCACCCCGCGACCTGACGCGCACCCAGACCGACTGCAACAGCCAGCAAGTCGCGAGTTGCCGTGGCTGAGAACAGATCGGTTGACATCGATCATCCTTCCGCCAGGAAGCCGCCTGGCGCGAAACGAGAGCACACCTAACACGTTCCTAATATCCCGCCGAGCCGGCCCCATGTCAAGGCCGGAACGGTCCCGCGCTCATTTCCTCATCGCGGCCAGGAGCAGGTCCAGGCCCTTGGACAGGAGGTCGTCGGGGGTGAC
>Ga0272441_10010569_pt1 | contig 13928 bp, 13 predicted proteins | sample SSMProp6N_FD_193582 | JGI IMG/M metagenome (GOLD analysis project Ga0272441, IMG submission 193582) | Marine sediment archaeal communities from Little Sippewissett salt marsh, Falmouth, MA, United States - SSM-Prop-6N | ecosystem: Environmental > Aquatic > Marine > Wetlands > Sediment ... | reverse complement strand
TAGCCTTTCCGGTTAAATATTTCATGCAACTCTAATAAAAATTAGAACCCAAAAAAACGATAGGCAAATGAATATTTAGCATTCTTTCGATACCCGATACCTACCTTCCGGTTAAATATTTAATGCAAATGATAATAAAAATTAGGACCCAAAAAAATGATAAGGAATTGAATATTTACACACATCTTTTTTTTCACATTCATTCCCCTATGATGGGTTCATACAAATGAAAACCTCCTATCCCGGAAACCATTCCGGTCCCTTGGCTGGACCCCTTCTCCGGGAGGAGAGAGCTAAAATAATCCAATAAGGAGATAGACAAATGAAAAAAGTACGTTTAGGCGCCGGATCGGCCTTTTGGGGCGACATGCTGGAACCGGCTGTAGAGATCGCCAAAAAGGGCAACGTCAAGTATTTAGGTTTCGACCACCTGGCCGAACTGACCATGTCCATCCTGCAACGGCAGAAGAACAAGGACCCGGAGATGGGCTACATCAGGGACATCATTCCCTGGATGGAGGCCCTCCTGCCCATTTCCCAGCCCAAGGGCATCAAGCTCATCACCAATGCCGGGGGCGTCAACCCCAGAAGCGCAGCCGAGCAGGTGGCCAAAGTGGCCAAATCCCTGGGCTTTTCCGGGATGAAGATCGCTGTCATCGAAGGGGATGACCTCTATCCCAAGCTGGATGAGCTTATCGCCAAGGGTGTGGACTTCACCAACCTGGACAACGGGGACAAGGACATCAAAAAGGTACGGGACCGCATCATTGCCGCCAATGTCTACATCGGTTCCGAGTCCATCATCGAGGCCCTGGAACAGGGGGCTGATGTGGTGATTGCCGGCCGTTGTTCGGATACCGCCCTCTACATGGGCCCGATCATGTACGAATTCGGCTGGACCTTCGAGAAGGATTATGAAAAGATCGCCGCAGCCCAGATTGCCAGCCATGTCATCGAATGTGCCGAATGTGCCACCCGGGGATTCAACGAGTGGGACAAGGTGAAGAATGTGGCCAATATCGGTTTCCCCATCCTGGAGTTCAGTGAAAACGGGGAGGCCATCATCGAAAAGGTGCCGGGTTCCGGCGGTGTGGTCAACGAATGGTCCATCAAGGAACAGTTGATGTACGAAGTCCATGATCCCAAAAACTATATCATGCCTGACGGCAATGCCGACTTTACCAGCATCAAGCTGGAAGACCTGGGCAATGACCGGGTCAAGCTCTCTGACATGACCGGCAAACCGAGACCGGAGAAACTGAAGGTACAGATCGGCTACCAGGACGGCTGGATCGGCGAAGGCCAGATCTATTTCAGCTGGCCCAATGCCTACCAGAAGGCCAAACAGGCCGAAGAGATCATCCGGGAACGCTTCAAGGCCGTGAAACTGGAAGCGGAAGAGATCCAGTTCGACTATGTGGGCGTGAACATGCTCCACGGTTCCGTGGCCCCCGAACCTTCTGCCGATTTAAATGAAGTCGGCCTGCGGGTCGTGGCCCGGACCAAGACCCGGGAAGAGGCCGCCAAGATCGGCCGGGAAGCCACCCATATCTGGACCTTGGGCGGCGTAGGCACAGCCTACGGCACCCCGTACCGACCGCGACCGGTGATATCCTTATGGCCCACCCTGATTCCGCGGGAAGAAGTGAAGACCACATGCACCATCAAGGAGGTTGAATAACGATGAAAGTTCAATTAAACGAATTGGCCTATGGTCGTTCAGGCGACAAGGGCGATATCAGTAATATTGGCTTGATTGCCAAAAACAGCAAAAATTATGAAATCATGAAAAGGGAAGTGACCCCGGAGAGCGTGAAACGCTTCTTTGGCCCCATGGTCAAAGGCGACGTCATCGTCTATCCCCTGGATAACCTGGAATCATTGCAGATCGTCATGTACAAGGCATTGGGTGGCGGGGCGACCAAGACCCTCCGGGTCGACCAGACCGGTAAATCCCTCTGCACCGCGATCCTGAGAATGGAAGTGGAGGTCTAAGATGAGAGACGTGGTCATTGCCAGTGCAGCCCGTCTGCCTGTCGGCCGCCTGGGCGGTTCACTCATGCATACCGAAGAGGTCAACATGGCCGTTACCGTACTCCGGGAGGCCATGAAACGGGCCGGAGACCTGCCCTATGAAGCCGTGGACGAGGTGGTTATGGGACAGAACTTCCGCACCGGGATCTTAAATTCCAACTGTGCGCGGATCTTTGCCATTGAGGCCGGATTCCCCTATGAGATGCCCCAGTTTACCCTAAACAAGCATTGCGGGGCCGGCATCAAGACGGTGACTTATGCCTATCAGGCCATCCGCAGCGAAACGGCAGATATCATCCTGACCGGGGCCATCGATCAGATGAGCAAGGCCTGTCATTTTGTCCCCGGGGCAAGATGGGGCGTCAAGGTCGGCCATCTGAACCTGGTGGACCAGCTGGTCATGCGGGATTACATCTCCAACCTGAGTATGATTCAAAGCAATGAAAAACTGGCCAAAACCTATCATATCAGCCGCCAGGAGCAGGATGCCTTTGCGGTGCTAAGTGAGAACCGGGCCGAGACGGCCATCAAGAACGGCGCGTTCCAGGAAGAGATCGTTCCTTTGGAAATCACCCATCGGGGGACCAGCTACATGTTCGAACAGGATGAATGCCCCCGGTTCGGCACCAACCTGAAGACCATGTCTGCCCTAAGGCCCATCGAGACCGGTGGGACCATCACCGCAGGGAATGCCTCCAGCATGAGCGACGGGGCAGCCGCCCTTCTGGTGATGTCAGCCGAAAAGGCCCGAGAGTATGCCATCAAGCCTTTGGCCAAGATCCTGTCCTTTGCCTATGTGGGGGTTGATCCCTCCCTCTTCGGCATTGCCCCGGTTCCGGCCATGCAAAAGGCCCTGGATCGGGCCGGCCTCAAGCTGGAGGATCTGGAGCTGATCGAACTGAATGAGGCCTTTGCCTCCCAGACCCTCTATGACCTCCGGGAGTTGAACCTGGATGTGGAAGATGAACGGGTTAACATTCACGGCGGAGCCATTGCCCTGGGTCACCCCATTGCCGCTACCGGCGCGGTGATCCTGACCAAACTGCTCTACAGCCTGAAGAAGAAAAAGAAACGTTACGGCATGGCCGCCATGTGCATCGGCGGCGGACAGGGAATCGCCATCATTGTCGATGCCCAGGCCTAAGGAGGATAAAGATGAATTTTGAAAATATCATTGTCAAGGTCAGTGACCATGTCGGTTACCTGACCATCAACCGGCCGGAAGCCCGGAATGCCTTAAATGAAGCGACCCTGAATGAGACCATTTTGGCCCTGCATCAGCTGAATGACGATGCGGAGGTCCGGGTCATCCAGATCCAGGGGGCAGGTGACAAGGCCTTCTGTGCCGGCGGTGACCTGAAGAACATGATCAGCAACATGAAACAGAACAGCATCACCATCGAACGCTTTACCGGAAACTATGCCCGGTTGATCGATACCCTGATTCACAGCAAACGGCCGACCATTGCCGCAGTGCAGGGCTATGCCCTGGCCGGCGGTTGCGGGCTGGCAGCGGTCTGTGATATCACCCTGGCCTCTGAACAGGCCACCTTCGGCCTGCCGGAGATCAATATCGGCATCTGGGGAGCCATCATCTCGGCCCCCCTGGCCCGGATCATCGGTCTGAAGAAGGCCATGGAACTGCTCTACACCGGCAGAAAGGTCAAGGCCCCGGAGGCCTTAGCCATCGGCCTGGTCAACCAGGTGGTTCCCCATGACGAACTGGAAGCCACGGCCCGGAAGCTGGCAGCCGATATCGCTGCCAAAAGCCCCCTGGCCTTAAGCATGGGCCGGGAAGCCCTGATCCATACCCAGGACATGGAATTGATGAAATCGATCAAATATTTACGCTATATGGTCACGACCCTGATGGGCAGCGAAGATGCCAATGAAGGCATTTCCGCCTTCTTGGAGAAACGCAAGCCCCTCTGGAAGAACCAATAGGAGACGACGTATGAAAGAGAAAAAATTTACCACCAACGGCGGGATGGATCTCAAGCGGATCTATACCCCGGAGGATTTAAGGGAAAAACAATTTTCCCCTGAGAAGGATCTCAATGATGCCGGGCAATATCCCTTCACCCGGGGGATCACCCAAGACATGTACCGGGACAAGCTCTGGATCATGGGACTGTATTCGGGATTCGGTTCGGCCGAAGAGGCCAACCAGCGTTACCGTTACCTTCTGGAACAGGGCCAGACCGGTTTTTCCATTGCCCTGGACCTGCCCACCCAGATCGGCCTGGATTCCGACCACGAGCTGTGCAAGGGAGAGGTGGGGAAAGTCGGGGTGGCCATCGATTCACTGGAGGACATCAATGCCCTGTTTGCCGGTATTCCCTTTGAGAAGGTGCGGCAGATCCGGACCACCGCCAATGCCATCGGACCCATTATGGCGGCCTGGTATATCGCCTTTGCCGAATCGAACGGTATCGATCCCAACAGCATCAACTTTTTTATTCAGAATGACCCGCTGAAGGAGTACATCGGCCGGGGCGCCTATATCTTTGCCCCCAAGGCCAGTGTGAAATTGACCGTGGATGTGGTGGAATACTGTGCCAAACATCTGCCCAACTGGAATTCCGTGGCCATGAGCGGCTATCATATCCGGGAATCGGGGAGCACGGCCGTCCAGGAGCTGGCCTATACCTTCAGCAACGGGATCAGTTACATCAAGGAGGCCTTGCGGCGGGGGATCGATGTGGATACCTTTGCCCCCAAGATCTTCACCTTCCTCGGTGCCAGCATCGAGTTTGTGGAAGAGCTGGCCAAATTCCGGGGGGCCCGGAAGATCTGGGCCCGGATCATGAAGGAGCGCTTCAAGGCACAGGATCCGGAATCCATGAAGCTGCGGATTTTGGCCTATACCTGTGGCAGCACCCTGACCGCCCAGCAGCCGTTGAACAATATCATCCGGGTGACCATCGAGACCCTGGCAGCCACCCTGGGAGGCATTCAGACCCTGGCCACCTCCTCCTATGATGAGGCCCTGGGATTACCCACTCAGGAGGCCGTGAACATTGCCTTGCGCACCCAGCAGGTGGTGGCCCATGAATCGGGCATCACCAAAAGTGTGGACCTCCTAGGCGGCAGTTATGCCCTGGAGAGCCTCACCGCCGAGATGGAGGACCAGGTCCTGGCCCTCATTGACAAGATCGACCAATTGGGCGGGGCGGTGAACTGCATCGAGAACGGCTACATCCAGAAGGAACTGGCCAATGAGGCCTACAAGCATCAGACCGCCATCGAGCATAACCGGAAGACCGTGGTGGGGGTCAATGCCTTTAAAGTCGAGGAAAAGAATGCCATCTCCATCTTCAAGCAGGATGGCACCTCGGAAAAACGACAGATTGAAAGATTAAGACAATTGCGCGCCAAGCGGGACAACCGCCACGTACAGGTCACCCTGGAGCAGGTCCGGAAGGACGCCCTCGGGGAGAAGAACCTGATCCCTTCCATAGTGGAAGCGGTGAAGGCCTATGCCACCCTCGGGGAGATCGTGGAGGTCTTGAAACAGGTCTACGGGGCCTTTCAGGGAATGAAAAGCTTTTAGGCGCTATGACTATATTGAAATGAATAAGGGGGAATGAATATGTCGAATAAACCATTGGCAGGAATCAGAGTATTAGCCATCGAGACACAGGTGGCCGGACCCTACTGCACCATGATGCTGGGGGATGCCGGGGCCGAAGTGATCAAAGTGGAATCACCCGGACGGGGCGATGCCTCCCGGGAACCCGGTCCCATCCTAAAGAATGAGGCCGGAGAGAAGATCAGCGGCTACTTCATGCGCTGGAACCGCAACAAGAAGAGCCTGACCTTGAACCTGAAGAGCGAGGAAGGCAGGGAGATCTTCAAGGAACTGTTAAAGAAGAGTGACGTGATCCTGGAGAACCTGAAGCCCGGTTTTCTCACCGGGATCGGATTCGATTACGGGACCATCAAAAAGATCAATCCCCGGATCATCCATGTCTCCATCAGCGGGTTTGGCGTGGACAAACGCTATCTGGGGCCCTTTACCAAACGGACGGCCTATGACATCGTGGTCCAGGCCATGGGGGGCCTGATGGACCTGATCGGTTACGAGGACGGTCCGCCCTTACACCCCATGATCGCCTTTGGTGATGTGGTGACCGGGATGATGACCGCCTATGCCGTCATGCTGGCCCTGTACAAGCGGGAAGTCACCGGCGAAGGGGAATCCATCGACATGGCCATGTATGATGTGATGCTCTCCCTGACCGAGCGGACCCTGAATTTCTATTCCATGACCGGCAAGGTCATGAGCCGGGGCAAGGAAAGCCTGATCTACCCCTGGGGTTCCTTCAAGACCCGGGATGGCTATGTGGCCATGATCGTCTTGGAATCCAAGATGTGGAAGCGTTTCTGCGAGGCCATGGACAAACCCGAACTCATCGAGGACGAACGTTTCAAGACCGCCACCCTGCGGTCCAAACATAAATTGGAATTGGAGCCCCTCATCAATGAATGGATGAAGGACAAGACCAGTGAAGAGGTCTGCGATATCATGCTCAAGAACAATGTGCCCATCGGCACGGTCAACAATGCCCGGCAGATCTTCAATTCACCCCAGGCGGAAGCCCGGAAGATGTGGATGGAGATCGATGACCCGGTGGCCGCCAAGGTCAAGGTCATCGGCAACCCGGTCAAGATGGCCAGTATCCCGGTGGACGAGACCGCCAAGGCCGTTCCCCGACTGGGAGAGAATACCGATGAAGTCCTCCAGGAGGTCCTGGACTTCCCGGCAGAGAAGATCAAAGAACTAAAGACCAACCAGATTGTTTAGGAAAAGGAGATAGATAAATGAAAGAAGTCGTCATCGTCAGTGCTGCCAGAACCCCCTTCGGAAAGTTCGGCGGCCTGCTTAGAGATATCAGTACCGTGGATCTGGGTGCCCATACCGTCAAGGGCAACCTGGAGAGAATCAGTTTAGACGGCCAAGAGGTGGATGAGCTCTATTTCGGGGTCAACATGCCCAGCGAAAACCGTTCCATTGCCCGACAGATCGCCTTAAAGGCCGGTCTGCCGGAAACCACCCCGGCCACCACCACCGACAGGGCCTGCTGCTCCTCGGCAGTGGCCATTGCCATCGGTTACCGTTCCATCAAAGGCGGTGATGTGGATGTGACGGTCGGCGGCGGTTCGGAAAACCTGTCCGCCACCCCTTACTTCCTTTCCGACCTGCGTTGGGGAAAACGGATGGGTCCGGTGACCTTAAATGATATTATCCAGGTCAGCTGTCCCTATACCGGAGAGCGCAGAGCCTGGCAGGCCGGGACCGATGCGGTCAAATACGGCGTGACCCGCCAGGAGCAGGACGCGTGGGCCTTAAGAAGCCAGCAGCGTTATGCCCAGGCCCTTGCCGACGGCAAGTTCAAGGATGAGATCATCCCCTTTGAGATCCCCAAGATGAAACGGGGCAAACAGGTGGACAGTATTCTCATGACCGAGGACGAAGGGGCCAGACCGGATACCACCTTGGAGAAATTAGCCAAACTTCCCACGGTCTACAACAGCCCCACGGTGACCCCGGGCAATGCCCCAGGGTTAAGCACCGGTGCGGCTTCCGTGATCCTGATGTCCAAAGAAAAGGCCGAGGCCTTGAACATCAAGCCGCTGGCCACCATCGTGACCCATGCCATGGCCGCCGGTCATCCCCGCGGGATTGCCACCATTCCGGGAATCACCTCCCTGAAGGCCCTGAAAAAGGCCAAGATGTCCATCGATCAGATCGACCTGGTGGAGATCAATGAGGCCTTTGCCGTGATGCCCCTGGTCTCGGCCATCCTCATGGGGGACAAGGACCCGGCAAAGATCGAACAGATCAAGGCAAAGACCAATATCAACGGCGGTTCCATTGCCATCGGTCATCCGACCGGTGCCACTGCGGCCAGGATACTGATGACCCTGATCTATGAACTGCGGCGCAGAGGCGGCGGATACGGTCTGTCCACCATCTGCGGCGGTATCGGACAGGGTGAAAGTTTCATCGTGAAAGTCGACTGACCTGAAATTTCACGAAAAAATGGGAGGAAAGAAATGAATGTAAACGAAAAAGCGAAACAGTTACGCCAAAAGATAACTGATGTAGATAGCCGGCCTTATTTAGCCAAATTAAGGCAGCAGAACAAGATGCATGTCCGGGAAAGACTGGACTATATGTTGGATGAAGGCAGCTTCGTGGAAGACGGTCTCTTTGCCCGGTGCGAGGATGCCAAATTGCCCACCGATGCCGTGGTTACCGGGATTGGCAGGATCAATGACCGACCGGTCTGTGTCATGGCCAATGACATGACCGTCAAGGCAGGCACCTGGGGCAAGGTCACCATCGAAAAGATCATCAGGATCCAGGAGAAGGCCATCGAATTGAAGATCCCCATGATCTATCTGATCGACTCTGCCGGGGCACGGCTGGATGAACAGTTCGATATCTTTATCGACCGCCGGCATGCCGGCATGATCTTCCGCCTCCAGGGCGTGATGTCCGGTGTGGTCCCTCAGATCAGTGCCGTATTCGGCCCATCCCCTGCGGGATCGGCCTATATCCCCGCCTTATCCGATGTGGTCATCATGGTGGACAAGAATACCAGCGTCTACCTGGGCTCTCCCCGGATGGCCGAGATGGTCATCGGTGAGAAGGTCACCATGGAAGAGATGGGCGGCGCCAGGATGCACTGTGAGACCAGCGGTCTGGGTGACTACCTGGCCAGGGATGACCAGGAGGCCCTGGATATCGTGGTCAAATACCTGGAATACATGCCCCAGAACTGGAAGAGTGAGGTCATCAGATATGAGAGCAGGGACGCCAAGGCCGGCCGGCCCATTGAAGAGATCATTCCGGAAAACCAGAAGGTGTCCTACGATGTCAAGGACCTGATCGACCGGGTGGTGGACGAAGACTCCTTCTTCGAATTCAAGGAACGTTTCGGCCGGGAACTGATCACCGGATTTGCCCGCTTGGGAGGCAGGACCGTCGGTCTGTTGGCCAATCAGAGCAACTACCGCGGTGGGGTCATCTTCCCCAGCAGTGCCGAAAAAGGTTCCCATTTTATCGCCCTGTGCAATGCCTTCGGCATTCCCCTGTTATTCTTGATCGATGTCTCCGGCTTTATGATCGGCCGACAGGTGGAACGGGATGCCATCATCAGGAAAGGCGCCAAGTGGATGAATACCATCTTTAACTGCACGGTTCCCCGGATCGGGGTGGTCCTGCGTAAGGCCTACGGTGCCGGTTATGTGGCCATGTCAGGGGCCTCCTGTATGCCGGATGCCTGTATTGCCCTGCCCACGGCCCTGCCCGGGATCATGGGACCGGAAGCCGCCGTCAATGCCATCTATCTAAACAAGATCATGCAGATCAAGGACAAGGATGAAAGGGCCCAGTACGTGGAAGAAAAACGGGCCGAATACCAGGAAAACATCAGTGCCTTAAAATCTGCCGCTAAATTCTTTATCGATGATATCGTCAACGGTTCCGACCTGCGGGAGGATCTGATCAGGCGGTTTGACTATTACTGTGAGAACAAAGAGATCAAACAGAACATGGAACAAAAAAGAAATAGCGTCATGCGTTAAGTTTCAAAGGATAAAAGGAGAACACATATGAGTCTCATGTATTATGAGGATTTTAAAATCGAGGATGAATTCATCTCTCCCTCCAGGACGGTGACCGATTCGGACATCAGCCTGTTTGCCGGCTTGACCGCGGATTACAATCCGCTGCACACCAATGATGTCTTTGCCAAAAAGACCGTCTTCGGTTCCCGGATCGCCCACGGACTGTTGGGGGCCTCCATTGCCGTCGGGCTATGGTGCCGCCTGGGTCTGGTTGACGGAACAGCCCTGGCCTTCCTGGAGACCAGCTGGAAGTTTAAGAATGCCATCAAACTGGGTGATACCATTTTCGCCAAGATCAAACTGGGGGACAAGCGGATGACCAAGAGCCCGGACAAGGGCATCATCTTCCTGGATTTCGCAGTGATGAACCAGGAGAACACCGTCGTTCAGGAAGGCAAGATGACCCTGATGGTCAAGGCCAGAGGGACCGCAACAAGCGGTCAAGATTGTTAAAGAGGAGACAAAACGTTGAAGGAAAAAAAATTATTAAAGGGTAACCATGCCCTGGTTGAGGGGGCAATCAGCGGCGGATGCAAATATTTCTTTGGATATCCCATCACCCCCCAGAGTGAAGTCATGGAATGGTTTTCCCAGCGCATGGAGGAGACCGGAGGTCATTTTCTGCAGGCGGAGAGTGAGGTGGCAGCCATGAACATGGTGATCGGCGCCGCCGTCTCCGGCGGCAGCGTCATGACCGCTTCGTCCGGTCCCGGCATGGACCTCTTTCAGGAAGGCATCGGCAATATCCATGCCCACCAGTTACCGGTGGTCATTGCCGATATTATGCGGGGCGGTCCCGGAAACGGTGCCCTGCACCCGGCCCAACAGGACTATACCCAGGCCATCAACGGTGGCCGGGCCGACCAGCGGAACATCGTCTTTGCCCCCTGGAATGCCCAGGAGATGTATGACCATGCCCAACAGGCCTTTGAACTGGCCGACAAATATCGGAATATCGTGATGATTTTAGCGGACAATATCGTGGGTCAATCCTATGAGACGGTGACGGTCGATGATGCCGTCCGTAAGACCCCTGCCCCCAAGGACTGGATCCTGACCGGGGCCAAGGGCCGGGAGAGACGGCTCTCCATTGCCCATTTTCCCTTTGTGGAGGGGTATGACCGCTTTCATCGCCAGTTACAGGAAAAATACCGGACCATCGCACAAAATGAACAGCGCAGCGAAACCTATTTTATCGACGACCAGACCGAACTGGTGGTGGTCGCCTACGGGATCGTGGCCCGGAATGCCCTGTCTGCCATCACCCGCTTAAGGGAACAGAACGTCCCGGTCGGACTCTTCCGTCCGGTCACCCTCTTTCCCTTCCCGGTCAAGGCCTTAAGCCAGGCCCTCTCCGGTAAGCGCAAGATGCTGGTGGTGGAGATGTCCGCCGGACAGATGGCCAGTGACATCCGCAGCCAGCTTACCATCGATCGATGGGACCTGAAACCGGGACAGGCCACCGCAGAGGTGCCCAAACCGGCCCAGATTGAAAATTGGATCAAGGAATCCTTGGAAAATCTTAAATAAACAGGTGATAAATATGAACAAAGAAATTGCTCAAGCAAAACGCATGGAAACAGTGGCCCTCTCCGGCATCCGTAAGATCGTGGCCCGGGCCAATGAACTGGACAGCCAGGGTCGGGATGTGATCCATTTTGACCTGGGTGAACCGGATTTTGACACCCCCTCCCACATCAAGGAGGCCACCAAGGCCGCCCTGGACCGGGGAGAGGTGCATTACCCGCCCATCGCTGGCATCGCCGGCCTCAAGGAGGCCATTGCCGGTAAACTGAAGAGGGAAAATCAGCTGGACTATCTGCCCGAGGAGGTCATTGTGACCACCGGCGTGGCCCAGGGGATGCTGGCCTCGATCCTCTGCTTTTTAAATGAGGGGGAAGAGATCCTGATCCCGGATCCGGGCTATCTCAGCTATATCTATATCCCCAGGATAGCCCAGGGCATCATCAAGACCTATGGTCTGTATGAAGCCAACCATTTTCAGATCGATGCGGCAGAATTGAAGGAAAAGATCACCGAAAAGACCAAAATCATTGTCCTGATCTCGCCCAACAATCCCATCGGTTCCATCTTGAACCGGGACTCCCTGCAGGCCGTGGCCGATCTGGCCCAACAGCACAACCTGCTGGTCATCTCGGATGAGATCTATGAACGACTGACCTACGGGGATGAACCGAAAAGTATCGCCTCCCTGCCCGGCATGAAGGAAAGGACCATCATCCTAAACGGTTTTTCCAAATACTTTGCCATGACCGGTTGGCGTCTGGGTTACATCGCTGCCCATAAGCAGTTGATCGACCCGATGTTCCGTTTCTGTTTTTACAACACCACTTCGGCCAATGCCTTCACCCAGTGGGGTGCCATCGCCGGGTTGACGGAAAGCAACCAGCCTTCCGAGGCCATGAAAGCGGAATACCAAAAGAGAAGGGATTACCTGGTCAGCCAGATCAACCAGATCGACAAGCTGTCCTGCCTGGAGCCCAAAGGGGCCTTCTATCTCTTTGTGAACATCAAAAAGACCGGGATGGACAGTGAGCGCTTTGCCCACTACCTCCTGGAGGAGGTCGGCGTTGCCACCGTTCCCGGGACCAATTTCGGGGAAAACGGGGAAGGGTTTATCCGGATGTCCTATGCGACCTCCTATGAAAACATCGTCAAGGCGATTCCCCGGATCAAGAAAGCGGTCGCCCAATTGAGTAACAACAGTTAATTTTGTAAAAAGGATTAAGAAACTATGTATACAATCAGAATAGATCGAGAAAAATGTAAAGGATGCGATGCCTGCATCGCGGCGTGTCCCAATGATCTGCTGGTCCTGTCCAAGGAATTCAACAAGCTGGGCTTTACCTATATCGAACAGGTCCATCCGGAAAAATGCACCGGCTGCGGCATGTGCGCCCTGGTCTGTCCGGAAGCGGCCATCGCCATCGATAAAGACGACCAACCGAAGGTCAAGCGACCCAAGGTCTTCAAGGATGTGCCCACCAGCTATTGTCCCGGATGCAGCCACGGGGTGGTGCACCGGCTGATCGCGGAATTGATCGAAGAAGAGGGTCTGCAGGAGAAGGCCGTGGGGGTCACCCCCATCGGCTGTGCCATCTTTGTCTACCGCTTCCTGGATATCGATTATGTGGAAGGGGCCCACGGCAGGGCACCGGCGGTAGCCACCGGGGTCAAACGGGTGCAACCGGACAGTTTTGTGTTCACCTATCAGGGGGACGGGGATATCACCGCCATCGGCATCTCCGAGATCATTCATGCCGCCAACCGGGGCGAGAACTTTAGCGTCATCTTTGTCAACAACGGCAATTTCGGGATGACCGGCGGTCAGATGGCCCCCACCACCCTGTTGGGCCAGAAGACCACCACCTCTCCCTTTGGCAAAAAGGTCTCCGATGGGTATCCCATCAAGCTCTGCGAGATGCTTGCCGGCATCGAAGGCAGCGCCTACATTGCCCGGGGGGCCGTGGACAGTCCGAAAAATATTATCAAAACCAAAAAGTATATCAAAAAGGCCTTCCAGGCACAGACCGAAAAGAAGGGATTTTCCATGGTGGAAGTCCTGGGCATCTGTCCCACCAACTGGAAGATGTCCCGTGCCAAGGCCAATGAATTTGTCAAGAATGAAATGACCCAGGTCTTTCCCCTGGGAGAGTTCAAAGTGTCCAAGGAGGAAGCGTAAATGGAAGATACAGTATTGATTGGAGGTTCCGGGGGCCAGGGCGTCATGCTCTTGGGAACCCTGCTGGCCATCAGTGCCATCAAAGAGGACAAATATGCTTCCTGCCTGCCGGCCTACGGACCGGAGATGCGGGGAGGAACGGCCAACTGTACGGTGGTCATATCCGACAAAGGGGTCATCACCCCCCTGCCGGATACCATCAACGGCATGATCATGTTGAACGAACCTTCCTACTGGAAGTTCAAGGATACGGTGAAAAAGGATGGATTGATCATTCTCAATTCCTCCATCATCACCCGGACTGCCGACCTGCCCGGTGTGGAGCAGGTGAAGATCCCCTTGAATGACATCGCCCTGGAGCTGGGCAGCATTAAAGCCGCCAACATGGTGGCCCTGGGGGCCTACCTGCAGCGGGTGAAGACCGTGGATCAGGCCTCGGTCCAGGCGGTGATGGCCGACTATTTCCGGGCCAAGCCCCAGGTGGTGGACATCAACAGCCGGGCCCTGCTGGCCGGGATGGCCCATTAGGGAAGAGAAGCGTGGGGAAAAAGTA
>Ga0272441_10010568_pt1 | contig 13929 bp, 7 predicted proteins | sample SSMProp6N_FD_193582 | JGI IMG/M metagenome (GOLD analysis project Ga0272441, IMG submission 193582) | Marine sediment archaeal communities from Little Sippewissett salt marsh, Falmouth, MA, United States - SSM-Prop-6N | ecosystem: Environmental > Aquatic > Marine > Wetlands > Sediment ... | reverse complement strand
TTCCCGACGGATCGCAGATGCCCGCGATATCGTCAATCGCACCGTTCGGGTTCATCGGGTATTGTCCGCCGGCCGCGGCGCCGTCGCGCAGGCAGTAGCGCAGGGCAATCTGACCATGGTCCCGCAACGTGGCGAGCACGGCGTCGTCGCGCGGGATGAACTTGCCTTCACCATGGCGGATTGGCAGGGTGAGCCGGTCGATGCCTTTGAGCCACACACAGCGCGTCTGCGGATCGGCCTTGAGGTGAACCCACCGGTCTTCGAATCGCGCGGAATCGTTGTGGCTGAGCGTGACTTCCTGCACGAACTCGCTGTCGAACAGCGGAAGGATGCCCGTCTTCACCATCACCTGGAAACCGTTGCATATGCCAATGATGAGCTTGCCGTCCGCTATGAACTTCTGGAGAGGGCGGCCAAGCTTGTAACGCAGACGATTGGCAAGGATCTTGCCCGAAGCCACATCGTCGCCGAACGAGAACCCCCCCGGAATCGTCAGGATATGGTATTCATCCAGGACGGCCGGATTCTCGATGATGTCGTTGAGATGCATGCGGGCCGCACTTGCGCCAGCCCGGCCCAGCGCCGTCTCGGTTTCCAGATCGCAGTTGATGCCGAATCCTGTAAGGACGAGTGCGCGTACGTTCACAGCTACCACCTCAATGGACCTTGCCACGCCTGCTTGAGCTTGCCAATCTTCGCCTTCACGGTCGCACCGTCACGCCCGGACACCGTAAACATGTCCTCGGGGACGACCTGCCCGAGCCGGAGAACGGGCGCCCCCTCGAGGGCCGCCTCAAAAGCCGCAGCGTTGTCCGGACGGACGGTCGCAACAAAGCGGCTCTGCGATTCGCTGAAGAGCGCAATGGTTGCACTTTCGACCGGTATCGCGCTGATGTCCAGGTCCATGCCGTAACCGCCGGCAAGGGCCGACTCGGCAAGCGCTACGCCAAGGCCCCCGTCCGAGCAGTCGTGGCAGGACGCGACAAGGCCGCGGCTCATCGCGGCCGACAGCTTGTCGTATATCCCGCGCGCCGCGCGGACATCGACCCTGGGCACGTTCGCGCCCAGTTGCCCGCGCAAGGCGAGATACTCGCTACCGCCCATCTCGTCTTTGGTCTCGCCCACGAGATAGACGATATCGCCGGGCCGTTTGACGTCCATGGACACGACCTTGGTGACATCCTCCAGGACCGCAGCAGCGGTAAACAAGACCGTGGGCGGTATCGAGATCTTGGTATCGCCGATCTTGTAGTCATTCTTCATGCTGTCCTTGCCGCTGATGAGCGGGATGTCGTAGGCCACGCAGGTCTCGAAAAGGGCCTCGCAACACCGGACGAGCTGCGCCAGCTTATACGCCCCGTCCGGGGTCTTGTCGCTCTGGATCGGGTCCGGCCAGCAGAAGTTGTCCAACCCCGCGATCCTACCCAGCTTCGCCCCCACGCACACCAGGTTGCGCACGGCCTCGTCCACGGCGCACGCCATCATCCAATACGTGTCGAGGTCGCTGTACTTGGGACAGATGCCGCAGGCGAGCGCCAGCCCGCGGTTCGACCCCGGCACCGGCCGCAGGACCCCTGCGTCGCCGGGGCCGTCGTCGTCGACCCCCTGGAATTGTTTGAGCACGCTCTGGCCAAGGACTTCGTGGTCGTACATGCGCACAAAGGCCTCTTTGCTGCACACGTTCAAGGCCCCGAGCACGCCTTTGAGGTCCTCGGTCAGATCCGTGGCCTCGACGAGGACCTCGCGCTCGAGCTTCGGCGGAGACCACGCCGCCTTGAGCGACATCCGGGGCACGCCCGTATGGAGGAAATCCATGTCCAGTGCGGCCACGAGATTGCTTTCGTAGTAGCACTCGAGCCGGCCGGAATCGGTGAAGACGCCCAGCACCGTGGACTCGACCGCACGCCGGCGGGCAAGGTCCGCGAATTGGTCGCCTTTGTCGGGTGGTACCGCCAGGGTCATCCGTTCCTGGGCCTCGGACAGAAAGATCTCCCACGGGGCCAGCCCGGCGTATTTCAGCGGCGCTTTGTCCAGATGGAGTTCACACCCGCCTGCGCCCCGGGCCATTTCGCCCACACTCGAAGACAGCCCGCCCGCGCCGTTGTCCGTAATGCAATGGAACAACCCCAAATCGCGTGCCTCGATCAGGAAGTCCGCCATCTTCTTCTGCGTAATCGCGTCGCCGATTTGGACGGCCGTGGCCGGGGAACCCTCGTGCAATTCCTCGGACGAGAACGTCGCGCCGTGGATGCCGTCCTTGCCGATCCGCCCGCCGGTCATGACAATGAGGTCGCCCGGTTGGGCCCGCTTTTCGTGGCTCGGCGCGCCGGCAACCGTTGCCGGGATCAGCCCGCCTGTCCCGCAGAAGACCAGCGGTTTGCCCAGGAAACGCTCGTGAAACACGATGGCGCCGTTTACGTCGGGAATGCCGCTTTGGTTGCCGCCGTCTTTGACGCCCTGGTGCACGCCGCGCAGCACACGCCGCGGATGGAACAGGCGCGGTGGAATCTCGTCCGTGTAGTAGGGCGAGGCAAAACAGAACACGTCGGTGTTCAGGATGCAGCGACAGCACATGCCCGCGCCGAGAATGTCGCGGTTCACGCCCACGATCCCCGTGATCGCGCCGCCGTACGGGTCCAGCGCCGAGGGGCTGTTATGCGTCTCTGCCTTCAGGGCGAAGTTCCAGTTCTCATCGAACCGAATCGTGCCGGCATTGTCGTCGAACACGCTGACCAGCCAGTCGACCTTCTTGGCGACGGCATCGGTGGTGGCCTTTACGTAGGTCTTGAACAGACTGTCGATGGTGCGGCTGCTGCCGCCGTCCTCCGTGTACTCGATAACCGCGTTGAAGATCTTGTGCTTGCAGTGCTCGGACCAGGTCTGGGCGAGGCACTCGAGTTCGACGTCCGTCGGGTTCAGGGGAAGTCCGACAGACGCGCGAAACGCGCGAACGGTCTCGTCGTGGTAATAGGCCCGGATGGCCTCGAGTTCATACAGCTCGAGCGCCAGCGTCTTTTCTCGACTCAGCGCCAACAGGTCCGCGTCCGGGACATCGAGGTCCACGGCGCGCACGGTTGGGTCGCTCTGCTGCGTGACGATAGGCAAGCCCAAAAGCGATTGGCCCGCGAGGTCCTGCATCGCATCGGCCGACTTCACCACCCACCGCTGGATGAGCTCGTTGGCCAGCAAGTCGCGGGCGATACGCGCGCACACACGCTCGTCGATGCCCCCGCGAATAGCATACTGCGTCGATTTGTAGACCCCCTCGCCCGGCGCCAGGGCCCGGCCCAGCGTATCCGCAATCCCCTCTGCCGAGCTCTTGCCCACGTTGTCCGTCACGCCGGGCAGGAAACCTACCTCAATCACGTAATCGTAGTTGCGCGCGAGAGACGCGCCCACTACCGAGTCCTGAATGATCGGGTCGGTAAACAGATCTGCCCGCACCAACTCAAGTTCCTCGGCGGTCAATGTGGCGTCAATCGTGTAGACGTCCACCACGCGGACGTCGTCCACGGTGATGCCCAGGTCCTCGGCGAGCTGCGCGCGCACGCTCTGGCCCGCGGGATCCGGCATCCCGCTCTTCATGGCGACCTCGATCCTATTCGGCATACTGCACGCTCCCCTCGTACGTGACTGCGCGTTTGCCGGCAACGATCCTGCCAATAGTCCGAGGAGACTCGCCGGCCTGGTTCAAGGCGTCACGGGCCTTTTCCTCCTCGTCGGCCCCAACGATAATAAGGTACCCCATGCCCATGTTGAAGGTGCGAAGCATCTCCACATCGGTAACATTGCCCGCTTCGTGCAGGAATTTGAAGACGGGAGGCGCTTGCCACGCAGCCAGGTCGATCATCGCCCCAACGCCTTCCGGCAGGGTCCTTGGCAGGTTCTCGGTGATGCCGCCCCCCGTAATATGGGCCATGCCCTTCACCTTCACGATACGCATCAGGATTTGGATCACCTTGACATAGCTCCGATGCGGCTCGAGAAGCTCTTCCCCTACCGTGCGGCCAACGCCCGGCATCGGCGCGTCGTGCGTCAGCCCGGCGGCCTCGAAGCACACTTTCCGCGCCAGGCTGTACCCGTTCGTGTGGAGCCCGCTCGAGGGCAAGCCGATAACCAGATCCCCTTCACGCACCTGGGACCCGTCCACAATGTTCTTTCGATCCACCAGCCCGACGATCGTGCCCACGAGATCATACTCACCCGCGTGATACATGCTCGGCAGTTCGGCCATCTCGCCGCCGATGAGGGCGCAGCCGGCGTACCGGCAACCGGTTGCCACGCCGCGTATCACGTCCACCACCACGGCCGGCTCCAACACCCCGCAGCCCAGATAGTCCAGGAAGAACAAGGGGCGCGCCCCCTGCACCAGGATGTCATTCACACAATGCGACACCAGGTCGATTCCGACCGTGTCGTGTTTGCCGCTCATGAACGCCAGTTTGAGTTTGGTCCCTACGCCATCGACGCTGGACACGAGCACGGGTTCTTCAATGCCCGCCGCGTCGAGCCCGTACATGGCGCCGAAGCTGCCGATGTCTTCGAGGACGTTCTCGTTGAAGGTTCTCTTGACAATATCCTTTATGCTGTTCACCGCTTGATTCGCCGCGTCGATATTGACGCCGGCATCGCGATAGCTCAGCCCGGTCTGCTTATCTGACATGGCCGTCCCTCTGCTCACTTCCGCTCAATAACCCGTAAGCAAGCATACGCCGTTCACGAGAGGCAATTCAATTGCAGGAACCGATACGGACTTGCGGACAGCCGGCCCCTGAAAGTGCCCTCACCCCATCCCTCTCCCACAGGGAGAGGGGGGAAGAAGCGAAGAGGAGCATAGATGCACGTGGGCTCGTGGGAGTTGGCGAATGAGGGAGGATTTCCTCCTCGCGCTGGCCGCAGCGTAGGGTTTTTCCATTCCGTCTTCTCCCTCGCCCTGTGGGAGAGGGATGGGGTGAGGGCAAACAAGACGCACGCCATGTGCTCGGCGTTCCGAAGTCGACATTCGGGCAGGCAATGCCGTATAGTCTGCCACGATATCTGCGAGAAGTTGAGCCGGAAATACGCCGTCCATGGGGTTTCTTCCACATCGTTGTTACGTTGTCGCCGCTGTTTGCCTGTTGATTGCAGCCCACACCCGCGCACTTGGGCCTCCAGCCACGACGGCCCCCGCCAGAGACAGTGGCCGCTTGGTTATCGCCAGACGTTCGTCCGGCAAGGCCAACGCGGCCTCTCGCTCGAACGAGAACCTCAGCACGCTCTGCATCGAGGCGAAGTCCGCCCTCACCGTTTCCGAGCACAATGCGACGGCGCCCCGTCCACCGGCCAGCATGGTCAAGATGATGCATTTCCTCCTCGTGGCCGAGGGATTGCGCGACGGGACGTGGACGCTGGACACGCCAATCACGGCCTCCGAGAACGTCGCCGTGGAAGGCACAGGGGTCGCCCTGAAGGAGGGGGAGGTGTTCACGCTCGGTCAGTTAATTTTGGCGATGGCGGTGGTGTCGGCCAATGACGCGGCCGTGGCCGTCGCCGAGGGCCTATGGGGCAGCCAGCAGGCCTGCTTGAGGAAGATGAACGAGCGGGCGGCTGAACTGGGCATGACGCAGACCACGTTTCGGACCGTCCATGGCCTGCCGCCTGAAGAAGGCGGGGAACCCGATATCACCACGGCGCGTGACATGGCGATCCTGGCGCAGCATTGCGTGTCCGAGCCGATCATTCGCAAATGGGTCGGCCGGAAGGAGATCCAGTTCAGGCCCGACGACCCGCCCAGACCCAGCACCAACAAGCTCCTGCTGCGCATGGAGGACTGCGACGGCCTCAAGACGGGTTACACCCGCGCGGCGGGCTTCTGTCTGACCGCGACGGCCGAACGCGACAACATCCGGCTCATCGCCGTGGTCATGGGGGCAGAGAACGTCTCCGCTCGGTTTGACATTGCCCAGCAACTGCTTGAAGAGAGCTTTGCGCAGGTGTGCAGGAAACGGCTGCTCGCGCGCGGGGAGGTCCTGCCAACCGCTGTGCCGGTCAGCAATTGCAGAGAATCCGAGATCCGACTCGTGGCCGGCGACGACCTCTGGGTCGTCGTGAAGAACGGCGACGCCAACAACCTCAAGATGGTTTCGGAGTACCCGCGGCTTATTCAAGCCCCACTCCCGGCCGGAACCGCGCTCGGGGAAGTGCAAGTCCAGTTGGCGGGCGAGACCCTAGGCTGCGTGCCCTTGGTCCTTCCTTCCTCGCTGAAAGAAGCTGGGCTGCGCTGGAAACTCATCCGCAGCACCTGCCCCTGAGGGCACGCCCGGCCCGCAGCAGCAGTAGTCCGCTTACCGCCGGCGCCGGAACCACGCCTGGGACTGTGCCGGCCGGAAGGCGATGTGGGTCACCTTCCCTTCTTTCTTCTCAACGTTGAGCTGGCCCACGGTGACACTGTTGCCCTGGCCCCCAACCAGGTCACCCGGCGTGGTCTTCTTCTCGGGGTTGTACAGCCCAATCCGTACGGCGTACTCGCCTGGGCCTGCGTGCTCGGGAATACGGACACGGATTGGCCCCACCGGGTATCTGTTGCCGGCCTGCCAGTCCGTGGTTGCGGGATCGGGCCAGGTGGTGTCTCGAAAGACGATGTCGCCATCGGTGGCGTACTTCGGGTGGGCAAAGTGGGAGAAGCTCCAGTATTTCATGTCCTTCGGCGGCTCGTCGACGGCGTGCCAGGCGTACACGTACTCGAGCTGGTCTCCACCAAGGTGTTTGAAATCCGTCACCTCCGGCCACAGTTCGAGCAACCGGTGCTCCGGCGCTTTGTGCATGGCCGCCAGGATCGTCCCGGCGTAGGGATGGGCGCTCTCACGGAGCCAGTCGGCAAGGCGCCCCTGCATCTCCTTGACGACGCCCGCATGGGCCTGGTCGTAGGCCAGGTTGTCGAGCTCGCCCGGGTCTTGGCCGAGGTCATACAACTCGTCCAGGTCGCGCGGATTCCAGTTCAGCACGTACTTCCACGTGTCTGTCACCGCGGTCAGGTTCTTCTCCATCGAGTTGCAGAAGACGGCCTGCCGGTGCTCCTTTGCGTCGCCGGTGAGGAGGGGCGCGAAGCTTCGGCCCTCCACCCCAGCCGGCGCCGGGACGTCCATCATATCGAGCAATGTGGGAAGAATATCCACGGACGACACCAGCGCGTCGCAACGCGTGCCCGGTTTCACTCGCCCCGGCCAACGCACCAGCAACGGCACCCGGAGCAGTTCGTCATACCCGCACCAGCAAAGCTTGAACACGAAACCGTGCGCCGTGAGCATATCGCCGTGATCGCTCGTGAAGAGCACGATCGTGTCGTCGGCCTTGCCCGCGGCATCGAGCGCATCGAGCACCCTGCCGATCTGCTGGTCGATGTAGCTGCAGTAGCCCCAGTAGCGGCGCACGTAGTCGCGGAACTGCGCTTCGCTCCATTCAGGATGCCGGTAGCAGCGCCGGTTGCCCAACTGCCGGCCCGGTTTCCCTTTCAGGTCGTCGTCGTGATTCGGGGGCAGGGGCGCGTCTTCGAGCGAATACATCTCGTCCCAAGGCTTGGGCGGCGCGACCGGCAAGTGCGGGCCGTAGAACGAGACGACCAACGCAAACGGGTCCGCCGCATCCTTCTGGTCCTCGATGAATCGTACGGCCTCGCGCGCAAAGAACGAGGCCATGTGATGCTCGGCCGGCAGCTTCGAATGGATGTGCGTGCCCTCGGGGCCGCTGGGCAGGTCGTTATGGTTGCCCACGGTCGACTCGTCCACCAGTTGGCCGAGGCCGGCCTCGCGCAGATACGACCGATAGTGCTTCCAGCCGCCCGCCCACGTGTCGAAACCGTGGTGGGGCGCATCTTCACCCGTCCCCCCGGGGGCCTTCTCATACTTGAACCCCGCCGGGTCCGGAACGCGTTTCCAGTACCATTCGCCCGCAAGCGGGTCGCGGCCCTTCCTGCCGCGATACATGTTTCCCGCCAAGTGCCACTTACCCACGTAGCCCGTAGCGTATCCTGCGGCCTTCATGATATCCCCGAGCGCGGGCACGTCGTCGGCCAGCGGAACATCGTTCTGGAGCACGCCGTGGTTGTGCGAGTAGCGGCCCGTCCACATGCACGCGCGGCTCGGCGAACACGGAAATGCCGCGATATGGCACCGGTCAAACCGCGCGCCCGCCGACGCGATCCGATCCAGGTTCGGCGTCCGGATGGTCTCGTTACCATAAGCGTGGATAGTGCTGACCGGTTGCTGGTCCGTCATGATCCACAGCAGATTCAAGCGCCGCGGTTGCGCCGCAGCGGCCGCCCCTGCCGGATTCGCCGCTGCCGCCAACGCACTCGCTACCAAAAACTCCCGCCTCGAAATACGCATGTCGTCCGCCCTCCATGACCGTTTCGAACCCCACGATAACCGAGTCCGCGCGGCCATGCAAAAAGCATATTGCATTTCAGCGATCGCGAGGCAACAATGGGCGCCGTTGCAGGAGTAGGATCGAGCGGGGCAGGTGCTACGGCGAAATCAAGAGTAATCCACCGGCTCTGCCGTTCTGGCGCCTATTGCTGGCCTCGGCGTTCAGCAACCCGGAGTGTGCACGCCGAATTCGACAAACCGTTGTTGTCGTATAGTCCCCGAAGGGGCCGACGGAAACCAGGCGCTCGACAACAGGTCCGTCGGCCCGTTCCGGGACTCCTGGATGAGGGCGACCACGATCCCAGGGCTCGTTTCACGACTTCCGTTCGTGCACTCGCCCTGGGCTATACTCCGTCCTCCGCTCCGCGGACTGTTGCGCCGAGACATTGCGTCGGCTCCTTCAAGCGGCCTTCCTCAAACCACCAACTCCGCTGGTGGTTCCTGACTGAATGAAGAACATCTGCGCACTGATCCTACAAGTACGCCTTCGTATTGCTTGCTCATTCGTGGCATAATCCGAAATCGATGCGTATGACCGGATGAACGAGCGGAAGCTCAGCACGAGAAGGGGTCAGCCTTGAAGAATATTGTCTTGCTCATCACGGATACGTTTCGGTATGACAACCTGGGTGGCGGTGGCGTGCGGCGTGTGCGGACGCCTGAACTGGACGCGTTTGCCGCGGGGCGGGCTACGAGTATCGAGCGGTTCTACACAGGGAGCTTCCCCACGATTCCGCAGCGGACGGACTTGGCCACGGGCCGGCTCGGCTGGCCGCACTACGGCTGGCAGCCCATCGATCTGAGCAGTCCGAACCACATCGCCAAGCTCCTCGGCGAAGCGGGTTACGTCACGCAGCTCATCTGCGATTGCCCCCACCTGTTCAACTCGCGGTTCCAGCACGGGTTCAACGCGGCGTTTCAACACCGCGGCCAGGAGGGCGACATCCCGCTGCTGCATCTCAACGATCCCATCGAGGAAGTGGTGCCCGACGCCAAGACGCGCGTCCGCCCGCGATTCCGAGAACACACGCTGGTCAACTTGCACCGGTGGACAAACCGGTACCCCACAAGCGAACTGGACGGGTTCCCGGCAAAGACGGGGCAAACCGCCATCCGCTGGCTCGAGGAGAACAGCAGTGCGGGGCCGTTCTTCTTGTGGGTGGATTTTTTCGATCCGCACGAGCCTTGGGACCCGCCGGAGTATCTGGTGCGGCGTTACGCCCCGGACTACACAGGCACGCCGATGCTGCACTGCAATTACGGACCCGCTTCCGCCTACACGCCCGAGGAACTCGATAACCTCTGGGCACACTACGCCGCAGAGTCGGAGTTGGTCGACCGTTGGCTGGGCCGCGTGATTCAGAAGATCGACGACTTGCAGCTTTGGGAGGACACGATTGTCGTGGTGACGTCGGACCACGGCACGTCGCTGGGCGAACACGACCGGACCGGCAAATCCAACATCCAAGATGAGGATCCCCGGTACTGGCCCCTGTATCCGGAGATCGGCCATGTGCCCTTCCTGATTGCGGGGGGCGGCGTGCCCCAGGCCCAACGCCTCGACCTGATCGCCCAGCCCATGGACATCCTCCCCACGCTGTGCGATCTGGCCGGCGCCGGCGTCGAGCCCGGCGAGGCGTTCCACGGCCTGTCCTTCGCAGACGCGGTTCGCAGCGGCAACGCGAGCCACCGCGAATGTGCCGTGACCGGGTGCCACGTGCGCGTCGAGGGCGACGCTCCTCCCAGAAGATGCTCGACACCTTTCCTGGTCACAGACCGGTGGGGCTACGCGCCGGTGGGCGCCTTGGGCAGGCCGGAGTTGTATGACCTCGCGGCCGACCCACTCGCCGCGACCGACGTTGCGCGCGAGAACGCCTCCGTGGTCGCCGAACTCCACGGACTTCTCCTGCAGCATCTCTACGACCATGGCGCACCGGACCCGCTGCTCAAGCTCTGGGAATGCGCGAGAAGCGATCCAAAGAGCAGCGGTGCATGGGCAATCGACTATCCTGAGGCTTGAGCGTCACGCCGGTCATCGGCTGTTCGCGGCGCCCAGCGGGATGGCCTCGAGCAGCCGGTCCGTTGAAGCGTACACACACTCGAGATCTCCGTCATGGTCCACGTCGGACACCACGGGCGATCCTGCGAGAGGCACGGGCGCCCGCGTTTCGCGCCAAAGGACGGCGCCGTCCGTGGACAACGCTACGACCTGCCCTGTGCTGGTGGCCACGAGAATGCACGGACCCGCTGCCAGCCGTGCGACGGCCGGCGCGCCTACGGCGTGCAATTCAACGGACCATTCGACGTCAAACGTACGTGACAGGCAATACAGCGCGCCGGGATTCGTGATCAGGAAATGCGGTTCCCTGCCAGCGGGGAAGTGGGCAACCGTGAACGACTGCACCGCCACGCCTAGGTTCGCGTGGGAGCGGCTCGCGGCGGTCTTTGCGTCCAGCACGTGTATCCCGCCTGTTGCCGTTGCCACGATGACCTCGTCGGCGCCGTCCGCTTCGATGTCCGCGACTACGGGCGGTGACACGAGGGCGCCGCCGATCGCTTCGCGCCAAAGGCATCGCCCATCACGCCCGATGCATGCCACTGTGCCCGAGCGATCGGTGCACGCAAGGAGGATATGGTGGTCGCCGTCGGCCTTGCGGCGATGGACGCTCAAGAAAGCCGGCGCCGATTCTGCGTCATAGGACCACAGTATCTCGGCATCCGCGCGGAGCGCGACGACGCGGCCGTCGCCCAGGCCCACGATGATCTCATCGCCCTGGAACGGGTGGAGGTCGGCGAACAACGGACCCGAGGGACCGCACCGTACCTCGAACGGCCTCTCCCACGCGACCCGGCCATCGTGGCGGAGAACGCGCAGGACGCCGTGTGCGTCGATGAGGGCAATTGCGCGTTCGCCAAACGCACCTCGACCGACCGCGGCGGGAACATCGAAGCGTCCGCGGAAACGCCGCTTCCACCGGCACGTTCCGTCCGCATTCAAGCAGGCCACCTCACCGGCGTCGCTGCATACAAGGACCTCGCGGGGAGCGACGCCGTCCACGTCGGCGATCGTGGGCGCGGCCTGGACCACACCGTCAAGGGCGGTGCGCCATTTGAGCCTGCGAGCCACGTCGCATTGGAAGGTGCGTGTGACCGCGCTGGCGCTGCCTGAGGCCGCGATGCGCAGCCTCGTTTTGATCGTTGTATTCGCATCGAACCGCCCGCGCATTATCCCATCGACCCGCAGCCCTTGGCCGGGCGAAAGGTCAAACGGCTGGACCGCGGGCCTGATCGAGAACCCTTCCGGCGGGAGTGCCTCAAGCGAACCCGCGAGATCGAAGGCCGTGCGGTTGGCAAAGCCGAAGCGCGTGAGGACAGAGGCGCTGGGTGACGTGGGGGGATCGGGTTGTTCCAACCACAAGGCGGTCGGCACGACCCATTGGCGCACGGGCAGGGGCTCGATCAGAACTGGATCGGCACAGGGGGCCAACGTGAGCCGGCCGTCACGGATCTCGATTTCACGCCGGGCGCCGCTGACAAGCAGGGTCAGGACCAGCGAGGCCCCGAGGTCCTCGATCTGGAGGTTCTGTTGGATGCCGTCGGATAGAAACAAGGCCGCGCCCTGCTCCGAGAGGAAGACATAGGCGGGGCCATCGTTTGATCGATAAGGACCGACCCGCAGCAAATCATCGAACGGGGAGCGCACATCATAGGCCTCGAGATTCCCGATGACCGGCTGTGTCTGCACGGCGACGGCTGCGCCATTCTGTAGCAGGCGCCCATAGGTCTGCGCTTCGGTTGCCGTCAAGCGCCACCAGGAAGGCCCGTTGCCCTCGACCCAGACGTAATGGTCCGAATACAGCTTTGCCGCTGCCAATTGCCGGCGGTACGCATCGAAGGTGTAGGCGGCGACAGGGGTCCGCGTGCCCGCAGCGTCGCGGTAACCCAGCGGGCCCATGCCTAGCGCGACATGTCCGCGTTCTTGCCAGCGTTCCCACGTATTGCGGTCCACGTGACGGCGCAGGATGCGGGGGATTCTTTCCGCAACGGCCCGAATGCGTGCGGGGGCGGTTTCCAGGCACGTGGCCCGGGTGAGCACGTGCAGTTGCGCGTCGCGACTCGTGTCCACCCCCTCGAGCATGCCCTCGAGGAGTGCGAACCACAGCGAGCCCCAATACCGGTAGCCGTCGGTGATCACCAGCAGGTCGGAGGCCGGGCATTCCCCGAGGAAAGCGCGCACGATCCGCTGTCCGAATGCCCTGGCCCCTTCCGCGAGTTGTGCAGCGGTATACGCGCCATAGCGGTAACCATCCCATCGGAAGTCGTAGAACAGGCTGGCGGGCCGGGTATCGATTGCGATCCCGCGCAGGCCGGCCCTCTTGCAGAAAACGCCCACGCGCTTGAAACGCGCAACGGCCCGCCGCGCAACGGCTGCATCGCAGAAGTAGTGGTCGTCCGGCGCGATAGGAACCACCACGAAGTTCCGGTCGATGCCCTGCTCGATGAGCCGCTCGTTGGCCAGCCGCACCTCGAGCAAGAGGAGGTCGTCCGCCTCCGTGGTTGCCGGATCGCCGTCGACTGCCCAGACGTCGGACTCGAGGTGATCCTGGATGCCGCTGAGCAGGAACCCGCCGAAGCCTTTGTCCGTCCAATACCTGCCGTGATTCGCGGCCCAGGTGGCATTGATCGGCGAATTGAGCAGGACGGCAGGCATGTCTGACGGCGGGGGTTGGGCCTGGGCCGCGTTCCACGCCAGCCACGTTGTTATGATGAGATACGATTTGAACGCCCGAGCCATACTACACGGCCGCCGATAGTGAGGAATGTAGAGAACGCGCCGTTTGGCAATCGTTCGTGACGGGTGCCCAGTCCTACCCCCGCATCGACCGTAGCGCCATGAGGGGAACACTGTAACAGGCACCGCGTCAACCGCAATCACACCGCCGCTGCGAGAGGCGCTTCAAAGAAGCGAGAGGCGCTTCAAGAGAAGCGTAAGACCTCTTTTCGGGGTGGCCCCGTTCTTGCGCGAAAACACGATATGCCCTTGCGCTTTCGGGCCCAGGCCCTTTCGTGCCTGCGCCCTCGAGTTCGGGACCTTGCAGGGTTATGATTCTAACCGCATGACGTTAATTGCCTGCAGTCCCTTAGGACTCTGCAACAATTCGTATGCCACGTCTTCGCCCTGCCGCAGCGTGCGGAACCCTTCCATTTGGATTGCCGAATGGTGAACGAACACGTCCGGGCTTTCTTCGCGAAGGATGAAACCGTAGCCCTTCTGATCGCTGAACCACTTGACCTTGCCCTCGAATTTCCCCTGCACCACTTCGGTCTCCACTTCTTGTACCTCCTCGATCTTCCCGCCACCGCACCTTCGGATGGCTATGTCCAAATTCCAGCGGCGACCCACCCGCTACAATTACACAGCTTTCGTACCTTATAGGATACTCCTTCTCAGGCAATCTGTCAAGAGGGTAATCAGCCGCTGTTGACGGGGGCAACATTGCTTCGTATACTCACCTCGCCACCTCGC
>Ga0272441_10010567_pt1 | contig 13929 bp, 13 predicted proteins | sample SSMProp6N_FD_193582 | JGI IMG/M metagenome (GOLD analysis project Ga0272441, IMG submission 193582) | Marine sediment archaeal communities from Little Sippewissett salt marsh, Falmouth, MA, United States - SSM-Prop-6N | ecosystem: Environmental > Aquatic > Marine > Wetlands > Sediment ... | reverse complement strand
GTAGGCAGTGGGCAGTTGGCAGTGGGCAGTAGGCAGTGGGCAGTAGGCAGTGGGCAGTAGGCAGTGGGCAGTGGGCAGTGGGCAGTAGGCGGTGGGCAGTGGGCAGTAGGCAGTAGTCAGTAACCAGTAACCAGTAAACGGTAACCAGTTATGTTCTACTACATCTTTTATCCCCTGAGGGAGGCGTGGTTCGGATTTAATATCTTTCGCTATATCACGTTCCGGGCCGCCGCCGCCGCGGTGACCTCCTTTCTGATCGCGTTGATCCTGGGGGGACCCATTATCAGAAAACTCAAAGAATCCAAGGTGGGGGAACGCATCCGCAACGGCAAGCACTACGAAGAACTTTACCGCCACCATAAGAACAAGGAAGGGACTCCCACCATGGGGGGTATCATTATCCTGCTGGCGGTGATGGCGGCCACTCTTTTCTGGGCCCGCCTCGGCAACCTCCAGGTCAGGGTAATCGTCCTTTCCTCCCTCTGGCTGGGAATGATCGGGTTTATAGACGACTGGCTCAAGCTGAAAAATATCGGGGGCCGCGGCCTGCCCGGAAAAGTTAAACTCGCCGGTCAGGTGATCCTGGGTCTGGGCATATCTTTTTACCTTTTTTACCATCCCGAAACCCGGACTTACGCCGACCAGCTCCGGGTACCTTTCTATAAGTTCCCGCTGATTGAACATATGGGTATCTTCTGCATCCTCTTCACGGTGCTGGTCCTGGTGGGCACGACCAACGCGGTTAACCTGACCGACGGCCTGGACGGTCTGGCGATCGGATGCCTGGCGATCGCGTCGCTTTCTTACGCGGTTTTGAGTTACCTGAGCGGCCACGTTCAATTCGCGCAGTACCTGCAGATTCTGTACATTCCCGGGGGCGGTGAACTGGCCGTATTCTGCGCCGCCCTCGGCGGAGCCAGCCTCGGCTTTCTCTGGTTCAACGCGCACCCGGCCCAGGTTTTCATGGGAGATACCGGTGCCATGGCGCTGGGCGGGGCGATCGGAACGGTCGCGGTGCTGATCAAAAAGGAGATTTTTCTAATCCTGGTGGGAGGCGTCTTCTGCGTGGAAGCGGTTTCGGTTATTCTTCAGGTTATATTTTTCAAGCTCACCGGCCGTCGAATTTTCCGCTGCGCTCCCCTTCACCATCATTTCCAGATGAAAGGAATACCGGAGAGCAAGATAACGGTCAGGTTCTGGATCTGGGCGGTTGTTTTCGCCCTCCTCGGCGTGGGGGCGCTCAAATTGCAGTAGGACACAGCCATCACTTCGCGAGGGCAACTGAACCGCTAAATTTAGACAGGATTAACGGGATTTACTGGATACTTGTTAAATGATCATCCTATTTATCCTGTATATCCTGTTAAAAAATATCTTTTTCTTTTTTGATATTTCGAGGCAGGAACTCAACGTCGACAGTACGACTTTTATAAACTGGAGATAGTGAATCTGAAAGGAAAAAAGGTTCTGGTTCTGGGTCTGGGCCTGAGCGGGGAAGCGGCGGCTGAGCTTCTTTTAAAAGAAAAAGCCCGGGTGACCGTGCTCGATCAGGAAAACGGGCCCGAGTTGACGAAGAGGGCGAGGCGGTTGAGAAAAATGGGAGCTTCCGTTCGTTTGGGCGATGAAAGCAGGGATGGGAGCGATGAATATGATCTGGCGGTCACCAGTCCGGGAATAGCCGCGGACCATCCCACGGTGAAGTTGTTCCGGGGGCGAAAGATACCGGTGATAGCGGAAATCGAGCTGGCCTATCCGTTTTTATCCCGCCCCCTGGTGGCGGTAACGGGAACCAACGGTAAAAGCACCACCGTTTTCCTCCTCGCCGAAATTTTAAAACGGGCCGGCCGGGAAAACGTCGCGGGAGGGAATCTGGGAGTTCCCCTTTCCCGGGTGGCCGCCGCCCGCCGGGGTGAAGTTTTGACGGTTGCGGAAATCAGCTCTTTTCAACTGGAAAATATTGTTTCATTCAAACCGGACCTGGCCCTGCTTCTCAATTTAGGCTCAGATCATCTGGACCGCCATGGTGATACAGAAACGTATTTTCGCGCCAAGATGAGGATATTCGAAAACCAGACGCCTCCCGACCGGGCGATTTTATCTCCCAACCTGCCGGAGGCGGTCCGGAAGACTGTTCCGGAAGGGGTTGAATCGGAAGTGTGGAACCGGCCGGATTCCAGAGTGAGGCGGGAAGGGGAATGGCTGGTGGCTGAAAATGGGGAGGGGGTGATCCCGCTTTGCCTGATCTCCCGGATCAGGCTGCCCGGCCGGCACAATCTGGATAACGTCATGGCCGCGGTTACCGCGGCCCTTCTTCTGGAAGGCATTCCTCCGGCCGCGGTCCGGCTCGCTCTTGAAAATTTCAAGGGTTTGCCCCACCGGATGGAGGAGGTGCGATCCGGTGGCGGAGTGAAATTTTTCAATGATTCCAAAGCCACCAATCCCGGTGCGGTCCGGGCGGCACTTGAGTGTTTTTCCCGCCCGCTGATCTGGATCGCCGGCGGAAGCGATAAGGGTTTCAGTTACGCGGACCTCAATCCGGTGGTCCGCCGCCGGGTCAAATTCGCTGTTCTTCTGGGAGAAACCGCCCCCCGCCTGCAACAGGAGGCGACGGCGGGAGTGGAAGGCACAATTGTCGGCAGCCTGGAGGAAGCCGTGCGTGTCGCCCGGAGCAGGGCCGAAGAGGGGGATACGGTTCTGCTTTCTCCCGGGAGCGCCAGCTTCGACATGTTCAGTAACTTCGAAGAGAGGGGGAACGTTTTTAAATCACTGGTTGAAAAAATAACCAGAAAAGGAGGGAAAAGATGAACAGAATCAAGATGTCGATCTACGCCCTGATCGGCGCGGTTATTTCGGTACTCATCTGGAGCCTGATCGGCGGCTGTCAATCTCCCGATGCCGATACCGCCCCGAAGAGTGAGGGAGAGCCGGCGGTTATCATGGAAGAGACCGAAGAAGAATTGATCGAGGAGGGGGTGCTGCCGCCGCCGGAATTGATTTCCCCCGAACCCGCCGCCGCTGAGGGGGAGGAAGTTGAAGCTCCGCCCGCCTCCGAAACGGGCGAAAGTTTGATCTACACGGTGGAGAAAGGGGATACCCTCTGGTCGATCAGCCGTCATTTCGGCGTATCGATGCAGCAGCTCCAGGATGCCAACGGGCTCGCCGACCCCGACCGGATTTCGGTCGGCCAGGAACTGCGGATCAGGTGAAGGGTACCTGTCAGAAAACCGTTTTGCTTTTATTAGTGGCGTCGCTGGTCGGCATCGGGATGCTGATGATATTCAGCACCAGCACCGTCCCGGGCCGCGAGCACCACCGGGACAGCTACTTTCTGCTCAAAAAACAGCTGCTCTGGATCGCGGTCGGCCTGATTTTTTTCTGGAGCGGAGCCCGCGTAGATTATCACTTCTACCGGAATAAAAGCCGGGGGCTTCTGCTGGCGGGCGCGCTGCTGCTGACCGCCGTCCTCATTCCCGGCGTCGGCCGGGAAGGGGGAGGGGCGCACCGCTGGTTGCGGATAGGAGGATTCGGATTTCAACCATCGGAGCTGGTAAAGTATTTTCTGGTGATTTACCTCGCCGACCTCCTCGCCCGGCGGCAGAAAAGCCTGGAAAGCTTCCCCGCGGGTTTCCTCCCGCCCTTGATCGTGATCGGGATTTTGTCGGGCCTGGTCGTTCTTCAGCCGGACCTGGGCACCGCCATCAGTTTCGTCGGGGTCGGTTTAATCCTCCTCTTCGCCGGGGGCGCGAGGCTCTTTCACCTTTCCGCACTGGTTATAGGATTGATACCCGCCCTGGCGCTCTTGATATTCCGGGTGGGATACCGCAAGCAGAGGATACTGGCCTTTTTGAACCCGGGCGGCGACCCCCGGGGGGCGGGTTTTCAAATCCTGCAATCGTTGATCGCGATCGGTTCGGGAGGCATTTCGGGCCTGGGTCTGGGCGAAAGCCGGCAGAAATTGTTTTACCTGCCCGCGGCCCACACCGATTTCATCTTCTCCATTCTGGGGGAGGAGCTGGGTCTTTTCGGCTCCGCTGCGGTGGTTCTCCTGTTCATCGGAATTTTGATAACCGGTTTTTTCATATCCCGCCGGGCGGAAGACCTTTTCGGATCCCTGCTGGCCCTGGGGATCACGGCGATGATCAGCCTCCAGGCCTTCGTCAATGTCGGCGTGACCTGCGGAATTCTTCCTACCAAAGGGCTGCCCCTGCCGTTCGTCAGTTACGGGGGTTCTAATTTGGTCGCCAGCTTTTTCGCGGTGGGAATTCTTTTCAATATCGCGTCCCGCCAGGGAGAAAAATCCCCGGCGGCGCGGGTTAACACGGATGATTCTTTTTCCGAAATCGCACTATACGAAAGGAGTGTCTCATGATAACGAATGGTTGTCCTTATTCGGAAAGCTGTTTCCTGCTCGGCTCTCTCCGGGAGCTCAACCTGCCCCATATCGAGGATTACTGTTCCCGGAACTATGAAAACTGTCGTTATTACCGCAGCCATTTCCGGCAGAAACAAAAGGAATTGACGGAGGCTTTAGTGTGAAACTGGCTCTGGCGGGGGGAGGTACGGGAGGGCATATCTATCCCGGGATCGCCCTGACGGAGGAGCTGATGAGGCAAGAAAAGGACTCCGAAGTGCTTTTTCTGACTTCCGTCCGCTCAAATTTTGGTTTGCCGGATGGAGTGGCCGGATGCCGCTGGGTCAGGATAGGAGCCTCGCCGGCTCCGGAAAAGTTCCGGCGCTGGCCTCAGGCTCTCCGGAAAAATTTGAGCGGTTACCGGAAAAGCCGATCGGCCCTGAAAAGATTCGAACCGGAAATTTTGCTCGGCCTGGGGGGATACGCGTCGGTTCCCCCCCTGCTGGCAGCTCTGCGCTCGGGCATCCCATTCTTTCTCCACGAGCAGAACACGGTCCCGGGCCGGGTCAACCTCTTTTTCGCCCGCTGGGCCCGGAGAGTCGCGCTGGGATTCCCGCTGGCGGGCGATTTTTTCCCGACATCCAAAACCGTCCTGACCGGCAATCCTATTACCGTCCGGGTCCGGAAGGGCGGCATCGGGCCGCGAGAAAAAAATCAGCCTCCCGGCCAAAGCTGTTTCACGCTCCTGGTGATGGGGGGGAGCCGGGGAGCTTCCTATATAAATCAGCTGTTCCGGGCGGGGAGCGGACATCTGAAAAAAAGCGGAAATCCGTTGCGGATTATTCACATCACCGGGAAGGAAGATGAAAAAGAAATAAGAAAAGCTTATCAAAAGGTTGGAATCACGGCCCGGGTGCTCTCTTTTCTGGATGATATGGGCCGGGCCTACCGCCAGGCTGATCTGGCCGTGGTCAGGGGAGGGGCGATTACCCTGACCGAGCTGGCTTACTGGCGGCTGCCTTCCCTGATTATCCCCTATCCCACGGCAAAGGGCCGGCACCAGCTTCTCAACGCTCGCTATTTTGAAAAAAACGGGGCGGCCCTGGTATTCGAGCAGAACAAATTTGACGCTTCCGATCTGATGCGGACCATCCTCGATTTGTCGAATGACGAAATGAGACTGAAAATAATGTCGGAAAAATGCCGGGATCTTTTTATTCCCGGCGCTGGCCGGGCAATTCTCAAGCTGCTGAGGGAAGAGATTGAAAAAAACAATTAAAGATAAACGTCGCTCGAGCGGAGATGGATTTTTTAAGGGCCGGAAGATAAAGAATCTTCATTTCATCGGGATCGGCGGAACCGGAATGAGCGCTCTGGCCCGGATCGCTCTTGAAGCAGGTTATGAAGTAACCGGTTCCGATCTCTGTCCCGGACGGATTACGGACCGGCTTTCCCGCCGGGGCGCCCGCGTCTGGGAGGGGCACCACGGTTCCCGGGTCGAAGGGGCGGACGCGGTGGTTTATTCCTCCGCGGTCAACGGTGCTAACAGCGAGATCCTGGCCGCCCGTCAGCTCGAAATCCCGGTGTTTCACCGTTCCGAGCTTTTAAACGAATTCATGAAAGCGAAGGAAGGTCTCGCCGTGGCCGGGAGCCACGGCAAAACCAGTACCGCGGCGATGATCGTCCGTCTGCTGAGGGAGGCGGGCATGGACCCGGCTTTCGCCCTGGGAGGAGAGATGGTGGACCTGGAAACCAACGGCAGCTGGGGAAAGGGAGATTTCATGGTGGCGGAAGCTGACGAGAGCGACGGTTCATTTCACCGGCTTTCTCCCGCCTGGGAAGTTATCACCGGGATCGATCTCGATCATGTCAGTTATTACCCCGGCTGGAAAGAGCTGAGGGAAGCATTTCAAAAATTCATCCGGCGCCTCCGGCCGAAGGGACGCCTGATCATCAACTCCGGCGATCAGGAACTCCGCCGGCTGGTGCCGGAAAATATTGAATACGTTACCTACGGGATCGGGAACGGCGCGTTTCTGAGAGGTGACAAAATAAAACTGGAAGCGGGGGGCAGCCGCTGTCAGATATATCGCGGTGGCGTCCAGCTGGGGGAGCTCAGCTTGCGGTTGCCCGGGCGGGCTAACCTGATAAACGCGCTGGGCGCGGTGGCGGTGGGGATGGAGATGAAACTTCCCTTTTCCCGGATCGCGGGCGCCCTCCGGGATTACCGCGGGGTACGCCGGAGATTGGAGTTTAAGGGCGATCCCGGAGGTATTCTGGTGGTGGAGGATTACGCCCATCATCCCGCCGAGGTGGCGGCAGCCCTGGAAGCGGTTAGAACCTATCAGCCCCGCCGCCTCTGGTGCTGGTTTCAGCCTCATCGCTACAGCCGGCTGAATTATTTCGCCCGCTCTCTGGCCAGCGCTTTATTTTCCTGCGACCACGTGATTCTCACCGAGGTTTACCACGCCTTCGAAAAGCCCCTGCCGGGCGTGAGTTCGGCTCTGCTCCTCCAGGAGTTGAAAAGCCGCAACCATCAGGATGCCCGTTTGCTGGCAAAAAATGAAATAATCGAGCTGATTTTTCCCGAGCTTGAAAAAGGGGACGCGGTAGTGGTCATGGGAGCGGGGGATATCGGTGAGCTCGCCGATCAGCTGGTTGAGAAAATAGAAAAAGAATCAAATGAAAAAAGCGGTTGATTTCGGAAAAGTCGGAGTGTTGCTGGGAGGCCCATCGGCGGAACGGGAGATATCCCTGAAATCGGGAAAAGCCGTCGCTTCCGCCCTGCGCCGGAAGGGTCTGAAGGTGATCGAAATCGGCAAGGACGAAGAGATCACCGCCGGTCTGAACTCGCAGCGGATCGATATCGCTTTTATCGCTCTCCACGGACGCTTCGGCGAGGACGGTCAGATTCAGGCTCTTCTGGAAAAGAAGGGAATCCCCTACACCGGCTCCGGCGTTGAAGCCAGCCGCCTCGCCTTGAATAAGAGCTCATCCCGGAAGATATTCCGGAGAGCGGGACTCTCGGTTCCCCCTTACCGAACCTACGGCCCCGGGGACAAGCCGTCCCTGCCTCCCTTCGACTTCCCCCTGGTTTTGAAACCGTTCCGGGAGGGATCGAGCATCGGCTTGAGCATCGTCAATTCCGCCCGGGAATATGAGGAAGCCTGGAATCGGGCCCGAGAGCATGACCGGGAAATAATAGTCGAGCGCTACATTCCGGGAACGGAGATGACGGTGGCAATTCTGGATGATAAAGCGCTGCCGGTAATCAAGATTGTTCCCAAAACTCGTTTTTTCGATTACGGGGCCAAATACACAAAGGGAATGACCGATTTTATTCTTCCCGCTCCCCTGCCGAAGGCCATTTACCGTAAGGTTCAGGAAGCGGCCCTGAAGGCCCATCAGGTTCTGGGGTGCTACGCCTACTCCCGGGCCGATCTGATTCTCAGCCCGGAGAACGTACCCTACGTGCTGGAGGTGAACACCATCCCCGGGTTCACCGAAACCAGCCTTTTCCCGCAGGCGGCTCGGGCAGCAGGAATCGAATTTCCCCAATTGTGCCTGAAGCTTCTGAAAATGGCACGGCGGAGGTTCGATGAAAAACGGAAGAAAAATCAAAACTAGGAGGAGAGAAAAATGAGATGGCTAACGCTGAGCAGCCAGGTGAGAAATTCCCGCAGAAGAATTAAAATGAATCTGGCCGTGAAAAAGCGGCGCAAGAAAAAATCGGGTCCATCCCGGAAGCGCCCTTCCTCCAACGGGCGGAGCTCGGCGGCGCCGGTTCTGATCGTCCTGAGTCTCGTGGCCGCGGTCGGGGGAGGCGCCTGGTGGGCCCTCGGACACAATTCATATTTCATCATCCGCAATATTGAGGTGGTCAATAACCATCATTATTCCGCCGAGGAGATAATCGAAATAGCGGGACTGAAACCGGGGGGTAACATCTTCCACGCCGAGCTGGACCGGTGCCGGCGCAACCTGGCCGGGCAGAAAAATATCCGGCAGGCGGTGGTCGAACGGTGTTATCCGGATTCGGTCCGGATAAGAGTTTCCGAAAGGGAACCCCGGGCCCGGGTGAAGTTCGGCCGCTATTACACGATAGACGCCTGGGGAGAAATACTGAGCGGGCGCAAGGAAAATACCGGTGAAAATCTTCCGGTTATCTCCGGGTTGAGGATAAAAGAGAAAGAACTTTACCCGGAGGAAGAGAAAAAACATTGCCTCGCCCTGCTGCGGGAGCTGGATCGAACGGGGTTGAGCAACATGCTGAATATCCGGGAAATAAAAATGGGACGTTCCGGCTCCATCATCATGCTGACCGAGAGGGATCTGGAGATAAAACTGAAGAAAGAGGACTACCGGCCGCAACTGCAGCGGCTGGCCGCGATCATGCCCCATCTCAAAAAAAGCCGTCGGCAGGCTCAGGCCGTGGACCTGCGCTTTTCCCAGGTCCCGGTCGCTTTCGCCGATTGAATCCTACGGCTCCAGGAAGCAAGCTGTTTACATAAAATGGCGATTAAAGGTAGGAAAAGTAAAACCGTGGTGGGTCTGGATGTCGGGACCAGCCGGATCTCGGTCCTGGTGGCCGAGCGTGCCGCGGAGGGTGAGATCAGAATTATCGGAGTGGGTACTCAGCCTTCCGACGGAGTCCGCAAGGGCGAGGTCGTCAGCATCGATAAAGCGGTGAAGGCGATCGAAAAGGCGATCGCTCAGGCGGAAAGGATCAGCGGGGTCGAGATACGCTCCGCTTTCGCGGGGGTCCGGGGAGGGCAGGTGCAAACGTTCGAAAGCCGCTCTCTTCTCCCGGTGGCCAAACCGGCGGTCGGGGTCACTCCCCGGGATGTAAAAAAGGCGATTACCGCCGCCCAGGCGATAGCGCTGCCGCCGGATTTTGAAATAATTCATGTTATTCCGCAGCGGTTCGCGGTTGACAACCAGAAGGACATCGCTAATCCGGAAGGGATGCTGGGAACGCGCCTGGAAGCCATGGTTCTGATTGTCACCGGGGCGATAACCTCGATCCATAATATGATCAAGAGCATAAATCAGGCCGGAGTTGAAGTGGAAGACATAGTTTTTCAACCCCTGGCCTCAAGCATCGCCGTCCTCCGCCCGGAAGAACAAAAATCCGGGGTGTTGCTGCTCGACCTCGGCGGCGGGACCACGGATTACCTGCTTTTTCAGGATGATGTGATCCGATCAACCGGCGTGCTCAAAGTGGGAGGGGACCATGTGACCAATGATATATCGATCGGCCTCAACCTGCTGCATAATCAGGCTGAAGAGGTAAAGAAAAAGTACGGTTCGGCTTTGATCAGCCGGGTGAGTGAAGGTGAAAACTTTTTTCTGCCGGTGGCGATGGACCGGGCCGAAACCGGTATCTCCCGCCAGAAGCTCAGCCGGATCATTCAATTGAGAATGAGCGAGATTTTCACCCTGATCAGAAAAGAATTGGAAGAAAAAGGCCTCTTCCAGAGCCTGGGTTCAGGCGTGATCATAACCGGGGGCAATTCCCTGCTGGAGAACGCCGCCGAGCTCGGCGAAAAAATATTTCAGATGCCGGTACGACGTGGCAATCCCCGGGGTGTCAGCGGCTTGAGAGAGATTATAGATGGTCCGAGTTACGCGGCGGCGGTGGGTTTGGTCAGGTACGGTTTCCAACAACGGGCGGAAGAAAAATCGGGGCGGGGAAAAGGCGGCCGCGGGTTAATCCGCCCGGCGAAAAACATAAAAGGCTGGCTGGAAAAATATTTTTAAAATAAAAGGAGGAAAGTCGGCGATGAAAACCGAAAGCAAAGAAAAATCCATCCGGGAAAAATATACTGTTTGCGGTGTCGGAAACTGGGGAGCCAATATAGTGAAGGCCATCAATCCCGGTCTGCGTCGCCGGGTGAAAACGATGGTGGTTAATTCCGACCTCCAGTCTCTCATCTGCTCCAACGCTCAGGTCAAGCTCCAGATCGGGAAAAAGACGGCCGCCGGCAGGGGGACCGGGGGCGACCGGGAAGCGGGGGAGAAGGCCTTCCGGGAAAGCGAAAGCGATATTCACAAATCGCTTTCCGGAACCGAAGTCCTCATCCTCGTGACCGGCCTCGGGGGGGGGCTGGGGAGCGCGGTGACTCCCGCTCTCTGCCGGCTCACCGACAAGATGGGAATTTTCACGCTGGTTCTGGCCACCCAGCCTTTTGAATTCGAAGGGAAGAAGAAGGCCGCCCTTTTCGGCAAAAGCCTGGAGGAAATCCGCAAAAGCGACTCCTGCCTGATCTGGTTCAACCTCGACCGCCTCCTGGGAAGATTGGATGAGAATACTCCCTACGGAGAAGCTTTCCAGCGCTGCGACGGTTTGCTGCAATCGGCTCTGGAGAGCCTGATCGCCTATCTGACCGCTCCTCCTCCCCAGGGCGGCGATTGCGCTCTGTTAAAAAACATATTTTCTTCCCAGGGTGAAAGCGTTCTCGGGACTCATCAGGAAACCGGCTCACGGAAACTGGTATCCATCATGAAAGGCGCTCTTTCCAACCTCTTCCTCAATGTTCACAAGCTGAGCCGGGTCAGGGGTTGCCTGATCCAGATCCGCTCGGGGAAAGCGTCTTCCATCGGCGAGCTCCGGCAGGCCATTTCGGCGGTGGCGGAAATGCTGAACGAGGAAGTCCACCTGGCTTTCTGTATCGAGCAGGACGAAGAGCTCGGGGATGAGGTGAAGGTGAATCTCCTGATCGGCGGGGTTCCGGTAGAGAACGAAGAAGAAACGTCTTCGCCCTTCCTGGTCACCATGAAAACCGACTACCATCCCCCGAAGCAGACCGAAATGGATTTCGCCAAAATGACCCGGGGGAATTTTTCCGGCACCGAACCGACGGTGAAGAAAGGAGAAGATCTGGATATCCCCACCTTCATCCGCCGGGGAGAGAAACTCGCTTAAATAAAATCTGGTTTCTTCCAGATAGTTCGGGTAACGCGATATGAAACATAAATATATTTAACCACGAAGACACGAAGAACACGAAGTTAGTTATTTAAAAAACAGAACATTATAATTTTTCTTCGTGAACTTCGTGACTTCGTGGTGATAAAACTTATCTAGCCGACCCGGAAGAGAAGCGAAAAACGATATGATCAGGATCATTAAATTTCTGATCGGGCTGATTCTCATACCCGCTTGCGTGGCCGCCACGATCGTTTTCAAAGATGAGGTTTTCCTTATACTGAAGACGGAAGTATACTTCTTCGCCGGGATCTTCAGTTATCTGGTGCTTCTGGCGGTTTTTCAGCAACCGATCCGAACATATGTTTTCGGACACGAATTGACCCACGCCGTCTGGGTATGGTTTTCCGGCGGCCGGGTGAAAGGTTTTAAGGCCACGGCGTCGGGGGGTGAAATCCGGGCCACCAAGTCGAATTTTTTAATCTGCCTCGCTCCCTACTTTTTCCCCCTCTACAGCCTCATGGCGATAGTAATTTTTCTCGCTCTCAAAGTCATTCTTCCCCATCCGCCGGGCCGGGCAGTCCTGGGATTCGTCCTGGGACTAACCTGGGCGTTTCACATAACCTTCACCATTTACGTACTTCTTCAGGGGCAACCGGATGTGGGGACAACCGGAAGGGTATTTTCCATCCCTTTTATTTATTTGACCAATGTGCTGGTGCTGGCCGCGCTGATTATTTTTTACTCCCCCCGGCTGTCCGCGAATCAATTCTTCCCCCACCTGTTGGAAGGCACCAAAAAAATGTATCAGCAGATCTGGCTGTCCGCCCCGGGATTTTTTGAGTCCTGCCTTGTTCATTTCCGGCAGCTGCAGGCGGCTCTCGGCTTTTGAACGGCAAATTGTATCGCCGGGTCCGGGTGCCTTTTTTATTTAATTCGGCGCTTTCATCTGCTAAAGTGAAAAAGATGAAAAAAGCGGTTAAAATTTTGCCGGTTTTAATATCGGGGCTTTTCCTTGCCTGGCCGCTTTTCGGCGGAGAAGAACTGAAGATCCGGCGAATCCGAAAAGTACCCAACCGTTTCCCGGAGATTATCGCGGGTGACGAAATACTGGAGGCCAACTTCACCGTTCAGAAATCCGGATGGCTGGCCGGGGTGGGCTGGAGCCTCCGTCTTTATGACCGGGGAAAAAAATTAACCGAAGCCGTAACCACCGCTTATTTCGACCCCCGGGAAACTCCCACCTGCCGGATCGAGGGCCGCCGGTTTAAAGGAAAAGGTAATTTCACCGCCTTTTTCCCGCTTCGCGGTGATCCGGCCTACCTGGTATTGATCATGGGTCCGCCCGGGAAAATGAAGGTGGCCCTTCTCCCCTCCAGCGAGCTGGTGGAGGAATTCAATATTTCCCCGCGGGACGTCCAGCCTGAATTAATGAAATCCGATTACAGGTTTCTGGAAAAGGATTAGCTCCCGGGCCGGTTTACGCCGGGGGATTTCCCACGTTCGCATCCAGCTTCCCGCCGCCGCCGGGTTTCTTGATGAAAACGAGCCCGGTCCATTTCTGAATACGCTCCCGGGGTGGATTTGGCTTGACTCCTCGGGAGCAGTCAGTAGAATGCGCGGAAACAATCGAAGTTTCAAGATACAATACGAGATATAAATATATTTACCCACGCAGATAAAATAGTAGAGAACCGGTAATATAAGCAGGGAGGAAGAACCATGTCAGTGAAGATAGGAATTAACGGATTCGGAAGAATCGGCCGTCAGATTTTCAGGATCATCACCGGAGGCGATGATTTTGAAGTCATGGCTATCAACGATCTGGCCGACGCCCGAACCCTCGCCCACCTTTTTAAATATGATTCGGTGCACGGGAAGTTCCCCGGGAAGGTGGAGGCCGGGAAGGAGAGCATCACGGTCAACGGCCGGCAGACCCGGGTGCTGAGCGTAAAAGACCCGGCCGAGCTTCCCTGGAAGGAAATGGGGGTGGAACTGGTGGTTGAATCCACCGGGGTTTTCCGGGATATTGCGGATCTGGAGAAGCATATCGCGGCGGGGGCGAAGAAAGTTCTATTAACAGTTCCCCCGAAAAATGATCCCGAAAACAAGATCAAACTGATCGTAATGGGGGTGAACGAAAAGGAATGCACTCCCGACCGGCTTTTCATCTCCAACGCTTCCTGCACCACCAACTGCCTGGCTCCGGTCGCGATGGTTCTCAACGATAAATTCGGCATCAAAAGAGCCATCATGACCACGATCCACAGCTACACCAACGATCAGAAAGTCCTCGATCTGCCGCACAAGGACTTGAGAAGAGCCCGGGCGGCCGCGGTCAACATGATCCCGACGACCACCGGCGCCGCCAAGGCCGTCGGCAAAGTGCTCCCCAAGCTCGAAGGCATCCTCGACGGTTGCGCGATCAGAGTCCCGACCAAAGACGGGTCGCTGGTCGATCTGACCGCCGAACTCGAAAAGGGGGCGACGGCGGAGGAGGTCAACGCGGCGATGAAAGAGGCCGCCGATGGCTCCCTCCGCGGAATCCTCGAGTACGAGGAGGACCCGATCGTTTCCACCGATATAATCGGCAACCCCGCCTCTTCGATTTTCGACGCCCTTTCCACCATGGTTGTCGGAGAAAGTATGG
>Ga0272441_10010566_pt1 | contig 13933 bp, 5 predicted proteins | sample SSMProp6N_FD_193582 | JGI IMG/M metagenome (GOLD analysis project Ga0272441, IMG submission 193582) | Marine sediment archaeal communities from Little Sippewissett salt marsh, Falmouth, MA, United States - SSM-Prop-6N | ecosystem: Environmental > Aquatic > Marine > Wetlands > Sediment ... | reverse complement strand
CGTGATCGGCCTGCACTACCCGAATGAATACCCGGCAAGGCGACTCTGGCCGAACGACGCCTATTGGATGGACGAGCCGAGCACCTCCTGGCGCCACAACATGTTCTGGGATGAGGAGGCTTTTCTTTGGGAGCGCGTCAAGCCGCTGTACATCGGCGAGTTCCTGTGGGCGCCTGCGCGGAACCCGAGCACGGATACGCTCTTCTTCGGCGATGCGGCCTACAAGGACTTTCGAGCGTCTCACAATGAAGCCAAGGCTTTGTCATGGCGCATGCAGATCCTCGCGTACCGGCATTACGAAGTGAGTGGCATCTCGCCGTGGACCGTCATCGAGCACGGCAAGCTCGACGAGACCAATCCCTGCTGGGTGGCCCAGCGCGCCCTGTACCGCCCGCTCGCGGCATTCATACGCGAACACGATTCGCGCTTCTTCGCGGGCGAGAGCGTTGCACGCACGGTGGACGTGTTCAATGACACCATGACGGATGAGCCCGGCGTCGTGCTTGCGTGGCGTTTGGTTGACGGGGAGCATGTGGTTGCGGAGGATGACCGGCGGCTCGACCTGCCCGCTGGCGCCCACGAGGAACTCGAGTTGGACGTCCCGATGCCGCTCGTCACAGAGCGCAAACGTTTTGCGTTGCGCCTCACATTGCACGCGAAGGGCGAAGAGCGATTCCGCGAGGAGTGGCCTACGGCGGTCTTTCCCCGCTTGGAATGGGGCGCAATGCCCGAGGTCCCCCTGGCGCTTTGCGACCCGCAGGGGGTTCTTCGCTCTGCGTGGGAGCGCGCGGGTGCAGCGTTTCAATCGCTCGACGATGTGGACGCGTGGGACGGCGACGGCATCCTCGTCATTGGGCCCGGGGCGCTGGCGAGCAACTCGGAGCCGCCGCCCGTACCCATTATCGGCAGTGACGAGGAAGGCGGGAAGGGCTTGCACAGGAAGGTCCGCGAAGGAGGGCGGGTGCTCGTGCTCGAGCAGACTGAAGCGGCGTCCGATTGGCTTCCTGTGCGGCTGACGCGCCAGGCGTCCACCATGGCGTTTCCGCAAGCGCCGAACCATCCTATCTTGCGCGGCATCCCGCCCGAGGACCTGCGGTGGTGGCGCGGCGACCATCGAGTCAGCGCGGCCGAGCCCGCGCGACCCATCCTGGGTCCGGGTCGGGCCCTCATCGTGACGGGCACGGCCCAGGGCATTTCGCATGCGCCGCTGCTCGAGATCCCGCAAGGCGACGGCGCGTGGCTGATGTGTCAACTGGCCGTGGTCAGCAAACTCGACACAGAACCCGTCGCCCACATCCTGCTCGAGCGGATGCTGGCGTACCTTGCGGACCGCGCGCGGCCCAAAGGCCATACGGTCTGCCTCGGCCCGGCGCAGCTTCAAGCGCAACTCGACGGCCTGAACATCGACTGGCGCGCGCTCGGGGGGCCGGGCGACTTGCGGTGGCCTGACGTGCAACTGGCCGTGATGCAGGGCGCCATTGCCGGGCAGGCGCAGGAGTTGACCGCCTTCCTCGATGCAGGCGGCAACGTGTTATGGCACCGTCCCGCGCCCGACGACTTCGCTTCGGTGTACGAAGCGCTGCACCTGCCCACCGGCATGCAGCCGTATCGCGGCCCGGTCCTCCGCGCGGAAGGGGACAGCGACCTGCTCGAGGCCCCCGCGCGCGAGGACCTGTACTGGCTCGGCGAGCACGAGGGCTGGGCCTGGAGCGCGACTCCCCTTGCCCATGACATGGCCGAGGCCATCTTCGCGCCCGCGCTGGACCTCTCGCGCGGCCAGTCTTTCGAGGCGGAACTCGAGGTGGAACTCGAGGGCAAGTACGTGGCCGTCCGTGGCGAGGAAGTCGCATTCTCCACCGTCGGCAACGCGTCCTGGAACATCACGATCGCGAAATCCGGCCCCCATCTCCTCGGGCTGGTGGCGCGCGGAACCCCGGTCGAGGACGTTTATCCTACGGTCGAAGCCCGACTGGACGACCGTCGCCTCGGGACCTTGTACATCGGGAGTCGCGATGGGCAAGCGTTCACGTTGGCGTTCGACGCGGAGCGCGGAGCGCATCGACTCAGCGTGGCGTTTACCAACGACCTGACTTCGCCCACAGAGGACCGCAACTTCTACCTCGACAAGGTCGCGGTGTCGCCCTGTCCCGAAGCGGGCATGTTCGAAGCACTCACCCGCCCTGCCGCGCTCGTGCGGGTCCCCGTGGGCAAGGGCTGCCTTGTCCTGAACGCCGTCCGCTGGGATGAGCCGGGGCGCAACACCCTCAAGGCCCAGCGCTTCATCGGCAGCCTCTTGGGCGCACTCGGCGCCCGGTTTCGCGGACGGGGCCCGGTCAGCATCATCGAGGCGGAAACGCTCACGCCGCAACGCGGCATTGCGCATTTCCGGGCCGAACCCGGCCATGCGTACCTCGGGTCGACGGGCTACATCGAAGGTCCGGTCAACGTCGCGACCGCGGGCGCTTACCGCATCGCTCTCTGGGCGAGAGGGACCGACGCGGAAGGCGTCTACCCGATCGTGGCGCTGAGCCTGAATGACCAGGAACTGGGCCGCGTCGAGTGCACCGGCGAGACCTGGGGCGTCCACGCGATCCTCGCGGACCTACCCGAAGGAGAAGCGACCCTCCGCGTCGCCTTCACCAACGACTTCTATCAGCCGCCCGATGACCGCAACCTCTGGATCGACCGCATTGAGTTCGAGCAATCGGCTGGCGACGACTGAATCGTCCCCCGCGGTCTCGATCAACGTCGTTATTGGGTTCGCGCACGCACCAAGATGTGCCGCTTTGTGTGCCGCTTTTCTTGAAGAACAGATGGCACACGAGGTAGCATTTGAAGCAGAGTTGAACGAAGCTGGCGGTTGGCGCTGTTCTAATCGCTTGCTATCGAGGGATTTGCGGGAAACGGCCTTCCACCGCTCACAGCGCAAAGGTCGCATCGCGTTGTCCAATGCGCTGAATCCCGCCCCGCCTAAGCCAACCTGAACAACGTGAGAGCAACGCAAGAAATGATGGCAACCCATACCAAGAGCCTGGAACCCCTCAAAATACAGCGTACGTGTGTTCATGATGGTCCTGGGATTCGCACCACGATCTTCTTTCGAGGGTGCCATCTGAGATGTGCGTGGTGCCAAAACCCGGAAATGCAATCATTTCAGGGGGATATAGCACCTGAGGCCGAGTATTCAATCGACGACACCGTCGAAGCTGTTTCAAGGGACAAAGAATACTACTTCTCAACCAACGGCGGGGTGACGCTGAGTGGCGGGGAGCCTCTCTTGCAGGACCCGGATAGCCTGACGCGTTTGTTGCGGCTACTGAAGGAAGAGAACATAAACATTGCCGTTGAAACATCGCTTCATGCGCCGTGGGCGACTATCAGCCAAATCGCACCTGACATAGACCTCTTTCTCGTTGATCTCAAGGTTGTCGGCGATGAAGACCTCCACAGGAGATGCACCGGACACGACAGCGGATTGATCCACGATAACTTGCGGAAACTGCTCGATCTGGATGCCACCATACGCTTCCGCATTGTGATGGCGCCCGGCTTCAACGATAGCGAAAGACACATACAAGCGGTTTCGGCGTTCTTGAAATCAATCGACTATGACTCGATTGAATTGCTCAAATACCACAGTTTCTATGAAGACAAGGTTAAACGCCTTGGTTTGGACCTGAACCCTTTGCCTATCACCGCGGAAGAAGCCCTCGCATCCGTAGAGACGGCGATACCACTCTTTGCACGGTACGGCATCAAAGCGCAATACACGGATCGGGATACTGCCAGACGCAAAGCCGTCTTCACGCCGCGCGTCCAACAGATACAGAGCGATATCAGAAGAAGCCGCCGGGCCATCTGTGTTGAAGCATGCAACCTGAAGACCGGGTATTACAGGAAGCATGGCTTCAACGAACCCACCCCAATTCACAGGGCCCGGTGCCTTGCGTATGTGCTCCAGCATAAGCGCACTCCGGTTTATCCGGGAGAGCTCCTCGTCGGCACTTACACCTCCAAGCGGGTCGCCGGCCAGCTCTGGGCAGAATACTATGGTGTCGTCGGCGTCAAGATGATGCACAAAGTGAACCGCCTGAAACCGGTCCCATTCGAGGTCTCTGTTCGGGAACGTCTTTCTTTCATAAGGGATGTTCCCTTCTGGATGAAACACAGCCTCTTGGGGCGGGCCTATCCGAAGTGGTCTGATTATGTTCTGATGTTTGCGCGCGCTTCGGAAATGAACGCCGGGTTCAACAACAATCTCGCGGCCATAGCCCATTTCATCGTGAACTTTGATCGCATGCTTGAATTGGGCACTTCCGGCCTCATAGAAGAACTCGCGGCAAAGCAGAAAGAACACCCAGAAAATAACCAGGCCTTCTATACGGGCGCCATCATAGCGCTCAAGGGATTGGAAACGTATGCGCAGCGCTATGCCGACAGCCTCGCGCGTTTGAGCACGAACGAAGCCGATCCGGAGCGCCGCAGAGAATTGGCGGAAATGGCTGAGATCTGCCGGCGTGTCCCCAAATACCCCGCCCGCACGTTTCACGAAGCGCTACAAAGCATGTTGTTTCTGCATATCGCGCTTTGTATCGAGTCCTACGAGAACGCAATCTCCTTTGGACGTCTTGATCAACTGCTGTACCCGTATTACAAACGGGATAAGGAAGCAGGGATCATTACGTACGAACAAGCAAAGGAACTGCTTTGCCTGTTCATTCTCAAGATGGACGAAGCCATCCTGATCAATGACGGCAACACCTTTCCGGAGCTATTCAATCTCTTCGAGACGCTCTCAACGGATCAGGCGGTGACGTTCGGCGGCGTGGACAAAGACGGCAGGGATGCCACCAACGACGTCACCTATATGCTCATAGACGCCTGTGAACTGCAACCGCTTTGCGCGGATCTGAGTGCGCGCGTTCATGAGAACAGCCCGGACAAGTACTTGGAAAGAATTGCGGAAGTCTATGTCAGCGGATGTCCCATACCGCAACTATTCAGCGACGGCATTTACATTGAGGCCCTCCTGAAGCACTACCCGACCACCCTGGAACATGCGCGAAACTACTCGATCGTGGGATGTGTTGAACCCAACGCTACAGACGACCATTTTGGCAATACCGACTGCGCGAATGTGAATCTTGCCTTGCCCCTCTTGCAGGCCCTCAAGGGTCATGAGCACGACTTGTGGAACTATGGATTCCGGGAACAGGTAGCAATTCTAACAACGAATCTCCTTGAATATACCTTCAAAGGGGAAAACGCCTTCTCCCGGTTCGTTGCCCGGACGTGCCGCGCGCTGCGCAGGAAGCGCAATGCCAAGAAGGGCCTGTATGCCTATGACCCGCCGTCCAGCATGGATGACCTTCTCGAGCGCTTTCAATCGCGGTTGAACCATCTGACAGGGTCCATATTGGCCGATCACCAGGCCATTGAAGGGCACCTTCGCAACAACTTCACCACCCCCCTGGCCTCCTCGCTGTTCAAGGGATGCGTTGAGAGCGGAAGAGATGTGTACGAAGGCGGTACAACGATTAACAGCAGCGGCATTCAGGCCGTAGGCGTTACAGACGTGGCGGATTCCTTGCATGCCATCAATGAGGTGGTATTCAAGAAGCAGCGTTATACCCTGAGCGAGATTCTCGAAGCGATGGAGCACAATTTCGAGGGGGATGGCTATCGGGAGATCCGGTCTGCGTTGCTGGCCGTGCCGAAATTCGGCGATGATTCCTCCCCTGAAGCCACGGCATGGATGAACACGGTACTCCAGATGTACAACAACGCCCTGGACTCGGTGCCCAACTGTCCGCGCAACGGGAGGTATTCCGCGGGTTATTATGCCTTGAATGTCGGTACCCGATATGGAAAGGCAACGGGCGCGCTGCCGTCGGGAAGGTTGGAGGGCGTTCCTCTTGCCAACGGTCTGATCCCGCACTATGGAATGGAAAAATCGGATCTACTGTCATCACTCAATGCTATCGGCGGCATTGAGTTCACCGACATTGCCGAGAACGGCGCAACGGCTACGTTGAGTATTGATGCCGCGTTGTTTCAGGGCGGCGGGGGTATAAGAAACCTGGCAAGTATCCTCAGGACATTTCTCACAAAAGGTGGAATGGAGCTTCAACCCAGCATTGTTGACCGCCAAATGCTGCTGGACGCTTACGACAACCCGGAGAAATACCCAGACCTTCTGGTTCGTATTGCCGGTTACTGCGCATACTTCAATGAACTCTCCGATGAAATGAAACAGGTCATCATCAATAGAGCCTGTTATTCCTGAAACTGCGGGGCGGAAGCTGTCAAGCGTTTTGAGATAGCCCCGCTACGCGCGCGTGCGCCGGATGCGCCACACCACAAACGCGCTCGCTCCCAGGCCCGCGGCAAGCACGCCATAGGCAAAGGCCGTCACGATACAGAACGGCGCACCGCCGAGGAACTCCTGCAAGTAGGGATACGGTTTCAGGACACTGTACACGAGGCTGCGGCAGGCCATCGTCGGGTCCAGCAGGAGGAGCACATCGACGGAGCGTCCGGTCGGTTCATTGTCGGCCGCGTGGACCCAGGAAGGGATCGTCGTCACGCCGAAGACAAACGCTGCCGCAATGCCGAGGGCGATGCCCTTCGGGATAATACTGTACCTCCATCGCCGCAGCAGCGATACCAGGTAGCAAAGCGCGACGAACGCCCCGGTCACTGTCATCGCGAGAAACGGAGGCCCTGTCAGGACAAAGCTTCGGTTCCTCAGAGGAGGACACGACATGACCGCGCCATACCAGACGAAAACCATGGCCACAACCGCGAAGAAGGTCAAGCGGGGCCCTGGATGAGCCAAGCGGGCAAGCCACGCAGCCGCGGTCTCTTTCTCCGCTCCCGCTTGTCGGATGCGCATGGGATGCCGGATGCGGAGGGGATCAAGACACGCAACGAACACCGCCAAGCCAACCAGCACCAATGACGAATGGAAGACAAGCCCCTTGCTGATGGACACAGACGACGCCCGGACCGTTGCGCCTAGGTCAAACCCCATGATCGCCACACACGTCAGAATCACGACGAGGCCGACGCCGGCAAGGTTCCGCTGCGATGGGAGCTTCAGCATCTCCGTTGCTATCGCGAAGAAGATGAGGCACAAGAGGAACTGGTAAACCAAGGACGGCGCCCACGCAGGCAGATCCCACGTAAAGAAGCCCGCGGTTGCCCCTCGCATATGCTCCGAAAGGGCGATGAGGGGGTTGGCCAGCCGCCAGGTTTGCGGCGGCTTCATCACCCAAACGGCGCCCGCGGTTCCCAGGATCAGCACGCCTGCTGCGAGGCAGGCCCCCGGCACCGCGATGATGGTTCTCTTGAACAGCGCGGCGAACATCAGCCCAAGCGCCCCCGCGGCCAGAATGCCGGCCAGCGTCAAGACCGCCGCTACCGCCAATTCGGACGGCGTGATGCCCCCAAGCACAAAGCCCCCGGCCAGAAAGGGGGTCGACGCGGCTGCGAGGAGCAGAAGAAACATGAGCGACGACACGGTCTTATAGAACACGATGCGGCCGCGCCCCAGGGGCATGACCATGAGCGTGTCGTAGGTGTTGCGGTCGCGTTCGAGGCTCATGGCGGCCGCGGTGATGGCAGGGGCGATGAGACAGAGACACACGAGTTGGAAAGCGGCCAGGACGGTGAGTACCTGTCGCCCCATGCGCCATGCGAAGTTGTAGTAGTCGTTGGTCGTCGCCAGCAGAATGCCCAGCAATATCACAAGAAGCAGGAGAACATACACGTTATGGATAATGGGGAACCCCTTGCCGCGGAAGAGCGTCTTCACCTCCTTGACGAACAACGGATTGAGCTGGATCGCCTTCATCGCACCTCCCCCTTTGTGACCCGCTCGAAGATCTCTTCGAGATTCGATTCGAGGGCGCGAACCTCGGCCACTGCTGCGCCCTGCTCGATAAGGTAGGCCACCGCCTGGGCCACGGCCTCGTCACTATCCTCGAGCTCGAGCGCGAGTGTGGCCTCGCGCATCGACACCGACGTCACCTGCGGCAATTCCGACAACCGTTGCACGAGGTCCTGGGCCGGCGGACGACACAGCCGAACGGCCACGCACCGGGTCTCGCGGACGCCCTTGAGGATCTCGTCGATGGGCCCGGCGACCACCAGCTTGCCCAACTCGATGATGGCCGCGTGGTCGCAGATGTCGGCCAGTTCGAGCAGGATGTGCGACGAGATGAAGATGGTTTTCCCCTCGTCCTGCAGCTCTCCAATGACCAGGCGCAAATCCTTCCTGGCGCGCGGGTCCAGCCCGGACGCCGGCTCGTCGAGGATGAGCACCGGCGGATCGTGGATGAAGGCGCGGCCGAGGGCCAGGCGTTGCTTCATGCCGCGCGACAGCGTGTCGATGTAGGTGTCCCGGTCGACCTGGAAACGGACCTTGGCAAGCGTATCGTCAATCCGCGCGGGAATTTTGGCCGGGGGTACACCGTAGACGCGCGCAAAGAACTCGAGGTACTCCGCGACAGTCAACTGGTCGTAGACGCCAAAGAAATCCGGCATGTAACCGATGGATCGTTTCACATCATTGGGCGCCTTGGCCACGTCGTGGCCGCACACCGCAAGCGTCCCTGAATGCGGCGGCAGCAGCGTGGCAAGGGCGCGCATGGTGGTCGTCTTGCCGGCGCCGTTCGGCCCGATGAATCCGTAACAGGCGCCCCGCGGCACCCGCAGGCTCAACCCGTCTACCGCGACAAGCTTCCCGTATTTCATGGTCAGGTTGCGCAGCTCGATCATCGGCCGTCTCCGTCTTTCCCGCCCTCTGCAATGCGCACTTCCAGTTGGGTCAAGTACATACCCGTAGGCACGTCATCCGGCCGGATGCGTATCCGCACCCGGTGTTCTATGGGGCGCACAAAACGCGCGGAATCGGGCAACCGCATCTCGCCAATTTCCAGCGCGACCTCAGGCGCCCACGCGGCCCTCGACCAGTCATACGCGCTCAGCAGGTGGCGCGTCTTGCCAGCCGGTGCCAAGTCCGGGAACCGTGTCGTCCTGCGCGCGAAGATCGTGACCTCAGGCGCCTCGAACATGCTTTCGCTCGGAGGAAACGCGAAATCAATCGAAGGATCGTGAAGCCAAACGTAGTGCGCGTACTCCCAGGTCTCCTCGCCGGTGGCCTTGGCAACGGACAGCGCACGAGGCAACCGGTCAAGACCGGCCTGAACCGGCTCGATGGGCAGACGCCACAGCGCGATGGTCGTGTCATCGCGCGAGTGCGCTTCCCCAAGGAGATCGATCTGGCGCGATGGAGCCCCCCCATTCCGAAGAAACCCGACAATCGTCGGAACCTGACACGGCGACCCGTTGCGTAGCAACTCGTCGAGAAGCAGTTCATATTGCGCTGCCGAGAAGGGGCGGTCCGGCCAATGGCGCAGGTTGAGAGGGTCGGAAACGCGGTTGAATCGTTTGTAGTACGGGTTCAGCACAAATCCCGGGGCCGGCGGTTCAGTCAACGGAAGAGCCAATTCGACCCGCTGGCCGGGCGCCAGCGTCCCGAGAGGCTGGCGGTACCACTTAAAAAGAAGCGAAGCGTGTTCCAACGCCTCCTGCGAGTCATTTCGAACCCAGCCGTGCAGCCGGCCTTGCGGTGCGCCCTCAGGTTCATAGGCCAACGTGCCGGCAAGCGCGGGCATGTCTATACACCGCTTGGCCTCGATAAACCGCATAGACCACCGGTTCATGTGCATCTGGGCCGAGAACGTCCCGTCTGTCGCCCGGCGGATCGTGGGTGGAAACAACCCAACGCGCGAAAGCTCCGCGCAGGTGTTTTCGAAATCCTCCTTGATTTCTGCATTTGGCGCGATCCGACCCAACGTATAGTCCCCCGCATGGCCGGAGAAAAGCCCGACGTACAGGTGCTCATAGCCCCGGGGCGCGTTTGCCTGGCCCATCGCGAGGGAGACGGTCTCGATATGAGGTTTGAAACCGCGACTCGAACCTGCCCAAACAAAGGAGACGGCGCACAGGACCACTGCGAATGCCGGAATAAGCCAAAGCACATGAATCCGGCGCTGCCGCCTGCGCGCGAGGATCGTACACATTGGCCCAAGAACCAGCGCCGAAAGCAAGACGAACGCCGCATAAGGCCACGCCAAACGGCTCAGATTCACACGGCCGGGAACCAAGGAAGGGGTGCTTTTCCACGTGGACGCGGCACGCCGTGGCACGTCCTCGAGAATTCGGCCCCAGATGCGCTCGTGAAGCACCCGGTCTTTCCCATCCGCGGCATGCAATTCACGGGTGTGAAACGGCACGAGCGTGACCCGGCCCAAGCCGACGCGCATCGTCGCGAAGACCACGGCCCCGTCGTCCGCAACCGTCAGCGCGTGACTGGGCAGGCTTAGCGGCAGGGCATCCAGCGGCTCGAACGATGGCGAGCCACCTGTGAAGAAGGCCGCGGCGTTCGTGCAGGTGACCTCGCGCGCCGCGCCGGATACGGACCCGCCGCAGACCTCGCTCAGCAGGCCCGCACCCGCATCCGTCTCGATGCAGCCACGTGTAAGGACGACCCTACCGCCTGCGATAACCCAGTCCCGCAAGGCGCCGCGCTGCGCCGCCGTGATGGTCTGCTCGGCGATGTCGCCCACAATCAGCGCATCGAGAGGTCCGTACAACGGTGCATCCTCGACGAGCTCCGTGCAGTCGATGACCCCCGTTGCGATCTCCATCTCGCGGTCCCCAAGCACGTCTCGGGCTTTCAGCGCCTGCTTCAGGGCCTCGGACGGGCTCACCAAAGCTACGTTGAGGGCCGGCGGCCAGCGATAGCCCCCCGCAAGCACATCGTTGACCTTCGCAGAGGCCAGGACCGTGCCGTCCTGCCGCGGGGAATTGCCCGCGGGGCACACGCCGGTTGGGCACGCCCCGGTCTCACATCCATCCGGGGCCACGGGATTGCCCCCGGCGCCGTCCTTGTCAATGACATAGACCCAACAAATGTTCGCTAGGCCGCTCGGTCTGAATGGGACGATGAGGGTTGTCTCCGCTTCGCCCTCGATGTGGACCTCACGTGCGAAACGGCGAAGCACCTTGCCGTGATCGCAAGAACTACAGCCGCGCTCGATGTCGACACGCACGGTCGCGTCGCCTGAGAAGGCCGCCAGGTTCCCGAGGGTGATCCGGAGTGGCATCCATTCACCGTCTCGCTTGAGTCCGCCGAATCCGGCCTTGGCAGTGATCTTGAAGCGAGAAGGGGGGCCTTCTTCATCTGCTGGGGAATGCGCTGGAAAGAGGCACGCGAACACGGCAAGTGCAACAAAAGCCACGAGGTATCTACCTGTGCACATCATTCTGCGGTGAGTTTGCACGACGGCTCTTCCGACCTCCCCTGCAAGGACCTGCGTTCAATCGCGGCCCCAAGTGTACCAGCAACCCGCTCTTTATGCCATACACCTCACGGGGCGCTCTATTCGTCTGGTCCGACTCTCGGCGGCGAAGCGATCACCCGGCCGTTACGTTTTCGCCGCCGAGTTCCCGCACGCGCGCCACAACGGCCTGGACTTCCTCGCGCGACATGTTGGCGAAACGCGCGGCTCCCGGGTCTTCGCCGAGGCGCTCGCGCTTGGACTCGCCCAGGGCGTGGTGGCCCATGATGTGGATGCCCTGGCAGTGGCGAAGCGAGCGCGCCAGCGCCACAATGCCTTGGAGATGATCCTCGCGCAGGTTGACGCCGGGCACGATAGGACAGCGCAGAACGAAGGCCGCGCCCTGTGCGTCGAGGAACCGGAGGTTCTCGATGATCAGTTCATTCGTCTGGCCCGTAAACTCGCGGTGCCGCTCAGGATCGCTCTCTTTATAGTCAAAAAGAAACAAGTCCACGCTCGCCATTACCGTGGCAAGATGCTGTTGCGGTGCGAAGCCGCACGTCTCGATGCAGGTGTGCAGCCCCCGGGCCTTCGCGCCGAGAAGGAGCTGATGTGCGAAGGCGACCTGCGCCAACGGCTCCCCGCCGCTCAGCGTCATCCCACCGCCCGACTCCTCATAAAACGGCTGATCCTTCACCACCTCAGCCAGCACTTCCCCAGCGCTCATCTCCTTACCCATCACCTCCAGCGCCCCGCTGTAGCATTCCTCAGTACACACAAAACACTCCGCGCACCGTTCCCGCTCCAACCGATGTAATTTCGGGGACAGACTACGAAATTTTTTCTTCTCTTCCCTGTTTTCGGGTTTAGAAACGGCCTGTATTTCGTAGTCTGTCCCCGAAATAAGGTGGGCGCCGTTCGGGCAATGCTCGAAGCAGTAGCCGCAGGCGATGCAGAGGCGGGGTGTGAAGGCGAGCTGGGGGCGGGCGTGGCGGCCTTCGGGGTTGTGGCACCAAAGACAGCGGAGTGGGCAGCCTTTGAGGAAGACGGTGGTCCGTATGCCGGGGCCGTCGTTGATGGACATCCGCTGGATGTCGAATACCATGCCGCGAAGCGTCTCGTCGGTGGCTCTCTCGCTTGTCGCTTGCTTGGTTTCCACTGCCAGTATGTGTTCCATTTACCAGAATATGATGTAGATCAGCGCGTACGCACACCCCAGAACCAACCACCAGAACCCAATGCGCTTGTACCACGGGAAGCCGTGGGCCGAGAGGGTTTCGGGCAGCCTCAGCATGGCGGGCGACCAGTGCAGTCCTGCGGTCTTCTCTGGGCTGGGCCGGGGCGTGAGCAGGCTGACGGTGACCATCAGGAGGATGCATGCAGCAAACACTACGCCGCCGAAGACGAGGATGTTCGCTGTAATTCCAGGCAGAAATGGATGGACTTTCTGCACGTATGGAATCAGCATGAGGGGGAATGAGGCGGCCATGGTGACGGTGGCGGCGGTGTTGGTGGCCCCGCGCCACAGGACGCCAACGAGGAACACGGCGACGGTGGGCCCGGCCAGCAGCACCCACACTTCCTGGCAGTACGCGAAGATGTGCTCCCACATGGCGACCAATGGCACGCAGGCAAGCCCGACGCCCATCACGGCTACGCCCGCAAAGCGGCCCACGACGATGAGGCGTTCCTGTGACGGCTCGCGGCGCGCGAACCGTTGGTAGATGTCGACGGTGAAGACGGTGGCCGTCGAGTTGAGCAGGGAGGAGATCGTCGACATGATCGCGCTGACGAGTGCGGCGAGCAGCAGGCCCTGGAGACTGCGCGGCACGAGCGTCGTGACCAGATACGGGAACGCGGTATTGGGATTCTCGAGGTTGGGATTCAGTGCGTGGGCGATGAGTCCGGGAAACGTCACGGCGAGGGCAAGCAGCAGGCCGAGGAACCCGCAGAACACCATGCCCATCTTGGCGTGCCACTCGTCCCGCGCGCCCAGACACCGTTGGTTGATGTATTGGTTCGTGCAGTAGTACCAGACGTTCGTGCAGATCGCCAGGACCAGCATGGCGGTCCACGGCAGCTCCGGGTGGTCCGCGGGCAGGATCAGATGGGCCCGGTCGCCGGTTCCCAGGATGGCCGACCAGCCGCCGTCCACGCGCGTCACGCCGAGCACGAAGATCAGGATGCCGCCCAGCAACAACAGCACGCACTGGAAGACGTCCGTCCAGACAACCGAGGCCAGGCCGCCATAGATCGTGTACGCTCCGGTCAGCAGTGCGAGGAGCAGGACGCAGATCGGGATCGGGATGCCGAAGATGTGGTTGAGGGCCAGGCCGCCGGAGTAGAGCACGAGCGCGAGATTCACGACCGCGTAGCTCACGATCGTGAGCAGCGCGAAAATGGTCCGGGAACCAACCCCGTAACGGCGTTCGAGGAACTCGGGCATGGTGGTGACGCGGCCGCGGATGTAGAAGGGGGTAAACACCCAAATGAGCAGTGTGAGCGCGGGAAAGATCAGCCATTCCCAGTTGGCCACGGCCAGTCCGTAGCTGTAGGCGAAGCCCACCTCCCCCATGAACTGCTCG
>Ga0272441_10010565_pt1 | contig 13934 bp, 13 predicted proteins | sample SSMProp6N_FD_193582 | JGI IMG/M metagenome (GOLD analysis project Ga0272441, IMG submission 193582) | Marine sediment archaeal communities from Little Sippewissett salt marsh, Falmouth, MA, United States - SSM-Prop-6N | ecosystem: Environmental > Aquatic > Marine > Wetlands > Sediment ... | reverse complement strand
CCCCGCGACGCCGACCCAAAGCAACATCATCACCGCGATCAACAGAATCCCTCTCATCCCTCTCATCGGTGAACCCCCTCTGCTCTGCGGAATGAGCCGAGTATAGGCATCGTGTCCAAAAGTGTCAACAGGACTGACTCTGCGCGTCTTTGATCCTTGAGAGGAAGCTTCGCCGGTGGATGTACGACGGCCCGAGACGGCCGATCGCCGCCCGGTGCCCGGCGGTGCCGTATCCCTTGTGCGCCGCGAACGCGTATCCGGGGAACCGCCGGTCGAGCCCCTCCAGGATCCGATCCCGCCCGACCTTCGCGACGATCGACGCCGCGGCGATGTGGAGCGATCGTGAATCTCCTCTTGTAAACTGAAGTTCGGGGAACGCGACCTGCTGTTCTTCGGCAAGCGACAGTCCTCGGTCGAACAGCCCGGCGTTCGGCAGGACGCTCAGCTGGGCCAGCGCGCGTCGCGCCGCGAGCCGGCAGGCCGCGACGATTCCCTCTCGATCGATTTCCGCGGCGGATGCACACCCGAATCCCCAGTCGAAATCGCGAGCGATCGCCTCGTACAGCGTCTCGCGCCGGCCGCTCGACAGCCGTTTCGAATCGTCGAGACCGCTCAGACGAGCCAGCAGGAGCTCCCGATCGAGCGGAAGCCCCGCACGTTCGAGGTCGATCCGGACGCATCCGACCGCGACGGGTCCGGCGAGCGCACCTCGCCCCGCCTCATCGAATCCGGCCAACCGGATCGGTCCCGAGCCGACGCCACGGTGCTTCGGCAACGCCGTTCGATGAGCCTGCGAAACGCCCCCCCCGGAGGCGAGGGCCGCGCGGACTGACAAGTCGAACTCGAGAAGCTCGCGCACACGATCGGTCATGTTCGAAGTCTACTTCTCGCCACTCCAGCAGCGGGCCTTCCATCCATGAGAGTCAGCGGATGACCGGTGGGCCCCAATGCACGCGGCCCCGCAGGCGCGGGGCCGTAGCGTTCGATGGAACGGGATACCGTCCCAGCCGTTGGGCAGGCGCGGAGGAATCGCGCCCGCCACCGTTTCATCAGCGAATCCGACGCAGGCGCCGCAGGAAGTACGGCCGCGCCTGCCTCGAATGGCCCGACTTGACGACCTCGATCTTCTCGATCTTCGGAGAGTGCACGGGGTACGTCTTCTCGACCCCGATGCCCGAGGAGATCTTGCGAACGGTCACCATTTGCCGTGTCCCGCCGCCGCTTCGTTTGAGGATGATCCCCTCGAAGATCTGGACCCGCTCTTTCGTTCCCTCCGTGATCCGCTCGTGAACGCGGACGACGTCTCCGGGAGCGAACGCTCCCCGCTCCTTCAGCTGTTCCTTCTCGACCGCGCGCAGGATGTCATCCATCATGCTCCTCCTCGAGTCCATCCGAACCTTCTCGATCGCCGACGAGGCGATCCAGCAGGATCGCCGCCGCGGCGCGGACGGACAAATGGTTGAAATCGCTTTCTCTCATCACCGGAGGAAGGATCGCATCACACGCCTCGATCAGCTCGTCCGTCATCCCCCAGCCTGTCCCGAGCAGAATATAAACCGGGCCCGGGTCTCTTCTCAATCGCCGCCGCAGCTCGCCGAACGCAAGCTCCGGTCGGTCGGTCGTCCTCGCCGATGTCGCCACGAGCAGCGGCCGAACACCCTCCGCCTCCTCGATCCACGCGAGGGTCTCCTCCAGGTCCTCGGCGACGACGACGTACTCCATCGCCTCGCCGCGTCGGCTGGCCTCGGCGGCCTGCTCCCCTTCGGTCCAGAAGCCTCGGATCCGCCAGGCGATCGCTTGCTGCGACGGCAACGGCGTCACGACGAAGTAACGCGCCACCCCGTAGGTCCGCGCCGACCGGGCGATGTCGTGGATATCCATCGACGTCGTCGACGTGGCGACGATCTCCCCCCGGCGATTCCGCATGGGGAAGTGAAGAAGACCGACGTACAGGTTACCCATCTTCGCTCATCCCCTCAACGTTCAGCCCGAGCAGGTCCGGCCGGTTTCGCGCCGTCTTCTTCCATGCTTCGGCCTCGCGGTACGCCTCGATTCGGGCGTGATCCCCCGATTGAAGGATCTCCGGGACGGCGAGACCGCGAAAGACCGGCGGACGCGTGTACTGCGGTGCTCCGAGCCGTTCGCCCGCATCGAAGAACGAGTCGCTCTCGACCGAATCGAACTTCCCGACGACACCGGGCGTCATCCGCGCGGTCGCCTCGACGACGACGGCCGCCGCGGCCTCGCCTCCGGTCAACACGTAATCGCCGATCGACAGCTCGTCGTCGACGAACTCGAGGATCCGCTCGTCGATCCCCTCGTACCGGCCGCACAGCAGAATCAGTCCGTCGGCCGCCGCCCACTGCTTCGCATCCCGCTGGCGAAACAGGCGCCCCTGCGACGACAACAGGACCGTGCGCGTCTCCCCGTCGCATTCGGATCGGATCGCCTCGATCGCGCGGACAAACGGCTCCACCTTCATCACCATGCCGGCGCCGCCACCGTACGGGCGATCGTCGACGATCCGGTGTGGATCGTCGGTGAAATCGCGAAGATCATGGACGTGAAGGCGAAGCTGTCCCGCCTCGCGGGCCTGGCCGATCACGCCGACCGACAACAGGCCGTCCAGCGACTCGGGGAAGATCGTCACGATATCGAAACGCATGGGGCCTCTTCAGTCGAGGATCTCGACCACGACCTCCCGATCGGATCTCGCGGCGACGCCCTCGAGGAACGTTCGCAACGCACCGATCGTACGCCCGCTCTTCCCGAGGATCCGCCCGCGATCCTCCTTGCCGATGTGCAAGAAGAAGATGTCCACTCGCTCGGTCTCGATCCGGTCGATCTTGACGCGATCCGGATGCTCGACGAGCGAATGGACTAGGAATTCACAGAGCCGAAAAAGCAACGCGCCTCCCGGATCAGGCCTCTTCCTTGGCCTCCTCCTCGGCGTCCTCGTCCGACTCCTCGGCCGCGGGCGCTTCGTCGGCGGGTTCCTCCGTCTCTTCGTCGGCAGCCTCTTCGGCTTCCGGTGCTTCGTCCGCCGGAGCCTCGGCCTCTTCCGCCGGAGCTTCCTCGGTCGGCTCGTCCGCCGGAGCTTCCTCGGCCGCAACATCGCTCGCCTCTTCGACGGGCTCGTCCTTCGCCTTCGGCGGCGTCGGCTTCAGCTCCTTCGGCTCGATCGTGATCGTCTCGCCGCGCTTCGCCGCATCCCATGCCGCCATGACGCCGGCCTTCGACAGGACCGAACGCGCCGCGCTCGTTCCCTTCGCCCCGTCCAGCAGCCACTTCAACGCCGCCTCGCTGTCGATCTCGAACGTCGGCGGGTTCGTCTTCGGATCGTAGAATCCCAGATCCGCAACGACCTTCGCATCCCGTGGCTTCTGTCCGTCGAGCACGACAACACGATACGACGGCTGTCCCTTGCGCCCGACCCTCTTCAACCGAATCTTCGCTGCCATACCTTCACCTCAATCGATGGATTTCGAGAAACGGGAGACCTGCCTACGAACCTCCAAGCAGATCGAGCGGCGAAGGGCCTTTGCCCCGCCTGCCGCCGACGATCTTCAGCGCCCGCTTGGCCTCCTCAAACCGCGACAGTACACGATTGACATCTCGTACCTTCGTCCCGCTGCCGCGAGCGATCCGTTTCTTCCTGCTTCCGCCGATTATAGACGGGTTGAGCCGTTCGTGCACTGTCATCGAACGGAGGATCGCCAGCGCCCGTTTCATCTCGGCCTCCTCTTCGGAGTCCGTTCCCGCTCGGAGTCTGGCCGCGCCGGGCAGACGCTCGAGGATCTGTGACACCGGACCGAGCTTCTGCATCTCCTCGAGCTGCTCGAGGAAATCCTGCAGTGTCAGCCGGTTCTTGCGGACCCGCTTCACGAGGTCCTCGGCCTTCTTCTGGTCGATTCGCTCTTCGGCCTGTTCGATCAGCGTCACGACATCGCCCATACCGAGGATCCGATCGGCCATCCGCCGCGGATGGAACGGCTCGAGCCCGTCGATCTTCTCGCCGGTCCCGACGTACTTGAGCGGCCGTCCGGTCGCGTGGCGGATCGATAGCGCCGCTCCGCCCCGCGCATCGCCGTCGAGCTTCGTCAACACGACCCCGGTCAGGCCGAGCCGCTCGTCGAACGCGGACGCAACGTTGACCGCCTCCTGCCCGGTCATCGCATCGGCGACGAGCAGGATCTCCGACGGCTGCGTCGCCTCGACCATCCGCTCGAGTTCGCCCATCATCTCGTCGTCGATCTGCAACCGACCGGCCGTGTCAACCAGCACGACATCGCACAGGTTCTCGACCGCCCACTCGACCGCCTCGGTGGCGATCTCGGGCGGCGCGAGGCCGTCCCGCGTGATCACCGGGACGTCGACCTGCTCGCCGAGGGTCCTCAGCTGCTCGATCGCCGCCGGACGGACGATGTCCGCCGCGACGACAACCGGTTTGCGTCCCTCCTTCTTCAGCAGCGACGCCAGCTTTGCCGTCGCCGTCGTCTTTCCCGACCCCTGCAGCCCGACAAGGAGCACGACCGCCGGCCGTCGATCGAGCACGAGCGTCGCCCGCTCGCCGCCCATCATCTTCGCCAGCTCGCTGCGGACGATCTTGACCAGCTGCTGCCCCGGCGTCAGCGACTCGAGCACCGACTCGCCGACCGCCTCGGCACGGATCCGATCGATCAGCTCCTTGACGACCTTGTAGTGGACGTCGGCCTCGAGCAGCGCCAGCCGGATCTCCCGCAGGCCGGCGATGACATCTTCCTCGGTCAGTCGGCCGCGGCCACGCAGCCGCGTGAAGACATCCGTCAGCTTGGCGGTCAGTGATTCGAACATCCGCGTCCTTTCGATTCCGGCACAGGGTACGGGGCGCCTTGGGGCCGATCAACCGCCGAGAAGCCGCTCGAGAAACGCCGTCGTGTACTCCCCGGTCTTGAACTCGGCCTGGTCGAGAATCTCACCGAGAAGGCTTCGCGTCGTGTCGATGCCGGTCAGTTGGAACCGCTCCAGCGCGGTGATCATCCGACGACGCGCCTCCTCGCGGTCACGGCCGTGGGTCATCAGCTTCGCCAACAAGGAGTCGTAGTACGGGTGCACGTCCATCCCGTGGTAGAGCACCGTATCGAGTCGGACGCCGTGGCCGCCGGGCAGCTGCTCGATCCCGACCGTCCCGCACGATGGGAGGAAGCCTCGCGCCGGATCCTCGGCGTTGAGCCGACACTCGATCGCGTGGCCGCGTGGCTCGACGTCCTCCTGCCGAAACGACAGCCGCTCTCCGGCCGCAAGCAGGATCTGTTCCTTGATCAGGTTGACGCCGCAGACGACCTCGCTGACCGAGTGCTCGACCTGGATCCGTGCATTCATCTCGATGAAGTAGAACGAGTCGTCGGGCGCCAGGAGGAACTCGACCGTCCCCGCGTTTCGGTAGCCGACGGCGCCGGCCGCCCACACCGCCGCCCGATGCAAGCGGTCCCGAAGCTCCTCGCCCAGACACGGCGCCGGAGACTCCTCGATCAGTTTCTGATGACGCCGTTGGATCGAGCACTCCCGCTCCCCCAGATGCACGAGCTCTCCGGCACCGTCCCCGATGACCTGCACCTCGATGTGCCGCGGGGCATCGAGCGCCCGCTCCAAGTAGAGCGAGCCGTCGCCGCAGGCCGCCTTCGCTTCCTCCGATGCTGCGGCCGCCCGGTCGACGAGTTCGTCCGCCGAGGGGACCCAGCGCATGCCCCGCCCACCGCCGCCGAAGACGGACTTGATCAGCAGCGGATACCCGATCCGCTCGCCCGCGCCGACCAGCTCGTCCGGATCCACCGGGGCCGACTCTCCCGGGAGAACCGGTACGCCGGCCTCGGCCACGGTCCTCCGCGCCGCGACCTTGTCTCCGAGGAGCTCCATGACCGACTGTGCCGGTCCGATAAACGTCAGCCCGTGCTCCTCGCAGACCTCGACGAAATGGGGGTTCTCGGCGAGGAAGCCGTAGCCGGGATGGATCGCCCCGGCCTCGGCGAGCTCGGCGGCGCTGACGATCGAAGCGATATTCAGATAGCTACGAGAAGGCTCCGGCGGTCCGATGCAGACCGCTTCATCGGCCAGCCGGAGGTACGGCATTCCGGCGTCGGCCTCGGAGTAGACGCAGACGCTTCGCAATCCGAGCTCGCGACAGGCCTCGATCACGCGAAGCGCGATCTCTCCGCGGTTGGCAATCAACACGGTGTCGAAGCTCATGGGCGATCGAAGAGGAACAGGGACTGCCCGTACTCGACGGCGTCGCCGTCTTCGACGAGCACCTGCCGGACCCTCCCCGCCTCCTCGGCGACGATCTCGTTCATCACCTTCATCGCCTCGATCACGCACAGCGTATCGCCCGCGGCGACGACATCTCCCGAGGAGACGAACGGCTCCACGTCCGGCGACGGCCGGCGATAGAACGTGCCGACGAGCGGGGAGGAGAGCGTGAAGGTTCCGTCCGGCGCGGCCTCTTCGTCCTCCGTGGACCTCGCCGCTTCGGGCACCGGGGGCGCGGTCGGGACCGCGTGGGCCGCCGGGCCGGAAAGTTCGCGCCTGACGGTAATCCGCTGATCCCCTTCGCTGACGGTGATCTCGGTCAGACCCTCCGCCTTCAGCAACTCGATGATCTGTCGAAGCTGGTCGAGTTCCACGTTCCTCCTTCGCGAGGCCGGCCATTGTACAGGCTGTTCCGCCGCCGCCACAACGACCCCCTTTGCACCCGCCCGGCCCGAACCTATAATTGGCCCACCGTGAGGTGAAAGAGACTGTGTCTATAGGCGCACAGATTGCGCTGCTTCTTTTCTTAATCGTTGCGTCTGCCTACTTCTCCAGCGCCGAGACCGCGATCACGTCGATCGCGGGCGGCCGGCTGCGCTACCTGATCAACGCGCACCCGAAGAAGAGGCGGGCGCTGACCCATCTTCTCGAGGAGCCGAACGATCTGATCACGGCGCTGCTCGTGTTGAACAACCTGGTCAACGTGATGGCCAGTTCGTTGATGACGCTGTTGTTCATCCAGGTGCTGCCGGCTACGTCCGCGAGCATCCAGGGACTGACGGCGACCGTCGTCATGACCGTCTCGTTGCTGATTTTCGGCGAGATCACGCCGAAGAACTTCGCCAAGCACAACGCCGAGCGCCTGACCCTGCTGACGATCAACCAGATCCACGGATGGACGCGCGTGCTGCGCCCGCTGATCTGGCTGTTCCGCGGCGCGGCGCACTCGATCGGCAGGATGTTCGGCGTCGACCTTTCGGAGGTGGAACCGATCGAGGTCAGCGACGAACAGATCGAGACGTTGATCGACGCGAGCGAGGAGAGCGGGCTGATCGACCAAGCCGACGGCGAGATGATCCGCCGGATTCTCGATTTCGACGAGATGACCGCGGAACAGGTGATGGTCCCCCGCCCGGATGTCCAGTCGATCGAGCTCGAGACGTCGCTCGAGGAGGTTCAGGAGATCGTCGCCGGGGACGGACACTCGCGCTTCCCGGTCTACAAGGAAGTCCCCGACGCGATCGTCGGGACGCTGTACGCGAAGGACCTTCTCTCGTGCGACCCGTCCGACGAGAACACGACGCTCGCCAACCTGCTTCGCCCTGCGTACTACGCGCCGACGACGCAGCCGATCAACGTCCTGCTGCGCGAGTTCCAACGACAGAAGGTGCACATGGCGGTCGTCATCGACGAGTTCGGCGGCATGGCCGGGATCGTCACGCTGGAGGACATCATCGAAGAGATCGTCGGCGAGATCGAGGACGAGTACGACCAACCGGCGGTCCTACTGCAAAGGATCTCCCGCGACGAGGCGGTAATGCCCGGCGACACCGCGGTGCACGACTTGAACCGCGCGATGGAGATCGAGCTTCCCGAGGACGAGGGCGTCACCGTCAACGGTCTGATCCAACACCGCCTCGGTACGATGGCCAAGCCGGGAGACACGGTGGAGGTCGGTCAGGCCGCGTTGCTCGTCGAGCGGGCGACCGACCGGGAGATCATCTCCGTTCGCATCCGCGTCGACCGGACGGCGCCGGCCGAGGTTCCCGAAGACTGACCGACCCACCGCACGGGAGGTCCTATGAAACGATCCATCATCCTGGTCCTGTTCGTTGTGGCGGTGCACACGGCCGCATGCTCTTCCGAGCCGAGTGCGTCGATCGATGTTCGGTACGATGTCGAAGCAAGGCGGCTCGACGGATCCGTCGAGCTGACCCTGATCCCGGAGCAGCCGACGGTGTATCTGTCGCTTCTGGCAAACCTGGATCGGGAAGCGAACCCCTACCCTTCGCCACGATCGCTCGACGCGCTCTACCCGTTCGGCTTCGAGCCGGCGGAGACGCTCGTCATCGAAGTCGACCGCATCGAACAGGGCACGTCGTCGCCTCTGCCGTTCCGCACGCTCGCCCTGCCGCCGGCGTGGCAGACCTACTCGCTCGACGACACCGTTCTGGCGATCGACCTTGCGTCGTTCGATCCCGAGGCCCCGTCGTCCGTCACGATACGGATCGAGTTCCTGACCGAGATTCCGCGCCACACGATCGGCGACAACGGAATCACCGATGGCGTGCTCACGTGGCGCTTCGGCTGGTACCCGACCCTCTTCCCGGCGCAGGCGAACCTGATCGAGGAGAACGGACGGCTCGCCTACGAAGGACGGGACGCCTTCCCGTTGACCTTCCCGTGGATGCGCCTCCAGGCACGCGTGACCGTTCCCGACGGGTACGAGCTGATCGCCGGCACCGACCGGTGCGAGAACGAATCCGTGGGCGACGGCGACGAAACCGAGTACCGGATCGCGTTTGACGGGCCGGCGCGATCGCTCGCCTTCGCGATCGGCACCGACTACGAGCGGTACACCCTCGACGGGCCGATCCCGATCGACGTGGCCACGCTCCCCGGACATGACGAGGACGCCCGCTTCCTCGCCACCCTCGCCCGCGACATCCTCGACGAGTACGTCGAGCGGTACGGTCCGTATCCGAGAACGCGGCTGACGCTCGTCGAGAACCCGAACCTCGACGGCCTCTCGTTCGCGGCCGACGGAATCGTCTGGCTGTCGAGACGGTTCTTCACCCATCGAAACGTGCTGTTCACCGGCGCGCTGAACCGCGTCGCCGAGTACGTGCTCGCCCATGAAATCGCGCACCAGTGGGTCGGCCTCGGCACCGGCATCGATCTGAACGCCGAGGCGTGGCTGTCGGAAGGGCTGGCACAGTACCTCGCCGTCCACTATTTCGAGGGACGGTACGGCGCGTTCGACCCGAATCTGTTCGGCTTCGGGTCGCCCGGCATCGGCGAGGAGCTCGTGAAACGTCAGTTCGGCTTCTTCAACCTCCGCGAGCACTTCATCGAGCTCCCGTATCTGACGACGCAGTACGCCGGCTTCGACGAGGCTCTCGTCAAACCGATCGAGAACGTCCGATTCGGCAACGCGTCGACCGTTCGCCTGTACGACAAGGGATACCTCGTCGCGCGGGCGATCGCCTCGACGATCGGCAACGTGGCATTCGATCGTGCGATCCTGCGTGCGATCGAGGAACGCCGCGCCGATCTGCTCGATGTCCGGACGTTCCAGACGCTCCTCGAAGAGGAGTCGGGGCGTTCGCTCGACGAGATCTTCGAAACCTGGGTTCTCGGAAACGGACGCGTCGACTACGGGGTACGGATCATCTCCCGCGAGCGGGAGGGGTCCGAGTATCGCACGACCGTCGCCGTCACCCGTACCGGCGGGGCGGCGCAGCCGGTCGAGGTCGAAGTGACCCTCGCATCCGGTGCGACGGCACGACAGACGTGGTCGGGCGACGAGGAATCCGTCGAGCTGGTCTTCGATACGCCGTCACGCGTCGTCCGGGCGACCGTCGATCCCGATCACCGATTGCCCGACCTGGAACGGCTGAACAACCATGACCCGGTGCGCATCGTCAGCGGCGCCAACGAAGCCGCCTACCCCCTCGACGCCTATGTGCTCACCGCCGACACGGCGGGCAACGGTCTGACCTTCTCCTATCTCGATCGGTTCAGGGTCTCGATCGCGCAGAACGCCGCCGCGGCCTCCGTCGTGCTCGGACGAACGCATCGGCTGTCGATCGCCGCCGCCGCGGCGCCGGATCGTCAACTCGTCGGGGCGATCGCGTGGACGACCACCCGCTACGCCCAGCCGGAGACCGGATCGCCGGCGACGTTCTGGGAGCCGGACGTCTCGCTGACCGTCCGTCTCGAGCGCCTGCTCGACGGGGACACACCAAGAGGCGCGCTCGGACTCGACATCCTCGACCATTCTTCGTTTGCCTCCTCGTCGGCCCGCAGGCTGTCGATCGATATCACGACCGGCGGCGCCGGCCGTCTGTCGGCCGAGGCGAGCGACGAGCTGCGAATCGTTCCCAACCTCTACCTCCAGGGAGCGCTGGAGCTCGGCCTCGGCTTTAACAGCCCGCCGGAGCCGTTCCGTTTCCGGCTCTCGAGCCTGCATTCGTTCGCCCCGGCTTCGACCGACCACGAACTCGTCGGAGAGATCGCGCTCGACATCGCCGAAAACTCGGAGATGCCGTACAACCTCCTCAACGTCGCGATGATCGACGGGACGCACTCGCGTCTGGTCGTCGCCGGCGGGCTCGGTTGGACAAGGCCCGATGAATTCGGTACAACGTCGCCCTATATCGAAGCGGGAATCGAGCAGATCTTCGATCTCTCGACGCTGGGCGGGTTGTTGTCCCTTCGATTGCGCGTCGGCGTCGCGACGCCGGTCCTCGGACGTGGTACGACCGTCTTCTACGTCCGGCTTTCCCAATAGCGGGGGTGGAGTCCGATGAAGGTCCCGTGTCGATGGCTCGCGGACTACGTGGAGATCGAGGTCACGGATGAGGCGATCGAGCGCCTGGCGGCGCGGCTGACGCTCGCCGGCCTCGAAGTCGAGGGAATCGAGAGGACGGGCACCCTCCGCAACGCGGTCGTGGGCCGCGTCGTGTCCAGCGAACCGCTACCGAAGTCGGATCACTTGACCTTCTGCACCGTCGACCTCGGGACGGAGACGGTCGAGATCGTCTGCGGTGCGTCGAACGTACGCGACGATTCGCTCGTCCCGGTCGTCCTTCCCGGTGGAGAGCTCCCCGGCGGCCTGACGATCGAGCGTCGGAAGATCCGCGGCACGGTCTCCAACGGGATGATCTGCTCGAAGGAGGAGCTCGGGCTCGAGGAGCGATCGGACGGAATCTGGAACCTCGAGGCGGGGCTCGATCTAGAGGTCGGGGCCGATCTGACCGAGATCCTCGAATACGACGATACGGTCTTCGATATCAAGGTGCCGTCGAACCGTCCCGACTGTGCCTCGATCTACGGCATCGCTCGCGAGGTCGCCGCGCTGCTCGCTCGGCCGCTGGCCGAGCTGGCGCTCGACATTGACGAGAGCCTGCCCCCGACCGCCGAGTCCGTTCGAATCGAGATCGCCGATCCGGCCGACACACCGCGGTATGCGGCACGCTTGATGGAGGGGTTGACGATCACACCGGCGCCGCTTCGGATGCAGCATCGCCTGATCAAGGCGGGAATGCGGCCGCTCTCCAATGTCGTCGACGCGACCAATTACGTGATGCTCGAGCTCGGCCATCCACTCCATCCGTTCGATGCCGATCTGGTCGAGGAGCCGATCGTGATCCGCCGCGCCGAGGACGGCGAGACCTTCCGCACGCTCGACGGTGTCGATCGTCGGCTGACACCGGACGTCCTGATGATCGCGGACGGCCGCGGCGGGTTGGCGCTCGCCGGCGTGATGGGCGGCGAGCGAAGCGAGATCCGTCCCGAGACGGCCCGTGTCCTGCTCGAGAGTGCCTCGTTCACCGGCTACACGATCCGCAAATCGTCGCGCGCCGTCGGTCTCCGTAGCGAGGCGTCGCAACGATTCGAGCGTCGGATCGATCCGGAAAGCGTCGCGATCGCGGCCGATCGCGCCACGCACTTGATTCAGCAGCTGACCGGCTGCGCGGTTCACCGCGGACTCGCCGACGCCTATCCGACGCCGTCGGTCCGCCGGACGCTGCGTCTCCGGCCCGAGCGGGCGTCGCTCCTCCTCGGACTCGATCTCGATCTCGCCACCTGCCTCGACATCCTCGAGCGGCTCGACATCGATGCCAACGCGGACGGCTCCGCCATCGAGGCGACCATCCCGTACTTCCGCCCCGATCTCGAACGGGAGGCCGACCTGATCGAGGAGGTCGGCCGGGTCTACGGCTACGACCGGCTCGGCGCGACGACGCCGACGCCGACGCTGCTCGTCGGCGGCAAGGACGCCGTCGAGCGGTCGAAGGACCGGATCCGGGAGATCCTGACCGGCCTCGGCATGATCGAGGTCGTCGGCGACGGCTTCGACAAGCGGGACTGGCGTGAGGCGATGGGGATCGCGGACGACGATCTCGTCCGCCTAGTGAACCCGATGACCGTCGCCCAGACGATGCTTCGATCGTCCCTTCTGCCGGGGATCCTGTCGATCGTCGACACGAATCTGAGCCGGGGCGTCGACGGGGGCATGATCTACGAGGTCGGCCGCGTCTTTTCCGTCTCCGGAGGCGAGCGGGAGGCGCTCGGTGGTGCCCTGTTCGGTCGGACCGGCGTGCCGCTTCGCGGCAAGGAGCGGGTCTCGGTCTCGATCGCACGGGGGATCCTGGACGAGCTGTTCGAGCGGCTCCGGCTCGACGGGGTCACCGTCTGCACGGACGACCTTCCGGGGTATTTCCACCCGGGACGCGCGGCCCGCGTCCTCCGTGGCGATCGCCCGATCGGTCGGTTCGGCGAACTGTCGCCGGCTCTGCTCGAGCGGTTCGCGATCCCGACAACGATTCTGGCGTTCGAGTTCGACGCTGCCGAGCTGACCGCCCACGCCGACGCCCCGACCACCTACACCGCAGTGCCGCAGTTCCCGGCATCGAAGCGGGACCTGTCGGTCTCCGCCCCGGCGGCGTTGCCGGAGGCCGAGGTGCGCGGCGCGATCCTCGCACAAGAAGAGGTCGGATCGGCCCTCCTCTACGATCGGTACGAGGGCGAGCAGGTCGGCGCCGGGCGCGTCAGCCTGACGTACGAACTCGCTTTCCGCGCCGCGGATCGAACGCTGACCGACCCCGAGGTCGACGGCATCGTCGCGCAGATCGAGTCCCGCCTGGCCCCGCTCGACGTCCGCCTCCGCACGTAAATGGACAAGACGATCATCGCCCGCGACCCGTTCGAGATGGAGGAGATCGGGATCGGCCTTGCCGAGGAGCTCGTCGACGGGAACCTCGTGTCGCTCGTCGGCCCGCTCGGCTCGGGGAAGACGACGCTGACGAAGGGGATCGCGAAGGGCCTGTTGATCACCGACCTCGTCGCGTCGCCGAGCTACCTGCTGGCCCGGACCTACGTCGGACGGCTGACGCTTCATCACATCGACGCATACAGGATCTCGTCGCTCGACGAGTTTGCCGAGGTCGGCCTCGATGCGTACCTACCGCCGGAGGACGGCGTCAGCGTCGTCGAGTGGCCGGAGCGGATCGAAGGGCTTGTCGAGCGAAGCGACGTGTACGTCCGGATCGAGCTGCTGGAAGAAGACGCACGTCAGGTCCACATCACCCGACAGTAGGCGCAATCGGCTCCTAGCGATACGCAACGCAAGCTGGAAGCCCATCTGAGTACTCCCTCTGTCTCCGTGTTACAAAGTAGAGAAGCTGCAGGAAGACCGAACGATCTGCTTCCTCCTGATCCTGCGATACTGCGGTACTGTGACGCAATACGCTTTCTCTCTTGCCTCGGTTCGTTCCTCACCCCCAACCCAGCCTTCCCCCATCAGGGAGGGCACTGTCATTGACTTAAGCCCAGATGCGCTTCCTGTACCGCTGGAAGCGGAGTTGAGAGGCGCTCTTGTTGGCGCCGCGCTGCGGATGCCGCCCCGGTCTCACGGGAAGCAT
>Ga0272441_10010563_pt1 | contig 13939 bp, 9 predicted proteins | sample SSMProp6N_FD_193582 | JGI IMG/M metagenome (GOLD analysis project Ga0272441, IMG submission 193582) | Marine sediment archaeal communities from Little Sippewissett salt marsh, Falmouth, MA, United States - SSM-Prop-6N | ecosystem: Environmental > Aquatic > Marine > Wetlands > Sediment ... | reverse complement strand
CGGGCACGACCTCCACTCGGTCGCCGCGCGCGTCCTGGGGGACCGCGACGCGCTCCTGGAGATCACGCTGGACGCCGACGCGGTCTGCGCGCCGTGCCGGCATAATGTCAATGGCCTCTGCGACGACGCCATCGACACCTCCTACCGGCCGGCCGCGCCCGCCTCCAAACGGGAGTGGAACGGGCTCATCGACCGGCGCTGGTGCGACGGGCTGGGACTCGCGCCCGGCGCGCGGCTGAGCGCGCGGGAGCTCTGCGCGCGGCTCGGCGAGGCGGCGGGGGACCTCGCCGGGATCTACCCCGAGCTCCCCGCCGGGCGCGTCGCCGCGAAGGCGACGGACCTGCGCGAGGGCATCCGGAAGTTCCTGGGGGCGGAGTAGGCGGCCGGCCGCGGCGCGGAGCGGCGTCCCGGGAGCGGCTCGTCCGCGGGGCCGCGGCCTAGACCGAGACGAAGATCTCCTCGAAGGCCACGCCCATGCCGATCTTCTCCGGCACGAGGCGCACGGGCCGGCAGGTCAGGCCGATGCCGTCGTACTCGCCGCCCTTCATCGTGATCGCCAGGCGGAAGGGCTTCGTCGGGAAGCCCTCCTTCGAGAGGCGGATATCCTCAAGGAGCGCGCCCGAGGGCGAGACGTTGGCCACGCGCGCGGTGCCGTGGTCGAGCTCTTTGTCCTTGTCGCCGACGAGCCGGATCTCGGCCTTGATATCGACGTCGCGGCGCTTGGCCTCGCGGTAGTGAGCACGGAGGTGGTCGAAGAACTCCTCGCTGCGCGTGGCCGCCTTGAAGACGAGGCGGCGTGACTCGCCGCGCGCCGCGCGCGACCGCCGCGAGCTCCGCTTCTTCTTCTTCGTTCCGCTCGGCCGTTCCTTCTTCACGTTCCGGATCCCCTTTCCGGCTCCGAGGCCGGTCACGCCCCCGACGAGAGCTGGTTCATCATGCTCACGAGCGGCAGGAAGATGGCGATGACGATGAACCCGACGACCACGGCCATGCCGACGATGAGCACCGGCTCGAGGATGCTCATCAGGCCCGCGACGAGCGAATCGACCTCGTTGTCGTAGTTGTCCGAGACCTTCATGAGCATCTTGTCGAGCTCACCCGTCTCCTCGCCGACCGAGATCATGTTGACCACGATGGGCTCGAAGACGCCCGAGTGGCGCAGCGGCTCGGCGATGGTGTCGCCTTCGCGGATGGAGTTGTGCACGTCACCGATCGCCTGGGCGAGGACCGCGTTCCCGGTCGCGCCCCGGATGATGTTCAGGGCCTCGAGGATAGGCACGCCGCTGGCGATGAGCGTCCCCAGCGTGCGGCAGAAGCGGCTGATCGCGTTCTTGCTCACGAGCGTGCCGAAGACCGGAAGGTGCAGCTTGAGGGTGTCGAGCGCGTAGCGCCCCTTCGGGCTGAGCCCGATGACCTTGTAGGTCACGACGAGGGACACGAGGCCCCCGATGATCACGACGCCGCCCGTGACGCTGCCGATGAAGTGCGACGTGTTGATGAGGAACTGCGTCATACCCGGGAGCTTCACGTTCATGTCCTTGAAGATCACCTCGAACTTCGGGATGATGAAGACCATGATGAACCCGAGGATGATGCAGGCGACGAAAATGACAATCACCGGGTAGATCATGGCCCCGATGATCTGGCGGCGCAGCTTCTCGACCTTCTCGCGAAAGTCGGCCAGGCGCGTGAGGATGGTGTCGAGCACACCGCCGGCCTCGCCGGCCTTGACCATGTTCGTGTAGAGGCGGTCGAAGGCCTTCGGGTACTTGCCCATGGCCTCGGAGAGCGACCGCCCGCCCTCGACGTCCTCCTTCACGCCCTCCAGCGCGTTCTTGAAGGGCCCGGGCTTGGCCTGGCCGGCGAGGATGTCGAGGCTGCGCACGATCGGCAGCCCCGCGTCGATCAGCGTCGCGAACTGCCGCGTGAACTGCGTGATCAGTTTGCCGGAGATGCCGCCGAACGTGATGTTCATCCCGCCCTTTTTCTTGGCCGGCCCGGCGGCGGCACGGCCGCCCTTCATCGCGATGCGGGTCGGCCGCAGGCCGCCGGCGCGGATGCGCGCGGCCGCCTCCTGCTCGTTGCCGGCCTCGATCTCCCCGCGCTTCTCGGCACCGCGCGCGTCGATCGCCTCGTAGCTGAAGAGCGGCATGGCCTACCCTCCGACCCGGGTCATTCGAACGTCAGCGTCTGCTTGACGACCTCTTCGATGGTCGTCAGCCCGTCGAAGACCTTCAGGATCCCCGCATCGCGCAGGGTCCGCATGCCGGCGGACTGCGCCTCGGCCCGCAGCACCGCCGTGGACTTCCGCTCGATGATCGCCTCGCGCAGCCGCGAGCCGATCTTCATGATCTCGTAGAGCGCCGTGCGCCCCCGGTAGCCGGTCTGGTTGCACTGGTCGCACCCGCGACCGTAGTAGAATGTTTTACCCTCCACGTCCTTGGGAAGCAAGCCCAATTCCATGAGGCTTTCCTCGCTGGGCGCGTAGGTCTCCTTGCACTTCGGGCAGATGGTACGCACGAGCCGCTGGGCGACGATGGCCTCGAGCGTGGCCGCGAGGAGGAAAGGCTCCACCCCGATCTCGATGATGCGAGTGACCGTGCTAGGCGCGTCGTTCGTGTGGAGCGTCGAGAGCACGAGGTGCCCCGTGAGCGAGGCCTGGATCGCGATCTGCGCGGTCTCGACGTCGCGGATCTCGCCGACGAGGATCTTATCGGGGTCCTGGCGCAGGATCTCGCGAAGGCACGCGGCGTAGGTGACCTCGATCGCCTCGTCGACCGGGACCTGTACGATCCCGTCGAGGTCGTACTCGACCGGGTCCTCGGTGGTGATGATCTTGATCTCCGGGCTGTTCACGTCGTTGAGGGCCGAGTAGAGCGTCGTGGTCTTGCCGCTGCCGGTGGGGCCCGTGACGAGCACGATGCCGTTGGGCTGCCGGATAAGGCTGCGGACGAACTCCAGCTCGTCGTCGCGCATCCCGAGTTGCTCGAGGTCCAGGTTCACGACCGAGCGGTCGAGCACGCGCATCACGACGCTCTCGCCGAACATGGTCGGCAGGCTCGAGACGCGCAGCTCCACCGTGTTGCCGCTGATCGTGAGTGGGATGCGGCCGTCCTGCGGCACGCGGCGCTCGGCGATGTTAAGGTTCGACATGACCTTGATGCGGCTGGTGATCGCGGGCGCCAAGTGCCGCGGCGGCGGCTGCATCTCCAGGAGCACCCCGTCGATGCGGTACCGGACGCGGAACTCGTCCTCGTAGGGCTCGAAGTGGATGTCGCTGGCACGGTCGCGAATGGCCGTCAGCAGGAGCAGCGTCACGAGCTTGACGACCGGGGCGGCGTTGGCCATCTCCTCGAGCTTGGCCAGGTCCTCGACCTCGCCGGACTCGTCGATGACCTCGAGCATCTCCCCCTCGTCGATGTCCTTGATGAGCTCGTCGATCGACTCGGTCTGCGAGCCGTAGTACTTCTCGATCGCCTCGCCCACGGCGATCTCGTTCGAGACGGCGCCGACGACCTCGCAGTTGAGCATGAAGCGAAGGTCGTCGATGGCGTTGACGTTGAGGGGGTCGGCCATGGCCACGGTGAGAAGGCCGTCCTCGCTCGCGACCGGCACGATCCGGTAGACCTGGGCGACCGAAGCCGAGACGAGCTTGATCACCTCCTCGGGAATCTCGAGGTTCGAGAGGTCGATGACGTCCATGCCGGCCTGGCGGGCGACGGCGAGTTGGATGTCGTTCTCGGTGACCATGCCGAGGTCGATGAGGACGCGGCCGACGGCGCCGCCCTTCTGGCGCTGGACGTCGAGGGCCTCGCCGAGCTCGATCTCGCTGAGGAGGCCCTCCTCCACGAGGATCTGGCCGAGGAGCTTGCGCTGGGCGACGGGCATGGGCGGTCCCTACTTCTTCCGTCGGCTGGAGGCCTGCGCGGCCTCGGTGTACTCGCGGACCTTGGCCTGGAGCTGCTCGGGGTACTGGCAGCGCTTCATCATCTCGTCGAAGGCGATCTTGCCGGCCACCCAGAGGTTGAAGAGATGGTCGTCGAGCAGGATCATGCCCAGCTTGGCGGAGGTCTGGATGAAGCTGGGAACGCGGAAGGTGGCGTTCTCGCGGATGAGGTTCCGGATGGCGTCGGTGGCGAGCATGAGCTCGAAGGCGGCGATGCGGCCGGCCTGGTCGACGCGCGGGATCAGCGACTGGCTGAGCACAGCCAGGAGCGTGACCGAGAGCTGCGTGCGGACCTGCTCCTGCTGGTCGGTGGGGAAGGCGTCGATGATGCGGTCGATCGTGTTGGCCGCGCCGGTGGTGTGCAACGTTGCGAAGACGAGGTGGCCGGTCTCGGCCGCGGTGATTGCCGCCTGGATCGTCTGGATCTCGCGCATCTCGCCGACGAGGATCACGTCGGGATCCTGGCGGAGCGCGCGCCAGATGGCTTCGCTGAAGTCGGGCACGTCTGTTCCGACTTCGCGCTGGGTCATGATGCAGCGCTTGTGCGAGTGGAAGTACTCGATGGGGTCCTCGACCGTGACGATGTGGTTGGCGGTCTCGGCGTTGATGAAGTTGACCATCGAGGCGAGGGTGGTGGTCTTGCCGCTGCCGGTGGGGCCGGTGACGAGGAAGAGCCCCCGCGGGCGCAGGCAGAGGTCCTTGACGACGGGCGGCAGGCCGATCTCCTCGAAGGTCATGAGCTTGGAGGGCAGGAGGCGCAGGACGATGCCGACGTGGCTTCGCTCGCGGAAGATGCTGACGCGGAAGCGGGCCTCCTCGCTGTAGGAGAAGCCGAAGTCCGAGCCGCCGCGCTCCTGGAGCTCCTGCTGGTGGCGCTCGGAGGAGATGGACTTCATGAGGGCGACGGTGTCGTCGGGACTGAGGGTCGGCAGGTTGAGGCTGCGCATGGTGCCGTCGATGCGGACCGAGGGGGGCCGGTTGACGGCCAGGTGAAGGTCCGAGGCGCCCTCGCGGACGACCACGTCCAGGAGCCGGTTGATCTCGACCGCCATGTTCCCTCCGCCTAGTCGGTCGCCTTGGCGACCGCGAGGATCTCCTCGATGGTGGTGGTGCCGTCCATGACCTTGCGGACGCCGTCCTGGAGGAGCGTGTGCATGCCGTCGTGGATGGCCTGCTGCCGCAGCTCGTCGGTGCTGGCCCGGTGGAAGGCCAGCTCGCGGATGCGGTTGTTCAGCACGAGTACCTCGTAGATCGCCTTGCGCCCCTTGAAACCGATCTTGCGGCAGGTATCGCAGCCGCGGCCGTGGAAGAAGGTGTGGCCGTCGATCTGGTCCTGGCGCAGGCCCGCCGCGCGCAGGCGCGTGACGTCCGGCGGCGTGGGCTCGCGGCAGTCCTCGCAGATGACGCGTACGAGGCGCTGGGCGAGGATGGCCTGGATGGAGCTGGAGACGAGGAAGGGCGGGATGCCCAGGTCGATCAGGCGCGTGATGGCGCTGGGGGCGTCGTTGGTGTGCAGGGTGGAGAAGACGAGGTGCCCGGTGAGCGCGGCCTGGATGGCGATCTCGGCCGTCTCGTAGTCGCGGATCTCGCCGACGAGGATGATCTCGGGGGCTTGGCGGAGCATGGCGCGGATGATGCGGGAGAAGCCCATGCCGGCGAGGCGGTTGACCTGGCACTGGTTGATGCCCGAGATGTGGTACTCGACGGGGTCCTCGGCGGTGATGATCTTCTTGTCGGGGCGGTTGAGCTCGTTGAGTGCGGCGTAGAGGGTGGTGGTCTTGCCGCTGCCGGTGGGGCCGGTGACGAGGATGATGCCGTTCGGCTTCTTGATGAGCCCGCTGAAGATCGCGTAGTCGTCGGGATAGAAGCCCAGGTCGGTGAGCGAGAGGAGCATCCCCTCCTTGTCGAGGATCCGCATGACGATGGACTCGCCGTGCGTGGCCGGGAGCGCGCTGACGCGCAGGTCGAGCTTGCGGCCGAGGAGCGAGATGGGGATGCGGCCGCCCTGCGGCCGGCGCTTCTCGGCCATGTCCATGCCCGCCATGATCTTGATGCGGCTGATGGTCGCACCCTGGAGGCGCTTGGGCGGGCTCTCGACCTCATAGCAGATGCCGTCGACGCGGTAGCGGATGCGCAGGCGGCCGCTCATGGGCTCGATGTGGATGTCCGAGGCCCGCGCGCGGACCGCTTCCATGATGATGAGGGTCACGAGGCGGATCACGGGCGCGTCGTCGCCGGTCTCGGCCTCGGCGGCGGCCTTGGCCGCGTCCGTGTCGACGTAGGTGAGGTCCTCGGTGAACTGCTGGAGCATCTCCTCGACCTGCGACTCCTCGAGGCCGTAGTAGCGCGCCATCGCCGCGTCGATGGCCTCCTTGGGCGCGAGGACGCACTCGACCGGGCAGTTGATGACGAAGCGGAGGTTGTCGAGCGTGAAGAGGTCCAGGGGGTCGCTCATCGCGACGGTCAGGATGCCGTCGCGCACCTCGATGGGGACGATGTGGTGCTCCTTGGCCAGGTCCTTGGGCACCATCTCGATGACGTTCTCGGGGATCTCGATGCCCGCGATGTCGACCATCTCGAGGCCGAACTGATCGGCGAGCGCGCGCGTGACGTCGGCCTGATCGACGAGGCCCTTCTCGACGAGCATCTCGCCGAGCTTTCGGCCGGCGGTCTTCTGCTCCTCGAGGACTCTGTCGATGTCTGCGCGCTCGACGCAGCCCATCTCCTCAAGGATCTCACCGAGAAGGCGGCGGGCTTCGGCCAAGGCGGTCCCTCCCGAGGCGCGGGCGCGAGGGAAAACGCGGACGCACCCGTGCGAAACGGCGCGTGATGATAGACGCCGAATCGGAGGCTGTCAAGCGCAGGGGAGACCCGGGAAGAGGCCCCTTCCCCCGCTTCGCCCTCACCGGCGTCGGGTGCGACCTCTCCTTCTAACCCCTGAAGCGGCTGGAGGTCTCGCGCCTGCCGCGCGCGGGAGACGGGGCTGCAACTCGCGGCGCGGCAAGCGGTTGAGCGAAGCTTCACTTTTCGCTAGAATCCTGTCCGGATTCGCTCCCAGCCGGGAGTCTTGGAGCGGAAGAAAAGACGGGGAGAGAGGCATGCGCGACCGCGAGCTCTTGGCCGAGTACGCGCAGACCGGCTCGGGCGAGGCCTTCACCGAGCTCGTCCGGCGGCACGCGCCCATGGTCTACTCGACCTGCCTGCGCGTGCTCTCGGACAGCCACGCGGCCGAGGCTGCGGCCGAGGACGCGGCGCAGGCCGCGTTTATCGTGCTGGCGCGCAAGGCGCGGCGGCTGCCGGGGCGCGTGAACCTCTCCGGCTGGCTCTTCCTGACCGCGCGCTCGAGCGCGCTCCAGATGCGGCGCGCGGCCGCGCGCCGGGCCCGGCACGAACGAGAGGGGGCAGAGATGAGGGAAAGAGAGGGGGCGACCTGGGATGCGGTCCGGCCGCGGCTCGACGAGGCGCTTGCGGCGCTGCCGCGCGTCCAGCGCGACGCGGTTGTGCTGCGCTACCTCGAGGGACGGAGCGCGGCCGAGGTGGCCGAGACCATGAACGCGAGTCCGGCCGCAACCGAGAAGCGCCTCGCGCGCGGCCTCGCGCGGTTGCGGGAAAGGCTCGCGCGACGGGGGGCGGCCGTGGGCGGCCTCGCTTTGGCGGGACTCCTCGCCGGGAACGCGACCGTTGCACTGCCCGCGAGCTTCTCTTCTTCGATCGGAGCCGCGTGCCTTGGCGGGGCCTCGGCATCGCCGGTTGCGGCTTCCGTCGCGAAAGGGGTGATCAGAATGATGTTCTGGGCAAAAGTGAAGCTCTGCGCGGCCGCGCTCGCGGCCGTGGCGGTCGTGGGCACGGGCACGGGTGTGGTGCTGTCGAGCGCGGGCGCGGGCGAGGGTGCCGGCGACAAGAAAAAGGTCCGCGTGAAGGATTCCTCCGGCAAGACCTGGGAACTCAACGACTGGGCCGAGGGCACGCGGCCGTACAAGAAGAATCTCCTCGAACGCGAGAAGGCCTACAAAGAGACGTGGGGCGAGCACTGGGCAGGCGCGCCCTACAAGTCGCAGGGCGGCGCCTACACCATGACCCCGGGCACGTGGAAGTGGGAGGAACTGGTCGTCATCCCCGACGGCAAGAAGGCCTGCCCGAGCGACAACCCCATCAAGCATCCGTGGTCGAAGTCGCAGGCGCTCGTCTACGCGCCCGGCGGGACCGAAGACGCAACCGCCGTCTACGCCGTCTGCACCTTCGGGTTCTACCATGTGGACCCGAAGACCAAAGCAACTCAGTACGTCGGTTGGATGCCCACGTCCGAGACGGTCAAGAACAAGAAGGGCGGCGACAGCTGGGTCTACGGCACGACGCGCGGCATGGGCAAGCCGCAGCCTCCGCCGCCGGGCGGATATCTACAGGACGGCCTCGACGACAAGGCGCGACTGGTGCCCAAGCCCTCGACGGCGCGCTGCACCGTGGACCCGGTCACGGGGCGGGTCTACTTCATGCAGGGGACGGTGCCGTACCGGAACAGGTTCAAGGGCCCGTACAAGTTGCGCTATGTCGAGAAGCTGCTGCCCTACACCGTTGGCGGGCGCGAGCTGCTCCTGCCCGCGTTTCTCGATCATGACGACTTGTTCAAGAAGATCGGAGCCGAGCCGGTGATGAAGAACGGGGTGCGCGCACCGCCGCGATTCGCCGTGCGGACCACACCGGTGACGGTCTACAGGGCCCCCGGTTTCGGCGCCTACGGCGGCAACAAGATCATGCTCTCGCCCGATGGACGCAGTGTCTTCATCAAGAAGAAAAAAGGCGGCTACCTTGCCGAGGTGCATCAGGTCGAGATCGATACGGGCAAGGAACTCGGTGCCGTCCGTCCGCCCGCCTCTGTGCCGCGCGGCGCGGCGCAGGACGGCCACGGCGCGGTCTGCATGGGATCGGACGGCGTCATCTACCAGTGCAAGCACACCGGCTGCGGGGGCGGGCCGGGGCGTCTCTTCAGAGTGGACACGGCCACCGGCCGGGTCACCATGCTCTACGACAGCATGCCCACCTGGGACCCGAACCAGGCCAAGAAGCCCGCGGGCTACCGGGAGACGATGAGCGAGCTCAAGAGCACGAACGACGGCCCGGCCGACGCGACGACGCTCCGGTTCATCACGACGAACTTCCAGTTCACCTGCCCGCGCACAGGTGCGGTCTATAACGGCGGATGGGACTGTGCGGGCATCCGCCGTTACCACGACGGGTTCGTGACAAGCCTCGCGCAGACCTCGCAGATGGGCGGCGCCGGCGGCCGGCCCGAGTGGGGCAAGGAGCCGGTGGCCTGCTTCGGCTCGCTCGCGCAGTGCCCGGACACAGCGCCCAACGGCGATGTGTATCTCACCAACTGCCAGGACTACGGAATGTTCAAGGGCGCCAAGCTGCGCGTGAACGGCATCCGCATCGTGAGGCTCTACCGCACCGACTGGCCCGAGGAGCAGCCGGTGAACGGGTACGCGAATAAGTTCCTGCCGCCCGAGAAGCGCGAGAAGCTTATGCTCGAATACGCGAAGAAGTACATCGCCAATTACGCGGAGCTGTCGAAGATATATTGACCGGTCGGGAACGTCATTCCGAAAGGGGCGGGGCGCACAGGCCTCGCCCCCTTTCTTTCGAGCGCCCTACCCCTTCACCGCGCCGGCGGTGAGCCCGCGCACGAGGTGCCGCTGCGCGAGCGCGTAGACCACCAAGGGCGGCACGACCGCGATCGCGAGCGCCGCGGCCACGAGATGCACCTCGCCGCCGTACTCGCCGCGGAGGTTCTGCACCACCAGCGGCAGCGTCTGCTTGTCCCGCAGCAGGACGAGCGCGAGCGCGAACTCGTTCCACACGTTGACGAGCGTGAGCACCACCACGCCCACGACCGCGGGCCGCGCGAGCGGCAGCGCGATCAGGCGGAAGGTCCCCCACGCGCCGCAGCCGTCGAGCGCGGCGGCCTCCTCGACCTCGCGCGGAACCTCGCGGAAGAAGGCCGCGAAGAGCACCACGGCCACGGGCAGGTTGAAGGCCGTGTACACGGCCGCGAGCCCGGCGAGCGTGTCGTACAGGCCCGTGCGGTCGAAGAGCCGCAAGAGCGGAATCAGCGTCACGTGCACCGGCACCATCATCCCGGCGAGAAAGAGAAGGAAGACCCCGCGCGACCCGCGAAAGCGCAGCCGCGCGAGCGCGTACCCGGCCGGCGCGGCAAGCGCCACGGTCGCAACGACCGCGCTCGCCGAGACGGCGAGGCTGTTGAGGAAGGCCGCAAGGTAGCCGCCGTCCTTCCAGACCTCGGCGAAGTTCGACCACTGGAGCGCGCCCGGCGGGCCCCACCAGTCGCCCGCCGCCTCGCGCGCGCCCTTGAGCCCGGTCGAGACCATCCAGAGGACCGGGTACGCGGCGAGCGCGAAAAAGAGCGCGAGCACGGCGTAGCGGACCACGCCGGCGAAGCGCGCGCGTGGGCTCATGCCGCCACCTCCCGGCGTTGCCGCGCGAGGAGCGCGGGCACGGCCGCGGCCATCGCGAGCGCCAAGAGCAGCACGGCGAGCGCCGAGCCGTAGCCCCAGCGCTGGCCCTCGGCGATGCCGGTCGTGTAGATCCACGTCGCGCCGAGCTCGGTCGCGTGGTCGGGGCCGCCCGCGGTCAGGATGTAGACGAGGTCGAAATATTTGATCGAGCCCACGACCGAGAGCAGCGCCGAGACCGCGAGCGCGCCGCGCACGCCCGGCAGCGTCACGTGCCGGAAGCGCGCGAGCGCGCCCGCGCCGTCGAGCGCGGCGGCCTCATACAATTCCCCGGGCACGGCGAGCACGCCCGCGAGCAGGATCACCATGTGAAAGCCCACGTACCGCCACGAGATCACGGCGAAGACCGTGGCAAAGGCCGTGCGCGCCTCGCCCAGCAGGCCCTCTCCGGAGGCGCCCAGCAGGCGCGCGAGGGGAAGCGCGAGGCCGCCGTTCGCGTCGAGCGCGTAGCTCCAGAAGATCGCGATCACCGCCGTCGGCAGGACCATGGGCGCGAAATAGGCGGTGCGGAAGATCCACCGTCCGCGCAGCGGCGCGGCGAGCAGCACCGCGAGAAATAGCGCGAGCGGGATCTGGACCATAATGGAAGCCGCGGCGAGAAGAAGGTTGTGCAACACCGCGCGCCAGAAGACACCGTCGCCGAACGCCTCGGCGTAGTTCCCGAGCCCGCGCCAGGCCGCCTCCGGCCGCGCCCCGCCCCATCTGAAAAAGCTCAGGCGCAGGGCCTGGAGGATCGGAAGGAGCGCAAACGCGGAAAAGACCGCGAGCGCGGGCGCGACGAAGAGCCACGCCTTTGAGATGCGCCGCGGGCGAGGCGTCACGGCGCCTCGCGCTCCGCCATGGCGCGCGCCTTTTGTTCCATCAGGCGCGCGGCCTCGGCCGGCGTCTTCGTGCCGGCGAAGAGTCCCTGCGTCGTGGTCTTGTGGACCTCGCCGAGCTCGGGCGGCAGGGCCTGGTCGTAGTAGAGCTGGATCGCGCGCGCCCGGCCGAGGACGTCCGCAATCGCCTGCGACTCGGGCGGCAGGAGCGCGCGCGCGCGCTCGGGCGCAAGCGCCGGGATGCGGCCGGTCCTCGCCCAGGCCTCGGCCGCGGCTGCGCCGGTGAGCTCGGTGACGAGCGCGACGGCCGCGTCCGGGTGCCGGCACCCGCGCGCGATCGCGTAGCCCGCGTTCACCCCGCCGAGGACGAGGGACGCCTCGCCCTTTCCGCCCGGCACGGTCGGGAAGGGGAAGCAGCCCATCTTCTCGAGGAAGCCCTCGGGCGCCTCCTTGCGCGCGTTGCCCAGGACGAACGAGCCCATGAGCATCATGGCCGCCTCGCCGTTGAAAAAGAGCTGCCGCATGCGCGTGTAGTCCGTGCTGTTGACGCCCTTCGTGAGATATCCCCGTTCCACGAGCCCCTGCACGCCGCGGCCGGCCTCGACGAAGGAGGGATGCTCGAACGTGGCGCCCTCCTTTCGCGCGGCCGCACGAGCGAAGGGCTCGGGCCCGCCGAGGCGAAGGGCGAAGTACGAGAAGAAGAACGCGCCCGGCCACTTGTCCTTGTTCCCGAGCGCGATGGGCGCGACGCCCACCGCCTTGAGCTTCGCGCAAGCGGCGAGGAGCCCGGCGTAGGTTTTCGGCGGTTCCAGGCCGTGCTCGCGGAAGATCTCTTTATTATACCAGAACGCGACCGCGGCCACGTCCGCGGGCAGGGCGTAAAGCCGCCCCTCCGAGCGGCAGAACTCGAGCGCGGCCGCGTTGAGCGTCGCGAGGTGCGCCGCGTCCACGCGATCGGTCAGGTCGAGCACGCGCCCGGCGGCCGCGTCCGCGGCGAGCACGCCCCCGCCCCATGTGTAGAAGACGTCCGGCGGCGAGCCGGCGGCCATGGCCACGGCGAGCTTCTTCTTGAAGGCGTCGTTCTCGAAGGCCGCGACCTCGACCGAGACGTCCGGGTGCGATTTCGTGAAGCGCGCCACGGCCGCGTCGATGGCCGCCTTCGTCTCGCCCTTCGTCTGGATGTGCCAGAAGGCGAGCGTCTTCGTGACGGGTGCGACCGGGCGCCGGCCGCGGTCGCGGCCGCGGATCGATACGACCAGAAATCCGGCCAACAGGGCCGCGGCCACGCCCAGGACGGCGAGCACGCTCTTGGTCTTCATCGCAGCTCCTCCTTCAGCACCTTGCCGCTCGCGTTGCGCGGGAGCGCATCGCGGAATTCCACAAGGTGCGGCACCTTGTAACTCGTGAGGCGCGCGGCGGCGAAGCGCTTGACCTCGCGCTCGGCGAGAGCTTCGCCGTTCTTTACGACCACGACCGCCTTGACGAGCTCGCCGAGCGAGGCGCGCACGCCGGTCGCGGGCACGCCCACGACCGCGACGTCCTCGACGGCCGGGTGCGCCGCGAGCGCCGCCTCGACCTCGGCCGCGTAGACGTTCTCGCCCGAGACGATGATCATGTCCTTGCTCCGCCCGCAGAGGTAGAGGTAGCCGCCCTCCTCGCGCGCGAGGTCGCCGGTGCGGAACCAGTCTCCGCGGAAGGACTGCTCCAGGAGCTTCGGCCTCGCCCAGTACGCGCGGATCACGTTCGCGCGGTGGAAGCAGAGCTCGCCGACCTCGCCGGGCGGAACTTCGCGGCCGTCCTCGCCGGCGATGCGCGCGCGCACGCCGGGGAGGAGCTTCCCCACCGAGTCGGCGCGGTCGAGCGCGTCCCCGCTCGGCAGGACATGCGTCATCGAGATCGTCTCGGTGAGGCCGAAAAAATTATGCAGCCGAAGGTGAGGCCACCGCTCGCGCAGGCGGCGGATGGTCTCCGGACGCATGGGGCTCCCGGCGTAGGCGAGGAGCCGCATGTTCGCGAGGAGTGCCTCGTCGATGCCCGGCGCGGTCGCGAGCTGGTGAAAGAGCGTGGGCACGCCGAACCAGACGCTCGCGCGCGCCTCGGCGGCGGCGCGTGCCTGGGCCGCGGCCGAGGTCCCGGCCGTGACCGCGAGCGCCGCGCCGAGCGAGGCCGCCGCGGGCATGAGGCTGTAGAGCGGCGTGCAGTGGAACATGGGCACGCCGACGAGAAGGACGTCCTCGCGCCGCAGCGCGTGTGCATGAATCGCGACCTTGAGATTGAAGAGGAGGTTCGCGTGCGTGACCTCGGCGATCTTCGGCTCGCCCGTGGTGCCCGAGGTATGCGCGAGGACGGCGAGGTCGTCGCCGGCGAGCGCGGGCACGCCCGGCGCATCGAGGCCCTCCTCAGCGAGCGCGAGGAGCGCGCTGCGGTCGAGGACGTGCTCGACCGCGCTGCCATCAATAATTGGCGAGAGGCCCGGATCACGAAAGAGAACGCGCCCGCCCGAGGCGCGGACGACGTGCGCGGCCTCGCGCGGGGCGAGGCGCGGGTTCACCGCGCAGACGACGCCGCCCGCGCGCAGCGTCGCCCAGTAGGCGGGGAGGAACTCGAGGGAGTTCCCCATCATGAGGAGGACGCGGTCGCCCTTC
>Ga0272441_10010562_pt1 | contig 13939 bp, 29 predicted proteins | sample SSMProp6N_FD_193582 | JGI IMG/M metagenome (GOLD analysis project Ga0272441, IMG submission 193582) | Marine sediment archaeal communities from Little Sippewissett salt marsh, Falmouth, MA, United States - SSM-Prop-6N | ecosystem: Environmental > Aquatic > Marine > Wetlands > Sediment ... | reverse complement strand
GCGGCTCCTCCTTGGCGGTCTCCTCTTTGACAGGCTCGGGCTCTGGCTCCGGCTCCGGCGTCACTGTCTCCGTAAACACTGGCTCCTTGATCTCGACCGTGCCACCGACATCCTTCACACCGTTGAACTCCTCTTTGAGATAGGCAAACCCGAGCTTGTTCGGGAATGCTGCACGCAAGGCCGCAGCCTCAGCACACTTGACGATCATTACCTCAGGCATTGTCTCCCACGTTGAGCGACGACGGTTGTAGCTGCTCAGCTTGATGCGTTTTTCCTCGGCGAGTCTGCGGTCCTTGCGGTACACGCGGCACCAGGCACCGACCAGGGTTTCACCATCGGGGACAAATGATCCCGTGCGATCCTCTTGGATTGTGCCACCCTTGACGGGGTTCACAATCACGCCCGACGCTTTCCCATCATAGTTCGGGTCGCCCTCTGCACGCTTGAGCAGCACGGAGAAGCTGGTAATCATCTGGAACTCAGGGCCATTACGCCCATCGAACCCGAGTAGATAGCAGTCGCCCTCCCATGGGTTGAGTTTCTGGCTCTTGCACAGCATGATGTACTTGACTACATCCTTGTCCGTGGGCAGCTTGCCCGACTTGGTTGGGTTCGCGAGCATATCGCGGACCATGCCAAGGTTAAGGCGAATCTCCTCATCGTTGACCTTGTAGACAACCTCATGACTCCCGGCTTTCTGTACTGCATCTTTCTTCGGCATCACTCCTCCTCCTTTTTCTTGAACGGGTCCGGCACATACAGCTTGTCACGCCAGCCCATCGCGGCGTAGTTTTTGCGGCAGATGTCGCAACGACAGTCAGCACTGTCATCCCACGCATCCCGTAAGATAGCTCTTCTGTCCCCGAGTTCTGCGCCACAGCGAGCACACGCCACGAACTTATAGCGCGTCCTGACTATCCGCGAATGCCCGACCAGCGCACAGACGATCGCGTTACGCTCCTTCTTAGTGAGATCGCCTAGCGCCCTCAGGTGGGCCATAAGCTCTCGCTTTGTCCTGACAAGTTCGCTCATCCGTCACCCCCTCATGATACTCCTGCAACCACATCCCGACAAGGACGCCAACGACAAACGCATTTACCACAAGCAACATGCTACTCATCGGCGCTTACCTCTGTCTCGACATCCGCCTGCTCCATCGCGCTTAGCTGCTCGTGCTCACGCTGACCACACTCGGGGCAATAGCCATGGGAGATCATCGTCGTGCCATCAATGTGCGTGAGATACTGCCATGTCCCATGGGCGCACACTTTACCACAGCGCATACACTTGACAAAGATGCTTTTCATCCGATCTCCATCCAAATGACAGCCACCACCGTGATAACGAGGGGGACCAACAAGAGCGCGTCGTACCATGTGCTGTAGTCTGTCATGTCACTCCTCCGTTTTCTGTGTCTCCCACTCTTGCACCAGACCCACAAAGTCAGCGAAGTCCCAGCACACAGGGTTGCCGTGTTGCTCGCACAACAGCCTTTGCTCCGCGCTGGAAAATCTGCCACCCTCAGCCTTAAGTTCTACCTCAAGATACCGCCCGTCGTTACCCAACAGCAGGATATCCAACAGGATCGGGTTAGCCCTGGTCTGGTTGAGATGGACGAGCCATCCACTCGGAGGCTTTTCCAACCGTATGTCCGCCGGGCTCCTGCGCCAGTATCCGCGTTGCCTGAGCCACTGCTCGCAATCCCGTTGCAATTCCTTTTCGGCGCGCTTGTCAGCCTTGGTGGGCTTGTCGAGGGACATGGGGAGAAGGTGGCTCCGCGTGCTCGCATCTGACTCAATGAGATCAGGGTTGAGATCCATGAGCTGGCGCGTCCAGCGTATATCGCTTAGACCGATGCCTTTGTGTGTCATGGTTTCACCTCACTCATCTCGTTCCCTTTCCGGCTTTCGCCTGCGCGTCAATCCCGGCGTTGGATGCCTCAAGCAATTGAACCGCTGTTTCGGCCAAGCGTGACACCTTCATCGAAACCTCGTCATGGAAGTTGCACCTATCCGCCGCGATGATGCCACGAGCCAAGTCTCGGAAGGCATCTCCGTTGGATTGCCGTCGAATCTCCCGCGCCCATCGCTCATGTCGATTTGCCATAGTCAGCGATGAGTCAAGTTGCACCGCCTCAGTCGCGCTCATCCGCTCGCCACGCGGATACTCGTCAACGAATCGTCTGATTCGCGCAGACTCCGCCTCATGCCACGCGGCGCAATCCAAGAAGGCACTAGAGCCTACTTCCGAAAGGGCGCGTTCGGATTCAGCAATGCGGTTCGCCAGTTCCTTCAGTTTACAGATAATATCAATCGGTGTCATCGTGTCACCTCCGCGTTGGGCAACTGCGTGATTCGCAGCGCCCAGAGCCCCTTTTGGCGTTCGCCACCCGTAGCAGAATGTCCGCGTGGCAGGGCTGGTCCAGTCGGCACCTGCAAACCAAGTCCTTGCCCCTCAGATCGACTCTATGCTTCGCGACATACTTATACGTTCGGTGTTGTTTCTCAAAACACTCCTCGTCTGTAGTATAGCATACCCAGCCACTCAACAGCTTCTCGTACAATTCCACACAGCGCTTCTTTCTGCCATGCTTGCCCACCACGAACGGATTCCCCCAAGGGCTCCCACGCCCCACGTACACTGCGCCTTTCGGCATTCGCCAGCCCTTCGTCCGCTTGCGTTGGATTCTCTTGGGCTTCATCGCGTCAGCTCCATCAACGTCATGTAAGGGTGTGGCGGCAACGGCAATCCACCAGGCGTCTCGCACGGCATCCAATATTCTACTCTGGGGGATGGATACTCATAGCCACAGGTACACTTTTGCGGCGGCTTATTCCACCTGCCAGGATGAGTGTCTGTTACCCACGTCTCGAAGCAATCAGTGACAATCCATTCTGTGTCCCAATCATTTGGGGCGCGGTATGGCAAGCACACTTGCGCTGATATCCACTTGGATTTGGGTATCATCGCGTCCATTCCAGCCACACCATAAGCACTGCCAGGGCCAGGGACACACAGGTTAGGATCAGGATGGCGTTCATCCCACGCCTCCCTCCGCAATCTCCTCATCCGGTGTGCGAATACACGTCAGCATGTCAGGGCTAACCGTGTCCATATCCCCGGCGCTGGTGAGTATCGTCACCATGGAACCGTGAGAGCCAACATAGCCCCCAATGATCTGCACGCGTATCCCTCTGCACGTCGCCCAGTAGCCTTTGTATTCTGATAGGTTGTCGCTGTTCATAGTGCAGTATCCTCGCTCAGTCCCCACGGCGTGTCAAGGATCTTTTTTGTTTTTGTAATAGGCCCGCCCGCCTTGTATCCCCTAGCCGCCACCTGGCGACGGACGGGCCTTGGGGGTGTCATGCTGCTCTAGCTCTTTTCTGAAACAGGAACAAGATCCCCATAAGTATCTATCTTCGGGCGGAAAGCACGAATCGTTCGTGTTTCTGGGTCAAAACACAACCCATCGGCAATCAGTAGTGTCTGCGCTATGCCCTTCCGGCGTTCATTCATCTGGAAGAAAAACTGAGGATCTCTCCGAAGAAATCCCGCGACAATATCCCCCAATGTTATTCGCTTCCCGTTCATCACGCCACTCTCCTTTCCGTCGCTTCGCTCCTTCATTCCGAATGTCGCCTCCTCAGCCTCGAATTTGTCTCTGTTCTTCGCGTAGTCTTTCAAGCTCACGTTGTCCTCCAATCCAGCCCCAACAAGCGGGCCTTAGGGGTGTTATGCTGCATTTCGGAGTTTCGCAAAATCTATGGCATCCCTTTGGCGCGTAAATCGTTTGCAGTAATGTCCACTGCCATCTTTGAAGAATAAGACAGGTTCATCCGCGCCTTCTGCAAAGATGAACGCACGGCCTGAAATCCACCGTGGAGGAAGAACTTCAAGAAAGTACCACCACACAGAGCTATGGACACGAACCAAGTCATAGGTGTAGTATGCTTCTAGGAATTTTGCCCATTCTGCGGTGGTGTGGTCGTCATAGTCCATATTGCTGATATCAATCGCATCCATCACGCCACTCTCCTTTCCAGCTTCTCGTCTTCCACTTCTCTCCTAGCGCACTCCATTTCCCATCGCATGGCGTCATACAGCGCCAGCATGGTGTTGTCCACAATCGCGTTCAGCCGCTGTATCTCACGCTGCGCCTCAAGCCTCTCAATTGTCATTCTCTTCCCCCCCCTTTGCGAATACAGAGGCTATTGCATGCAAGACAGGTTCAAGAAATTCCTTTCCAAAGATTGTCCCGACATGGCGTTCCCTGGGCCGTGTACTATGATGTGTCCATAGATTATATTTTCCGGGGTATTCCGTTGGCGTGGCATGCGTCCCTAGAAATGTGTTGCGATTGTGCTTGTCCATGTTTTTGCTACCTATTGGATAAGTCCTCTTGGGCATATCAAAATACGCCGATCTGGCCTCTTCCTTCTCTTCTTCGGTTGCGTATTTACCGAGAGCATTGAACAACATACGCGCCACTTTTCGCAGCGTATCAAGTTCATCGGCGTGTTGTGGATACGTGTATCTCATCCGTCACCCCCGTGCTGCGCGTGTTGCGTTATCCATGCCAAGAACTAAACAAGCATTTTCCCTCTGGCAGACGCCACCCCGTAGATTGCCGAAGACAAATGCCGAAGCGACTCGGAAACGAATCGTTTCTTGACATCTTGCTTCGCGCAGTTGCGTTCCGGCGTGAATCCAAAGGCTTTCTTCATGGCCTCTTTCGCCATTTCTTCGACCTTTTCCCCGAGCATCTGTTCTACCGATTGCATCTTGAGTGCCGGTAGCATGCCGAAGGCGCAGATTGCCCGATCTTCATCGCTGAAGATGTCGTCATACATCCCTTCGGCGATCTTCTGCACGTCTATGTCAATTCCATGAATCTTCATCCCGTCACCTCCTTGCTTGTGTGGCCTATCTGATAATGTGGCGGCCATCATTCCGCCCTCCTGTTACTTCACGCGAATTGACAATGCCGTATTGTGACATCCGCGAGAGCAATATCTTTGTCCAGCCTGTACTGCAAGAAAATCTTTTCCGCACCATACACAAGTGCGAGTTGCACCTGCTGGATACTTTCGCTTGTATTCTTCGATTGCATTGTGTGTTGTGTTCTGGTTCATGCCCTCTTTCCTGTCTGAAGCAAGCGATCGGCGAGCTGCTCGTACGTATAATCGGGGCCCTCGTCACCATTCCATATGGCTTTAGCGACAAACACGCTAGCCCGAAAGGCGGATTCTTTGGGATCTGCGTTTGAGTTGACAATTTCGTCCACTGCGCGGAGCAATTCCACAATCGCCGCTTTGTTTGTGCTCATCACGTCACCCCCGTGTTTGTGTTGTGCAACGGGCAACAAACGCCACACCCCGTGCCGTACTGCGCCCAGACTGCCGACATCTCATAGCATTCGCACACGTCAAAACGGTGCGTTTCGCGTTCATTGCATTGTCCCTTCGGTGCGTCCTTCACGCATGGCGGATTCCACTTCCGGCACGTCGAACAATGTCGGTAGCATCCCCTAGGAGCTCGCCGAAGAACCAAACTCATTCCATCATCGCCTTGTTGCGTGGCCTATGCGCCATCGCTGTAACTCACATGTCCCGGAATCTCTGATTCCAGGGCTCTCGTAACGGCATCAACTGCATGCCGCCGCACGGTATCATTGTCAAGCATCCGCCAGAACCATCGCAGAATCGTAGCATCCACAAGCAAGCCCTGATTCTGGTACTCGCTCGCACGCTCCCGAATCCAAGCCCGCCTTTGATCGTAGTAGTTCATCCCGTCACCTCCGTGCTTGTGTGTGGCGTTACTCGACATCCAGAAGATGGGGGGCGATTACAAGACTAGGGACAGTACCGATTTGTCCGTTGCAGCCGACGATGCACTCAGGCTCTGCGCACGCCACATCGTAACTGATTACACAGCTGCTATTCACAAGCCGGGTGATCTCGCTGGCTCGCTCCTGAGCATCCATCAACGAGCCGATGCACTCCCAACGCCTGTTTTGCCCGACGTTGCCATTCACTGCGGTGATCCACCAACTGTATATTCTGTCGTCTCTCATCACGTCACCCCCGTGCTTGTGTGTGTCCTACTCGGGCACTCCGGCCCATTCAAGGAGCACTACGTCGCCGGACTCAATGTGCGCGGCAAGAGATTCCAACTCGACTATCTCGCCCGTGCTAATGCGTTCTTCCTGGATCTCCCCGCGCAAGTATTCTAGCCTATCCCGAATCTCGTTTGTTCTCATCACGTCACCCCCGTGTTTGTGAATGATCGTTATACTAGCGTTAGGTCACTCCACACTTGCCGACAATATAGGTGTTTGGCCAAGTATCGCGGCCACATAAATGGATCTTTGAAAGGCTTGTCATATGTTTCAATCCCATCGGGATATCGATGTAGTACCCCGGCTGTGCTCCAGGTAGACGTTGACGAACCGATATACCGCTCTACAACTGCGCCGCCTTGCTCCAATTGCTTCCTAATCTGTTCCTCAGTCATTTTCATCCGTCGCGAGTACCTAGCTGTCATCACGTCACCTCCAGAGTTACGACGGCCAGCCAGGATGCTGTGACACGTGTCCGGACTGGACAAGGTCTCCCGACTGGCCGTCTCAAGGTTGTTGTTGGAGTAGTGTGTCACAGCGCCTTAGTAAGGTAGCACTATCCGTGCCAACTCTAGACACAGCCCAAACAAAAACAACAACAAATACCGATAGGCGTAGTTATGGCCTAAACTCTACGATTGACAAGCTCACCTCACCACGCAAGCACCTAACATTCCTACGCCTTCTCTTCTCAGATTCGCAAAGGTGATTTGTCACTTGTCAGAAGTGAAAAGGCTTGACAAGGCTCTCAGCATGCTCTAGACTGGCCACCATGACGCCTTCAACAGCTCTCCACGCCATCAGGCTCAAGTGTCTCGACTGCTGCTGCGGCAATGCCGCCGAGGTACGCCGCTGTCCAATACCCGACTGTCCACTCCATGGATATCGCAATGGACACCGACCCGACTCCAAGAAAGGCCCAGCATGGACTGCAACCCCCACGAAAGACGGGGGTACAGAGTGAAGCACCCGCCGCGAGTACCCAGCACAGGGTCAAGAGAGATCGCCCCGCAAAACCCCTCTAAGCGCGACTCAACCCTGGGCAACCCTAGGCAACCTATGGCATTGTCGCAAAACCCGACTCTCACAACGCCATCACAGCCCCGATCTCACCAGCACCAGGGTGATTGTATCGACCAGCTAAGACCGGCACATTCCGTGTTTCACGCCTAGTATCCAATAGCATGGAAACTTGATATCATGCCTCGCCACGGTCACATGACTCTACAGCACGCTCAGATGCTTAGCCTAGTCCTAGGACAGGATGTCCCTCACGCTGTTATCGCCAAGCGCCTCAAGGTCACCATCGCGTGCGTCGCTCGCATTATCACCCGCTATCGCGCCGAAACACCAGATGAGTCTGCCCTACTTCAGCGCGCTCACAAGCGGATCAAGGACGGCTATATGTCGAGAGTCGAGAATCTGATATGCGACGCGAGCGCCGATCCGGGACGGGCCAAAGATCTCCAAGCTATTGCGCGGGCCCGTGCTGACCTGCTACGTGGCGAGTACGTGGCCTCTGGCGGGGGCGCTAGGGACAGGCGGGACAGACCTACTCCGCCACCCAAGGATATCAGCGCCGCACTGGCCAAAGCAGACGCCAGGGCCAAGGCTATTCGTGGGTAACGTCGTATAACCCCACATATGTCTACCACGGAAACCCCCAATTGGCGGGGCTTTTGGCACGTTTCCCGTTATTAGTGTGCCATTCTCCACACATGAGCCCATTCAGGCACCACTACATGCTGTACCCATGCCACTATGTCCCACATTCACAGGCTGAGGGACTGGTGCGTGCAGTGGTGGTGGGTGTGGCAGGGTAGGTGAGTGTGCCGGTGTGATGAGAGAGAGGCGAGAGGTGGATCGCAGGCAAGTCTATAAGGGGGGGTACCCGTTCCCCGCCCCTCCCCCCTTCGTCATATCATATTAGTCCCTAGGAAAAAATTCTTGTGTGGGGGTATATTTACCCCTGTAAAGTCGTCGTATGTTGTAGGCCCCCCCACCATCCCCCTCTTTATCTCCCCCTTCCTCCCCCGTGGTTGGAGGCACTACTCAGGAGTAACCTTTTCTATTTTTTTCCATGGTTTACGGCAGCCGTGACAGACGGGGCCAGGGTGGAAGGTGAGCGTAAAGGTGATGGTGTTGTCTTTTCCATCGCGCTGGCGGAGAGTGAAGCAAGGGCGCGAGGAAGTGGTGTTGCAGTTGCAGTTTTTCAGCCACTTAACGATCAAGCGTCACCTGCTGTAACGAGTTGCCTGATAAGGTCGCTTGCTCTCATATTTCCCCCCTTGTGGTTAGAACGCGGGGCACCTCTCTCCACCAGTCCCAATTCTCAAACTCAGCAATTCGCGATTTTTCGATGTCGAATACGAGCGTAGGTCCACGGAAACCATAGCTTGTGGCCTGTATGTGCCTAATGCTCCCCGCAGCGCTAACCTCAAATGTTCTGAAGGGTAGTTCTTGCTCGTTCATGTGTCCTCCTTTGGCATCTCGTTCTCTGAGCGCGGAATCTGGCGAGAAAGCCTCTCGTAGGCGCTCAATGAGGGCGTCGTACTGTTCTGGCGTGGGGCGAGTTACGTTTCCTGCCTCGTCGATCATTGCATTGACGAGAAGGCCTTTTCTAGGATGCGGACGATGCCTTCTTCTTCGTTGTCGAGTTGATCTGGCGTGACATATCGCCATTTACCGTGTGTGTGGAGTCTGGCGAGTAGAAGGTGTAATGCTTCATGCAGCGCAGAATGATTCGGCCCACCCCATTCTCCTGGAGCGGATTCGTCGGCAGATGTACTGAGTCTAGCAACGGCAGAGCAGCTATCTATGTTGTATTCTAGTTCGGCATATTTGTCTTCTAGGTGTTTGTGTTCAAATGTGACATGGTAACTCTTGAGGCCGAAAACATTGACCCAGTGCAGGAAGGCCGTCTTGAAGCATTCAAAGTCGCGTTTTGTGGATTTCATGATCGACGCAGACGCTACCACGCCAACGGTGCCGCTGTCAACAACAAAAAAGAAGTTATTTTTCTCTCAGAAAAGCCTTGACATGGCGAATGGCGTGCGGTATGGTGCGCGGTGAGATGGGAGAGTATGGTCACAACAACACTTCGTCCCCCGGTACGGTCGGCAAGATACCAGGAACCCCCCTGTGTACTCTTCCATCTCAGGCCTGCCGGGGGACGTTTCTTTTTGGGGGAACCTGATGAGCACAATTCGCGTTAGAAGCTGGGACAAGTTCCAGCACTACAAGGACCGCAATCCGCCCTGGATCAAACTCCACAAAAGCCTTCTAGACAACCCTGGATGGGCAGCGCTCGATCCATTCAGTTCAAGGCTTCTTATCGAGCTTTGGCTGCTTGCGTCGGAGACAGAGGAAGGAATTGTGCCTGTTGATAGCGCCAAGCTAGCATGGCGCTTGCGCTATGCTAGCAAAGACAAGGCTAAACTGGCGCATTCTCTGGCGGTATTGGAAGAAACCCAATTCATAACCACGCCAAAACAAAGAGATGCTAGCAACGTGCTAGCGCCATGCTTGCAAGATGCTATCCCAGAGACAGAGAGAGAGACAGAGAGAGAGACAGAGAGAGAGACAGAGAAGAACCCGCTTTCTTTGGGTTCGCTTCGCAAAGAATTTGAAGAACAAGCATGGAAAAAATATCCAGACAAGTGTGGAGGCAAACTGAAAGCATTTAACGCTTTTGTAAAGGCCAGAAAAGAGGGAGTTTCGCTTGAAACCATTATCCATGGCCTTGCAAGATATATGTCCTACGTCGACAAGAAGCGTAAGGGCGGATTTTCGGGCTTGAAATACATGGGCGGAGAGCGGTGGTTTCACGGTCGCATGTGGGAAACGGAGTGGACAGGGAGCGACAAACCACTGAACGCCGACGGCAGCCCATTCATATCTCCTGAAATGCGATGAATTCTCAGCAATACATAATTGGGTGTGTGCTGACGGAGCCAGACAAGGTGCTGCCGGTCTGCATTGAGCATGGGTTCCGGCCCGAGATGCTCACTGGTCGATCTCGCTTGGCATACGAGACGGCCATGAGCCTATGGCGCAGTGGCCATGGGGTAGACATAGCGACCGTCGACGTGGCGATGGGCAAGCAGGGCTTACGCAACCTGACGGTGTTCCTCGGTCAATGCGTCGACGCTGTGACGACCGTCGAGCACTTGAATGACCATGTTGAGATTGTCACGGCAGAATACAGACGCAAGGCCCTTGAGGAAGCTATTGCCAGGGCGCAACGCGAGTTGAAGGACGCCGAGCAGGATAGCAATGAGATAGCCACGACCTTGAGCCAGCGCATTGTCGCAATCAATGCAGACACGACCAAGCGAGTTAAGAGTCTCGGCGACTATCGCGGCCCAAAGGTCCAGCAATGGAAAGACGCGAAGGAGGGGACGGCCATGGGGGTCCCCTCATCGCTGGTGGGACTTAACAGGGCCATGGGGGGCTACCGCCCCGAGATCATGACGATCATCGCGGGATACCGTGGAGAGGGAAAATCGACCTTTGTGAGACAGGAATGTCTCAGCATAGCGAGGGCGAACCATGGGGTGGCGTTGTTGTCGATTGAAGATCCGGGCGACCAAGCGGCCGCTAGTATAGTATGCAACTTCGCAGACGCATCGACGTTTGACTTGGATGTTGGGAAGAGCAACGCCATGGTCGGCGATGTCGATGACGCATGGAAGCATCTTGAAGCACTGCCTTTGCACATCGCCTCATGGGCCATGACAATAGGAGACGTAGAAGCTACGTGTGCCATGCTTCGCCACAAGGAGAATATCGAGATCGTGTTTCTCGATCACTTGCAATTCATCACGCCATACCGTTTGCCGACGATGAATCGGAACGATACGATTTCAACGTACAGCAGGACATTAACAGACATGGCGAAGCGATTTCACATCCCGGTAGTTGTCACGTCGCAGTTGTCTCGGGATAGCGAAAAGCAGAACAGGAAGCCGCGCTTGTCTGACTTACGAGACTCTGGAAGCATAGAGCAAGACGCGAGGGCTGTGTTGATGCTATACTACGAGGGAGAATCGCATGTGATAGAAATAGCCAAGCAGAATTATGGGCCATCACGCGTCAAGATTCCGCTCAGGCGCGTTTTGGGAAAGAGATTTGAAGAGACATGAAACGCATGAAGGCATACACGCCGCGCTGGGAACGCTTGGCCGACAAGGAGGCACGGAATGAGTGAATGGTCAGGAATCTGCCGGGCGAACAAGAAGGCGTGGGGCGAGTGCTACTGGACGATATCCGACTCGCCAGCACCCGCCGAGATAGTGCTCGTGAATGAGCAGGGCGAATGTCTTCGCCGCTTCGGTGTCCTGTCGTCTGGTGGCGGCATGATGAAGAATCACGACTGGGAGGAGATCTCGACGGACGACGCTGGCCACTTGTGGATTATCGACAACATGCGGAACGCTGGTGGCAAGCACGTTGCGATGCGCTGCAACGAGCCGATGGAACCAGGGCAGATGGTCAAACTGGACCGATGGATCGACTTCCGCGAGGAACAGGACGTTGAGGCCGCATTCGCCATGGGAGATGGCTTTTTCTTCATACCGAAGCGCAAGCTGCCGAGTGTCTGGGAGATTCTGATTCCGCGCACAGACGATACGCAAGCGGTCTACCGCCTGCCGCATGAGCCGGTGGAAAAAGCAAATGACTTCGTTGTGCCGGTACTCTGTGAGCGCCTACCGCTGACAGGCGTGGCGACGGCTGCAGACTACATCTCGGCTGATATGATGAGCGACAAGGTGCAGCGGCGGGTTGACAGGCTCGGGTGGCAACCTCTCGGGCTGATCCTGGTGCACTGTTATCTCAACACGTACATTGTAGAGGTTGCATTAGGCAGACCGTGGCGGACGATGAGACTGGGCCGACGCCCGATGTGGTTCGGGCAGACCGAGGGGGCCTGCTTCACGCATGGTGGCGAGGGCGTGTTGATCCAGAACGAGGCGGGCGACTACAAGCGTGTGGAATGGGTGTGAGCGAAAGGAGGAGGAGAATGAAAGAGATCAAGATTGCCTTTGACTACGAAGGCACGCAAGACGAGGCGCAGATGGAACGCGACTTAGATGTGTTCATGGCAGAGCACGGATATCAACGTGACGGCAGTGGCGTCAACTTCATATCGCGCCATCGCGACATAACGTACACGAAGGAGTGCGAGGCTGCGTGTGAAAAACCATAAACACAACTACTATCTCACGATGATGCGTCGTCACGGGCGACGGCGTGTTGTGCGGTTTCTTCACGATGTGCGGCGACAGCGGCATGAGGAGAAAGCAGGTACTTTACAACCAGCGTCCCGTCCGGCATGAAGTGTGCGCTTGGATAACGCCCCGAGAGATCGCGCAGGATAAGGCGATCGGCTTCGGTGGATATCTTGATGCAGTGTTCGTCTTTGGTGAGCGCGAACCCAGATTGTCCCTCGTCAATAATGCAAGTCTTCATCGGCCTTGTCCTTCGCGTCTGTACTTGAGTACGATTTTCCTGAGCGTCTGCAAGTCGCCGGAGTCGAGCACCTTGAGAAAGATATGCGCCGTGTTTGGGTGAATGTACAGATTCTGGCCGTACAGATACCCATAGTTCTGATTCGGCACCCAGTCAGGGTCTGGCGTGCAAGTGATGAAGAACATTGGGTCGCGCACAGGCCGACAGTCCGAATCTATGCGATCCTTCATCTTAACTAGCTCGCGTCGCGTCAGTGGCGAAAATGATCTATTCATGCCAGGAGCTTACGGGGTGGCTGCGCCGAGGTCAAGAACTTTCTTTGTTTTTGCACTTGACACTCAGGCAGGATGTGATAGATTGCAGGGCGAACGAAGGAGTTGTGATGGATCGGTATTTCGACGCATGGTGGTTGATTATGATGGTGGCGGTGATTGTCGCTTTCTGTTTTGGGGTTTGGATGGGCGAAGCTTGGGAGAAGAAACAGCAGAAGGTTTCGCGGGAGGTGACGACTGTGACGTGGGGCACCGCCGCCTCGAAGAATCCTCACTATATCTACTCCCGATGCTTGTGGCACTTCTCATCCGAGCAGACGGTCGAGTTGGGCATACGCGAAGACGGCCTCGTGGTATGGCGTGAGGTTGAGAAATAATGTTTAAGGAGATCGACAAAGCGAGAACATGAAAAACACACTTCGACAAGTCAGGCTTGAGCGCAAGCTAACACAGACGGAGCTTGGGGCAGCATGCAATATCCCAAGCTCGCGCATCAGCGTCTACGAGGCGGGTGAACCCTTGCGGAAGGTTACCGCAGAGAAACTCGCGACTGCATTGCGGGCTGACCCGCGAATGATATGGGAGAACTATGATGCTCTCCGCTGAAGAGTTGCAAGACAAGAAAATTTTGTTTGGCGTTCCTCTCGCATACGATCAACTCTACTGGTGGACGGCGCTCTCGATCATGAAGACGCGATGGCCGAGCCAGCATCTCCGCATAGAAAACCCCATCGGCATGACTACCCCACTGGCGCTCAATCAGATTGTCGTCACAGGCAGGAAGTGGGGCGCAGAGTATTTCGTGTTTGCGCCACATGACATTCAATGGGAGCCGGACGCGATAACGAATCTCATGCTGCACGACGTTGACATTGTGGCCGCGTCATGCCAATCGCGGTTTCCGCTCCAAGGTAGATATCGCTGGCACGCGATGACAGATTGGGATGGGAAATGGGGATGGAAGGTCGCAACGGAAAAAGGGGTAGGGTTGCAGAAGGTGGACGGCATAGGCGGAAGTCTATGGGTCATGAAAGCTCGCGTGTTTGACTTGATGCCATCGCCGTGGTTTGAGTTCAAG
>Ga0272441_10010561_pt1 | contig 13939 bp, 17 predicted proteins | sample SSMProp6N_FD_193582 | JGI IMG/M metagenome (GOLD analysis project Ga0272441, IMG submission 193582) | Marine sediment archaeal communities from Little Sippewissett salt marsh, Falmouth, MA, United States - SSM-Prop-6N | ecosystem: Environmental > Aquatic > Marine > Wetlands > Sediment ... | reverse complement strand
GTTCCCGTTGATCTTGAACTCGACCGGAAGGTGAAAGAATCGACTGGGCTGGACGTGCGATGCCACGTGCTTGAATTTCGCGGCCTGTGCGGCGCGTGTCAGGCGGCCGAGTCTCGGAATCGTATCCAGGTGGAAGCAGGCCGAACAGAGGTATAGGTTAGAACAGCGGCACAGGCTAGCCGCTCAACAGTAAGGAATCGGAGGTGAAAAGGTATGGCGGTATTCACAGTCGGCGAATTGCTGGACATTGCCGTTGGAATTGAGCAGAACGGCGTGACTTACTACGAGACACTGGCTCAGCTCACCTCGGATACGGAGCTGGAGACCATCTACACCGGTCTTGCCAATATGGAGCGGCATCACATAGATGTGTTTCAGAAGATGAAGGCCGGGATGTCTGGAAGTCAGGCCATCGTGCCCGTTGAGTCGGAAGAGGAGTACGATACTTATCTCAGGGCACTTATCGACTCATCCGTGTTCACGGACGACAAAGTGGCGCGGGAGATGGCGCAACAGGTGTCCGGCCCTGCGGCGGCACTCCAGTTGGCTGTGGGCGCTGAGAAGGACTCGATTTTGTTCTACACTGAGATGCGAGACCTTGTTCCGGCGCGTGAGCGTGAAGCTGTCGGCAACATTGTCAGAGAAGAACGCAAACACGTGCGGGAGCTTTCCGAGTTGAAGCAACGGTATGCATAGCAAAGTGAGAAGAGGAGGTTTGTGAGATGGCAACGGATAGCAGAAGAATGGAGATTCTCAGGAAGGCTATGGAGATCGAGGCCAACGAGAAGGCGTTCTACGAGCGTGCTGCTGAGGCCGCGGAGACACCCATGGCCCGGCAGTTGTTCGAGCGGCTGGCCTTCGAAGAGGATGCGCACAACAAGAAGTTCAGGGACATAGAGAAGCAACTGGGCTCCTCAGACGAGTGGCCGGAAGAAGCGGCTCCTTCGTGGGAAGGCAAAGAACTGAAGACAGTGTTTGCCGGCATGAAGGCGGCCTCCAAGCCAGTTGTGAACGGCGCCAAGACGGAACTGGATGCGATGAAGTCCGCCATGGCCAAGGAACTCGAGGCCTATGATATGTACCGGAACCGCAGCGATGAAGCTACGTCGCCGGCGGAAAAGAAGTTCTACACCGTGCTCGCAGGTGAGGAGAGAATGCATCACCTTGCTTTGCTGGACGCGTTTGAGTTCTTGACCGATCCGGCTGGTTGGTACACGGTCAAAGAGAAATGGACGCTTGAGGGATAGAGATAACTCAGGCCACGGAGGCACCGATTATGGATGATGTGATGCTTGCGGTACGCAACCTCCATGTGGAGGTGGGTGGCGTGGAGATACTCCACGGCATCGACCTGGACGTGAGGTACGGAGAGACGTCCGTGTTTTTCGGGCCCAATGGTAGTGGGAAGAGCACGCTCCTCATGGCGTTGATGGGGTTCCCGAAGTACCGCGTAACGCAGGGGAGCATCGTCTTCAAGGGGACCGATGTCACGGGTCTGTCGGTAGACGAGCGAGCGCGAATGGGTGTGGGCATGTCCTTTCAGAGACCTCCAGTCGTCAGAGGGGTCAAGACCCGGGACATGGTGTCTGCTTGCCTGCGTCGAGACGCTGTCGGTTCCGAGGTGCGGGACATGGCCGACTCGGCCGGAATGGTCGAATTTCTCGACAGGGACGTGAATCACGGATTCTCCGGAGGAGAAATCAAGCGTTCAGAGTTGCTGCAGCTCCTGGCGCAGAACCCGGAATTCATTCTACTGGACGAGCCTGAGTCGGGCGTAGACTTGGTGAACATCGCCTTGATCGGCGAGCTCATCAACAATCTGTTGCAGAAGGACGTGCGCATTCGGGAACGAAGTCACTCCGGCCTGATAATCACGCACACGGGACACATCCTCGACTACGTGAGTGCCCGCACAGGGTACGTGATGATAGAGGGGAAACTGTCCTGCGGTGGTGATCCCCATGAGATTCTTTCCACAATCAAGCAATGCGGATATGAGGAGTGCTCTCGATGCGTGAAGTAGCGTCTGATACGCCCGTGCGCCCAAACAATCCAGGGCGTCTAGACGTGGACAGTCAGCCCGATCCAGGTTCCTATTCCAGGACAGCTCCTGAGCTTCCGTACGAAGAAGATCCGGCGCAGTTGCCTGACGAGATGAAGCGGCGGATGCTTGATGCAGGTGTCACGATTGAGGACACTGCTGGAAGGTCGGGCACGTTCATACAGGTCGACCATACACCGGTCCATGTGTCGCTGGCGCAGGACGGCATCGAGATGATGTCCGTGCGGGATGCCCTGGTCAAACACGATTGGCTTGGTGACTACATGTGGCGCGCTGTGCGTGAGGATACGGACAGGTACACGACGGGAGTCGACGACGATACGTACAACGGGTACTTCATACGGTCTCTCCCTGGACAGAAGACAATGCTGCCGTTGCAGGCGTGTCTTTATCTGGGAACCGAGGGGTTGGCACAGAGTATCCACAATATCGTTATTGCGGAGGAGGGTTCCGAGTTGCACATCATCACGGGGTGCACCTCCGGAACCCATGGTCAGTCCGGGCTACATCTTGGCGTATCGGAGTTCTATGTGAAGAAGGGCGCCAAGCTCACGTTCACGATGATTCATAACTGGGAACCCGATATCGCTGTTCGACCGCGTACGGGTATCGTGGTCGAATAGGATGCGACCTTCCTCAGCAACTACGTCATCATGAAGCCTGTCAGGGATCTCCAATCGAACCCCGTAGCCCATTGCGTGGGCGAAGGCGCGACTGTGCGCTTCAACAGTGTTGTTGCGGGCTTCCCTGGTTCGAAGATGGACCTTGGTTCCAGGGTCTTTCTTGACGCTCCGAGGTCGCGCACCGAGGTTATTTCCCGTGCCGTTGCGACTGGCGGCGAGATTATCGCCCGAGGCTATATCGAGGGCAATGCGGCAGACGTGCGCGGTCATCTCGAATGCAGGGGCCTCATTCTTGACGACGGCGGCGTAATTCATGCCGTGCCGGAGCTTCGCGGCACAATCGCAGGTATCGATCTGTCACATGAGGCGGCGGTCGGCAAGATCGCTGAGGAAGAGGTGCAGTATCTCATGGCTCGCGGCCTGACGCACGACGAGGCGGCGGCAACGATTGTCAGGGGCTTCCTGCACGTAGATATTGAAGGTCTGCCCGATGCACTCAATGCTGAGTTGCAGAAGGCTATAGAAGCAAGCGAACAAGACCTGATGTAGAAGACGAAAGGAGAAACATCTGGCGATGAAGTACGAATGCAACATCTGTGGCTATGTCTATGACCCTGCGGTTGGCGACCCTGATGGGGGTATCGCTCCAGGTACCGCGTTCGAGGACATCCCTGATGACTGGACGTGTCCGGTCTGTGGCGCGGCCAAGAGCGAGTTCAAGGTTGTTGAGGGATAGAGCATGACAGCAAATCCACGCCTTGAGGGCACGAGGACGGCGGACCTGCTTCGTAGAATGATTGCGAACGAGTCGGAGTCGTATCAGCGCTATTCCCTCTATGCGGAGATGGCCAAGAAAGCCGGACTCGAGCAGACCGCCGACGTGATGGCGGCTACTGCGAGGAACGAAGGCGAGCATGCTCGTCGTGGCCTTGTGATGCTACTCGGTGAGGCTGACGCCAGCACGTTTCTGGATAGGGCCGCCGTGAGGGAAAAACGGGAACGGACCGAGGACTATGCGGGTTGCCAGGACATCGCGCGCGAAGAAGGCTTCGGTGATGTGGCCGAGTACTTCGAAGAAGTCATCGGCGCTGCTGAGAGGCAGGAACGCACCGTTCGGTTGCTGCGCGACGCTCTGAATCACGGTCAAACACTCGAGGGGAAGACCGTGGGCTACTCTGCCGTCGATATGGCGCAGACCCTTATGCCGGACCAGGCCAACGTGGCCGGATACGTCCATGGCGGCGAACTCATGAAAGTCATGGACAATACCGCGTGGGTTGTCGCCTGCCGCCACTCCCGTAAGAACGGCGTCACTGCGAATGTGGAGGAGATGAATTTCCACAGCCGGGTTGGTGTTGGAGATCTTGTGTTGATGCACGCCAGGCTGACCTTCGTCGGTCGGACCTCGATGGAAGTTCTCATCGACGTTGAGACCGAGGAACTGCTCACGGGCAGGCGGATGAAGGCGCTGGCTGCATACTTCACGGTGGTGGCCATAGACGCTCATGGCAATCCCACAACCGTTCCCCCTCTCATCATCAGCACGGATGAAGAGGCAAGACTGTTTCAAGAAGGAAAGGCCCGCTATGAGGCCAGGAGAGCCCTGCGGAAAGCCGGAAAGGTAGCTTAGTCACTTGATCAGCGACATGAACGAACAACAACTTGCTGGAGTGATGGATGCCCTCCCGATGGAACTGGCGTTCATCGATGTGGACGACAACGTGCGCTTCTGGAACAGGGACGACCAGCGAGGTCCTGCGTGGCAGCCTTCGCAACTTGGCAAGCCTGTCACCGCCTGCCACAAGGAGCAATCACATCCTGCGGTGAACGCCGTTATCGACAAGCTGAGAAGCGGAAAACATGATGTGATTGATAGAACGGTCGCCAGCAATGGTCGAACCAGCCGTCTGAGGTGGATTGCCATAAGGAACGCAGAAGGCGAGTATATGGGAACCCTCGAGATGGTTCAGAGGGACGATGAGGTGGCAGGCGAACCGCAGTCCTGACTGTAGAAAGGATGTTTGATGAGACCTCGAAGGGTATGTGACGGCGTACAGTGGATTGGCTCGATTGACTGGAACCGGGCCTTATTTGATGAATTGATACCGCTTCCTGACGGTACCAGCTACAACGCGTACCTGGTGTCAGGCTCCGAGAAGACGGCGATTGTGGAGACTGTCGATCCTGAGAAGGCGGCTGAGCTGTGCGCCATGCTCGACGCCGCAGACGTCCAGGAAGTCGACTACATTGTGGCGAACCACGGAGAGCAGGACCATTCGGGCACGCTGCCGATGATGATGGACCGCTACCCCGAAGCGACTCTTCTCTGCAGCCCCAAGGCCAAGGGGATACTGGTCGACTTGCTCGACGTGCCGGAGGAGAGCATCCGGACTGTGGCCGACGGCGAGAAGGTCTCTCTTGGAGACATGACTCTTGAGTTCATCCACGCTCCATGGGTCCACTGGCCCGAGACTATGCTCACGTATGTGCCTGAACGCAGTCTGCTGTTCTCGTGCGACATGTTCGGATCTCATCTGGCTACTTCGGACCTCTTCGCGTCTGACCCTTCGCGGCTGTACAGGGCTGCCAAGAGGTACTACGCGGAAATCATGATGCCCTTCCGCAACCACATCTCAAAGCATCTGGAGAGACTTGCAGCGTACGACATCCAGATAATCGCACCCAGCCACGGTCCTTTGCATGACAGTCCTGCGTTCATCATGGATGCGTACCGCTCATGGACGCTCGATGCACCTTCCAACAAGGTGGTCATTCCCTATGTCTCTATGCATGGCAGCACTGCAATCATGGTGGATCGCCTCATCTCGGGGTTGGCCGACAGGGGGATTGCCGCGGTACCGCACCATCTCTCATCTGGCGACACGGGAAGGCTGGCGATGGAGCTGGTTGATGCCGCGACGGTCGTGCTCGGCACGCCAACCGTGCTTGCCGGCCCGCACCCGCTTGTGGCCTACGCGGCTATACTTGCCAACGCGCTGCGGCCCAAGCTGCAGTTTGCATCGATTATTGGCTCCTATAGCTGGGGCGGGAAGGCTGTCGATCAGTTGATGTCTCTCGTGCCCAATCTCAAGGTGCAAGTTCTAGATCCGGTGATAGCAAAGGGATACCCGCGCGAGGCGGACTTGCAGGCTGTTGACGCGCTCGCAGCCGCGATAGCTGATAAACACGCTGAGGCGAATCTCTCGTAGGCTCTACATGACCTGCGATTGGCAGTGAGGAAAAGGAGGTATGGATATGAGAATTGGAGAAGTCCTCAAAACGGCAGGCGTCGAAGGCAAGGAAAAGCATGTTCCTGTCATCGAAGTCGGCAAGGGCAAGGGTGAGGCCGGAGTGGATATTGTCCACGTAGTCGTGGGGAAGGAAGTTGCCCATCCCAATACCATCGAACACCATATTGCCTGGGTGGAACTGTTCGGCGTGAAGCCTGAGGGCCAGGTCATCAGCCTTGGCAGGACCGACTTTGCTCCCGGATACACCAGCCCCAACGTCCGCTACCAGGTTCCCGTTGACCAGTTTAAGTCCTTCTGCGCGCTGGCGTACTGCAATGTCCACGGTGTGTGGGAAAGCTGCGTAGACGCGTAGGAGGCTCTCTCGCCCTTGCTGCATGTCAGCCGAGGAGCACGTAATAAGTTTATGGAGGTGTCAGAAATGGAAGAACAGATGGAACAAGTTGTTGCGATGCCCAGGCTTGGTGAGAAGGCGCCGGAGTTCGAGGCGCCCACCACACACGGTATGCTGAAACTCTCTGATTTCAAGGGGAGTTGGCTCATTATGTTTTCCCATCCGGCTGACTTCACCCCTGTCTGCACAACTGAGTTCATGGCCTTTGCCGAGATCTTCCCCGAACTTCAGAAGCGCGGTGTGGAGCTACTTGGTCTCAGCGTTGACAGCATAACGGCGCACATCGCATGGGTACGGAACATCGAAGAAAAGATGGGCGTCAAGATTCCCTTCCCGGTAATCGCTGACCTGAGCAAAGACGTGTCCACCAAGTTCGGCATGGTGCATCCCGGACAGAGCAAGACGGAAACGGTGCGAACCGTGTTCGTGATTGACCCCAATCAGGTTATCAGGCTCATCCTCTACTACCCGCTGAGTACAGGACGCAATATGGCTGAGATTCTCAGGGTCGTGGATGCTTTGCAGACGACCGATGCGAATGGTGTCGCTACGCCAGCCAATTGGCAGCCCGGCGATATGGCCATCGTTCCGCCGCCGCAGACTCAGGAGAGTGCTGAGGAGAGGCTGAAGCAGGGCTACGAGTGCGTCGACTGGTATTTGTGCAGGAAGAAGGTCTAGGGGGTATACCATGGCGTGCGTAAGCCCTGATGGAAAGCCCACCGAGTCAGGCCTGGCCATGCTCGCTGCGTTGAACGCAGGGAAGTCCTCTCCTGAGGACATCGCCGCTGAGACGGGTAGGCCTCTGTTCCGCGTGAGAAGCGGCCTGCGCGAGTTGCTTGGCGCCGGACTGGTGTCGGAAGATGGAGAGTCGTTCGCCCTTACTGAGCAGGGCAAGGCGGTTCTCTAGTGGGACGTGCGTTTCTCAATTCGATACGGTAGAGCTTGAACTGCTCGGGCATGGGGCGCAGACACAGTCACGCCCCATGCCCGGTTTCCTTCTGGTGACGCCTGAACGGGAGGTCGAGTATGAAGGATTCTCAGCGCTTCACTTTCCTTGTGGCGGGCGAGGCTGGACATGGAGTCCGTCGTTCCGGTATCGTCGCCGCAGACCTCTTCGCGGAGTGGGGGCGGTATGTCTTCCAGATGGATGACTACCAGAGTCTCATACGCGGAGGGCACAATTTCTCCGTAGTATCTTCCTCTCCCCAGCCGGTACTCAGTCAGTATCTGAACGCAGACCTTGTCATAGCGTTGGATGCTCGTAGCCTGGAGAAACACAGGCAGCATCTCTCTGAAGGAGGTATTCTTGTCTACAACAGCGATGCTGTGGACGAGACCATCCCCGGGGCTATCGGACTGCCGTTCTCCTCACTGGCAAAGGGGTACTCGCAAGCCGCGCTCCGTCTTGGCGTGGGCGCCGTCTCCGTACTCGCGGCCCGTGTCGGCATGGCCCGGGATGCGCTTGAGGAGTTCATCGTTCGAGAATATGAGCGCGACTCTGAAGGCAACGCTGCCTACGCCCTGTCAGTGTATGACATGGCAACAGCCGAGATGGGAGGCAGCGTCTCACTCGCGAGAGGCGATGCCCCCGCAACGCTGCTCACTGGCAACGATGCCATCGCTCTCGGCACATACGCAGGCGGCCTGGACATGTATTTCGCGTATCCGATGACACCTGCTTCCTCCGTTCTCCACTATCTTGCTGCACATGCGGGTGAGCTCGGTATCACTGTGGTTCATCCTGAGAGCGAAATCGCCGTCATGAATATGGCGCTCGGTGCCGCCTCAGTGGGCGCGCGAACGGCTGTGGGGAGCAGTGGAGGGGGTGTGGCCCTGATGGAGGAGGCGATGTCCCTTGCAGGGATGTCGGAGACCCCTATCATGTGCATCCTTTCTTCGCGGCCGGGGCCTTCAACAGGTGTTCCAACGTACACTGCACAAGCAGACCTCTCATTCGCACTGAACCAGGGGCATGGAGAGTTCGCGAGGATTGTTGCCTCGCCCGCTACCGTCGAGGAGGCCTACCGGGTCGCCGCGGAGCTCATGGCTCTCTCATGGGCGTTCCAGACGCCTTCCATTCTGCTCACCGAGAAGCATTTGTCGGAGAGCCGTATGACTGTGACCCTCCCCGATCTGCCCTGTCAGGGACCTGAACCTGTTTTGAGTACGAACTCGCAGGACTACTCGCGCTACGAGGACGCCCCGGATGGAGTGTCGCCTCTCCGGTTTGCTCCTTCAGATTCGATAGTCAAGTGGACCAGCTACGAACACGATGAGAAGGGGATCACCACAGAAGACCCGGACGTGATTACTCTTATGCAGGAGAAGCGACACCGCAAGCGTGATTCACTTGTTGAACATCTGAAAAGCCGAAGCTGTGTGAAGCGATTCGGAGGTAGTGGGCCGCTGATTGTCACGTACGGGTCTACGACGATGAGCGTTCTTGAGGCCCTTGCGTACGGCAACCTTGAGGCCAGGGTGGTGCAGCCGCTGTTCCTCGAGCCATTCCCTGAATGGGAGTTCGCCGACTTGCAAGGAGATGACGCGATTGTCGTCGAGCAGAGTTGCGACGGACAGTTCACCGAGCTTCTGAGGAGACGCACGGGCATCAACGTGGTGGCAGCGGTGCTTCAGTATGATGGTCGGCCGTTTGACCCTGAGGAACTGGCCGGGCGGCTGAAGGAGGTACTCTAGTATGGACGACCTCGCGACGTATGCTGAGAATACCTGGTGTCCCGGGTGCGGCAATTTTGGAATCCTCAATGCGTTCAAGAAGGCCGTTCGTCGCCTCGAAGACGAAGGAGTTCAACGCCGGGATATCGCAATCACTGCGGGAATCGGCTGCCACGCGAAGATATTCGACTACCTTGATTTGAGCGGCTTCTACTCCATACACGGCCGCTCCATGGCAACCGCTCAGGGCATGAAGCTTGCCAATCCCCGACTGAAAGTTGTCGCCTTTGCGGGAGATGGCGATGCCTATGGTGAAGGCATTGCTCACATGGTGTTTGCCGCGAAACGAAACGCGGATATCACTGTCATAGTGCACAACAACGGTATCTACGGATTGACTACGGGCCAGTACACGCCGACCAGCAAGAAGGGTTTCCGGGGGCCGTCTACGCCTGAGGGTAGCGTCGAGGAGCCCTTCAGCCCGCTTGCGCTCATGCTTTCTGCAGGAGCGACGTTTGCAGGGCGAGGGTACCCCGGTCGCCTTGACCACCTCGCGGACGTTCTTGCGCGGGCCATATCACATGAAGGTTTCTCTGTCGTAGATGTCCTGCAACCCTGTGTCTCTTTCAACAACACGTATGAGCGATACAACGCCTCCGTCGTAGAGATTGATGAGACTCCAGGGTCGTTTGAGGATGCCTACAGGCTCGCGTGTGAGTTCGATCGTCTGGCGATAGGGGTGCTGTGGCAGACTGAGAAACCGGTATATCACAAGGAACTACTGCAAGGGAAAGTTCCTGTTGAGGAAAGACAATCGACCGGGCAGCGACGGCAGGCCATAGCGGCGTTGCTGCAACCATAGGGAAGCGGTGATTCTGGGATGAAGAGGGGGTGCAACATGGCTGACAGGTCGGAAACGAGGGGAAACCGCATAGGGCCGGTACTCGGTTTGTCTGCCCTTCTTATGGCTGGGCTGCTCTTGGTTGCCTGTTCGAGCCCGGCGGCTCCGGCGACACCTGCAGTGGAGAGTGACGAGGAACAGGAGGAAGCTGCAGAAGGGCGCGACACGGACAACGGCTCTGAAGAGCCTGAAGAGCAGGATGCTTGGGCGGCCGATGGCGTGCTTGGCTCTGGTGAGTACGCAAACATGCTCGACCAGGGCACGTATGAGCTTCACTGGGAGAGCACGGAAAGCACTATTCGTTTGGCGATGCAGGCCACGACCGACGGATGGGTTGCTCTTGGCTTGCAGCCCGGTCAGCGGATGAAGGACTCGGACATCATCCTGGGAATGGTGGTTGATGGCGAGACGCTGGTGCTGGATTCCTTCAGTTCGGGCGATTTTGGCCCGCACAAGCCTGATGTCGAGTTTGGCGGGGTCGACGACATCATCGCGTTTGCTGGCAGTGAGTCGGGTGGGACCACGACCATCGAGTTCGAGAGAGCGCTGGACACAGGTGATGACTACGACATAGCGCTCGAGCGTGGCGTGGCAATTGGCATAATCTGGGCCTACGGCTCAACAGACAACGAAGGCCAGCGTCATTCGACTCGTGGCTATGATGAGATAGTGCCTTGAGCAAGCCAGACACGGAGGTGCATATTGGCGATTTTCAAGACGATTGAGGCCGTGCGCATAGTCTTCGTGTCGGGGCTGGCGGTACTGCTACTGTCGTTGCTCATCATGTTGTCCTGCAGATGCGTTCCTGCCAAGGGTCCCATTGCAGCGGTACGACGAACGCCGTGGTTCTCAAAGCTCTTCTCTCGCCACTGCATTATGTGGTGGCTATTCTCGTTGGGGTTGCTGGTGCACGTAGTGTTTGCTGCGGGATTCATCGGCTTCCCGTTTTAGGTGTTTTGGGTGGCTCGGTCCCTATGGCATGTGGCCCAATCGTGCGCTAGAATTACTGCGGTTTGCGTTGGCATGCGGCTCAACGAGTGTGTCATGGCATCAAACCGCATCAACTTGATAAGGCATAGGCAACAACAAATGCGGCAACATAGTAGTCCGGACGATACGTGGAGGGGAGGTGGATATGGGAGTGCGTGAGATTCGTACCGTTCCGGATCCCGTCTTGCGGGAGCCGACCAAGAAGGTTCCCTTGATAGACACCAAGGTGCTCGACCTGGTCGATGACATGATTGACACGATGCGTGCCCGCGGCGGTGTCGGTCTCGCGGCACCCCAGGTCGGGGTTTCCCTGCGCGTGGTGGTTATTGAGCTCCCGGATGAAGAAGAAGTCATCACGCTCATCAACCCGGAAATCATCAAGACAAAAGGTGAGAGGGTGCTTGACGAAGGGTGTCTCTCTGTTCCCGGTTACCAGGGCGAGGTGACCCGTGCGGTTACCGTCAAGGTGAAGGCGCGCAATATCGACGGCAAAGAGATCCGCGTATCGGCCACAGACGACCTGCTTGCTCAGGCGCTGCAACATGAGATAGACCATCTTGAGGGTCGCCTCTACATCGACCTGATCGATTCACCCGAGAAACTCTGGCGCGTCGAACCCGGAACAGAAGAATAGCCGGCACATGGCCGGCTATTCCGATAGTCTCTTCGTGTCCTTTCTATGCTACGCGGCGTCTGCGACGCTCTCTATCGAGTAGCACTGCCACTGCTACCACCGCCAACCCGATTATGCTACCCAGCATCCACCAGTTGACCGTGCGACTGGATGTGAAGTAGCCGGTCATGCCCGCAAGCTCAACCGAATAGTCGCCGGTCGCCACGTTGGCGATCTGGAAGCGAACGAGTCTTTCCTCTCCCGCCTCAAGAGCAACCTCCTGGCTGCCCACAACCTCGCCATTCAGTGACAGCTCGGCTGTGTATGTGCCGGGTTCCTCGCCCAGGTTGGTAACCGTTGCGGTGACTGTCACATCGCGGCCGTCAACCATTACCAGCGGCATCGGTCCCCATAGGTGGTCGGCTGAAGGATTGACGAGGAGTGCCGAACCGGAGAACCGGGCGGGGACAGGGCTGGATGGTGGTGTGGGAGTAGCTGCGGGTGTGGGAGGTTCCTCTACCGCGTCCCCTGTAGTGGCCAGCACCGCGAACGTACTGAAGTGGGTCACGTCTGCGGTGGCAGTGCCGACTCCGGCAACACGGCCGGTGGCTTGTGGCATGACCGTCCATTCTTCTTTGTTGGGGTCCCACACAGCTATGCCGACCGACGTGGTGTTATCGGGCAGATTGTCCGGGTCATAGTCAAGCTGCATGCCGACCTCACGGTCGAAACCTACGGTCGTCACTTCCTTGCCTGTGGCGGTATAGCCGATGAACGTGTATACCTCACTGACTGCGATAGTGCCCTGCGGGGTCGAAGGCGAATCTTCAGCCGGGCGCATCCGTATCCAGCGCGGAGGACCACCATTGAATCTCTCGTCCCGTTCGTAGGTGACCCTGGTTCCCTTGGTGAAGTCGAGGAAATGTATCTCGTCCGGGTCCTCCGGTTCGTAGTCGGCCAGACATCGGCCGTCCTGGCATGTCACGTATACCCTGGTGACTTCGCCAAGCATATCCACATCGAACCAGCAAATTGGCTCGGACTCGATGTCACTGCCTCCCCCGCCGGACGGCGGAGTAGTGACCACGATAGTCACGCTGTCTTCGTCGGTGCAGCCATTGGAGTCAGTCACGAGGACGGTGTAGGTCGTGGTGCTATCCGGACTCGCTGTCGGGTTGGCTGCGGAAGGGTTGCTCAGGTCAGCCGTGGGGGTCCACGAGTAGGTGTAGCCGGGAACGCCACTTGAGGCCGTCGGGCTGCCTCCGATCTGTACCGACTGCCCTCGCTGGATCTGCTCGTTGGGGCCAGCGTCAGCCTCAGGAGGATTGAAGACAGTCACAGTGGCTTCGTCTCTTGCCGAGCACTGCGTTGCGCACATAACTACGACGGCATAGGTGTAGGTGCCGGGGGCCAATCCATCCAGGGTGTATGTGGGCCCGTTCTCTCCAACAAGTGTCTCGGTCACGCCTTCCACCAGGTACCACTGGTAGCTCATCACGTCGCACTCGCTGCCTGTCGTATTGGCCACGAGGTCGACAGGGAATGCGTTCTCGCAGATCTCCACGTCGCCCAGTACCACTGTTGGTAGCGGGTACACCGTCACGTCCGACTGGACCGTATCCACACAGCCATTGCTGTCCGTGATGGTCAGCAGGACCGTATGTGTGCCCGCAGTGTCGAACACGTTTGAAGGATTCTGGTCGGTGCTGGTGTTTCCATCACCGAAGTCCCAGTCCCACTCTGTGAGCGTTGCACCTGCTGGAGCAGTCGATGTGTCGATAAATGAAGTCGGTGTCTCCAGGCAGACCGGGTCTGCCGTGAAACCGGCAACGGGCAAGTCATAGACAACCACCGTCTGCTCGACATCATCCGTGCAGCCGTTCGAATCCGCGACCGTTAGCGTCACTGTCTGGCTACCTGCAGTTGAGAATGTGTGCATGGGATTCTGCGACGTCGAGTCGGTTGTTCCATCGTCGTCGAAGTCCCATGCCCATTCCGTGATTGAGGCCTCATCTGGCGCTGTGGACTCGTCGGTGAACTCAGTCGGCGTGCCCAGGCACACGGGTCCTGCATTGAAGGCAGCCCCAGGCAGTGCGTTCACGGTGACGTCGGTGGTGTCAGAGTCGGAGCAGCCGTCGAGCGTGACGGTGAGTGTGTACTCGCCGTCGGCGGCAGTGGTAGCGGCGGAGATGGTGGGACTCATCTCATTGCTGGAGAAGCCGTTGGGGCCGGTCCAGGAGTAGGAGTCCATGCCGACAGGGCCGCCGGTGAGCTCGATGTCATAGCCGGAGCAGACGGGGGAGTTGCTCGAAGCCGAGGCGGTGGGCGTCTGCTTGACGGTGACGTCGGTGGTGTCAGAGTCGGAACAGCCGTCGAGCGTGACGGTGAGAGTGTACTCGCCGTCGGCGGCAGTGGTAGCGGCGGAGACGGAAGGA
>Ga0272441_10010560_pt1 | contig 13939 bp, 11 predicted proteins | sample SSMProp6N_FD_193582 | JGI IMG/M metagenome (GOLD analysis project Ga0272441, IMG submission 193582) | Marine sediment archaeal communities from Little Sippewissett salt marsh, Falmouth, MA, United States - SSM-Prop-6N | ecosystem: Environmental > Aquatic > Marine > Wetlands > Sediment ... | reverse complement strand
CCGGTACGACATGGGAGGACAGTGACGGTGCCTCCCCGGTCAGTCTTGCCTTCGATGCAAAAAACCGGGAGGGCATTGTCTGGGTCAGGGTCCGTTTCGTCCAGTCTGTCTGCGGCAGCGACTGGTGTATCGCGCGATTCGTTGCCGGTGGTCCCTATTACGTCACGAAGTCTTCACCGTCGGTGCCCTCATCGAGAGACGGTTTCCCCGTGCTTCCCACGGTGCAGTACGTTCTTGAAATCAAATAATGCCATAGCGATGCGATCTGCCTGTCCCCCGGGGATATACCTGCGCCGGTGGGTACCGGTGAGCCTATCGTGTCTGAACATGAAAGAATCATCGCACCCTGTGCGGGATAAGAATTATAGACAGAGGAGTACTAAACGATGAAAAAGATAGAACCCAGTGTAAGCCTTGACCACATGTTGCGACAGACGAGGATGCACCACGTACAGCTCAGTTCCATGGTGGATCTCAAGGCAAACCTGCTGCTCACCATAGCGTCGGTGGTATTGACCATGGCCGCCCCCCATGTAATGAATCCGAACCTCAAGGTGGCCGTCATTGTCCTGATCCTTTTCTGCCTCACTACCATTTTTCTGGCCATCTATGCCGTCATGCCCAAGATGCCCCTGAGCATCAGGCGTGAGGTGAGACCCGATATCGGGAGTCCCTTTTTCAATCTCCTCTTTTTCGGTGACTTCGTGAATCTCGAGTATGACGACTATGAACGGGAAATGATCACCATGATGAACGATACCGATGAGATATACCGTGCCGAAGTGAAGGAACTCTACCAGCTGGGGATGTTCCTCGCCACGAAGAAGTACCGGTACCTCCAGCTCGCCTATCTCTCGTTTATCGCCGGTCTCGTGGCCTGCTGTATCGTCGTCTTCTTTATGAATGTCTGAGGGACCGGCCATGTCGCAGGGGGACATAGAACAGGTCATGCGGGGGGACAATTATATCTATCTCCTCATACAGGGGGGTGACGTAGTCGTCATCGATCCGTCGGAGGCCCGTCCCGTCCTGGAGGTGCTCCGGGGGCGGAACCTTCGCTGCATCTTCAATACCCATGAACACGGGGACCATACCGGCGGCAATGAGGAACTGAAAGAGAAAACGGGGTGTCTCATTGCGGGACCCCCCGGGAAGATTCCCGCCAGAGACTTAACGGCACGGGAAGATGACCCCATCGATCAGTGTATCCCCGGTCTCAAGGTGCTCGCCGTGCCGGGGCACACACCCGCATCGGTTGCCTATTATGTCCCCTTTGCCGGCATCGTCTTTACGGGCGATACCCTCTTTGCCGGGGGATGCGGCCGCCTCATGGGGGGGTCCGCCGCAACCATGTATGCCTCGCTGATGCGGCTTGCCTCACTTCCCCCGCAGACGCTGGTCTACTGCGGTCACGAATATACCCTCGAGAATCTGAGATTTGCCGCCACCGTGGAGCCGGGGAACGATGCCCTGCAGCGCCGCCTGAGGGAGGTGGCATCACTCTACGAAGCGGGGAAGACGACGATGCCCTCCACGATCGGTCTCGAAGGGGAGACCAATCCCTTCCTGCGCGTCCACTCCGTTGAAATCAGGGACAGGCTCAATATGGCCGGGGCATCGCCCGTTGATGTCTTTGCCGAACTGCGACGACGGAAGGATGTCTTCTGAAGGCAGATCGCGCCCTCGGAGGCGCTGATTTCCCGAGGCTCTGGGTACCCTGTATGGGCGCCACGGGGCGGTCTGCTGACAAGACGATTGATGCGGTCCGGGAAGGAGACATGCCCCTACGGGCAGCCTGTTTCCCGCGCAATCACCGGCCGGCGCTGTGGTGCCGTCATTATTTCATTGACACACCGGACCGTTCTCCTTATACTCCCCCAACGACAGAGGAAATTCCCATCATTGTATCGTGTCAGGTCGTCACGTCTTATCCGGTGAGGAGAAAAAGATATGAATAGAAGATTTATTTTTATGGGTCTCGGGCTTGTCGCCCTCGCACTACTGTGGTTTGGCATGTCCTTCTATCCCGGCTGGCTGTGGTTTGAAAATCTGGGCTTTACCAGGGTTTTCTGGACCATGCTTGTGAGTAAACTCGGTTTTGGCCTGTTGGTCTGGTTCATTCTGACAGTCATCATAATCCTTAACCTCTACGCCGCCAACCGCCTGAACCCGCGTAACTCTCCGGGGGGGACACAGCGGGCCGTCGACGGATGGGCATCCCAGCTCGGCCTTTCGGGCCGTACCCTCAAGCCGCTCCTCGTCGTTTTTCTCCTGATCTTCAGTGTTATTATCGCCTCAAAGGGTGCCTACCAGTGGGATATGCTCCTGCGCTATTTCTATCAGGAACCCTTCGGCACCACTGATCCGATCTTCAGCAAGGATATCGGGTTTTATATATTCTCTCTTCCCTTTTATACCTTTGTCCAAAGCGGGCTTCTGGTCTTTATCATCATAGCCGCCGTGGTCACCATGGTGTGGTACCTGAAGAGCGGAGCCCTTCACATAGAGGGCGAATTGAGCCAGACCCAGGGTGCTCCCCCCTCCTTCCCCAAGATTACCATGGCGCCCATCGTCAAGAAACACATCATTTTCCTGGGAGGAATCGTTGCGATCCTCCTGGCCTGGGCCTATTATCTCAAGATGTATGGCCTGTTGTATTCCGGTCAGGGACCCGCCTTCGGTGCAAGCTATACCGATGTCCACATCAAGGTCCTGGCCTATAAGATCCTCACCGTCGTCACGCTGGGTTTTGCCCTGGTCCTCTTTCTCAACGCCTTTACCATTCGGGCAAAGGTGATCTGGTTCGGTGCCGTCATCTGGATCGGGGCTGTCCTGGTATTTTCGACGGGACTCCCCGTGGTGGTGCAGCAATTTGTGGTCAAGCCCAACGAATTGGCCAAGGAGACACCCTACATCGCCCACAATATCGATTATACCCGAAAGGCCTATAACCTGAACAAGATACAAGAGGTCGATTTCGAAGTCAACAATACCCTGAGCGCCGCCGATCTCAAGAATGACGACGTGACGATCCAGAATATCAGGATCTGGGATGAGCGTCCCCTGCTCCAGACTTACCGGCAGATTCAATCCATACGCCTCTACTACGATTTTAACGATGTAGACGTCGATCGCTATCTCCTCGATAAACGGTATAGACAGGTCATGCTGTCCGCCCGGGAACTGGTGGTGAATAAGCTCCCGCCCCAGGCGAATACCTGGGTCAATCGACACCTTATCTACACACACGGCTACGGCGTGGCCTCAAGCCCCGTCAATGAAGTGACGGCAGAGGGACTGCCCCGCCTCTTCATCAAGGACCTTCCGCCTTCCTTTGAGCCGGACCTGAAGATAACGCGCCCCGAAATCTACTATGGGGAAAAGACGGATGAGTATGTCATGGTCAAGACGACGGCCAGGGAATTCGACTACCCCAAGGGGGACAAGAATGTCTACGCCACCTATGAGGGAGAGGGCGGCATTCATATCAGTTCTTTCTTCAGGCGGTTTTTATATGCCCTTGAATTTATGGATCCCCAGATACTGTTTACCACCTATCTGGGTCCCGACAGCAGAATCATGTATAACCGTCCCATCGACATGCGGACGGAGGCGATTGCACCCTTTCTCGATTACGACGGTGATCCCTATCTCGTCGTCTCCGGGGAACGGCTCTACTGGATTCAGGATGCCTACACGACATCGGACATGTATCCCTATTCGATCCGGTCCTATGGCCGTTTTGCGAATAAACAATTAAATTACATCAGGAATTCCGTCAAGGTAACCATCGATGCCTATAATGGCGATGTCACCTACTACGTTATCGATGACAAGGATCCCATTATCAAGACCTATGCGCGCATATTCCCCGGTCTCTTCAAGTCTTTCAGTGACATGCCCGCCGATCTGAAGCGGCACATCCGCTATCCCAAGGACCTCTTTTCCATCCAGATGGAGACCTACACGAAATATCACATGGAAGACGTCCAGGTCTTCTACAACCAGGAAGACCTCTGGCAGATCCCCGATGAGTTGTATGGTGACAGCCGCCAGACGATGGAACCCTACTATATCATCATCAAACTCCCCGAAGAGGACACGGAGGAGTTTTTCCTCATGACCCCCTTCACCCCGTCAAAGAAGGATAATATGATCGGCTGGCTGGCGGCCCGGTGCGATCTGCCCGACTACGGCAATCTCCTGGTCTATAAACTGCCCAAGGAAAAACTGGTCTATGGACCGATGCAGATTGAAGCCAGGGTGGATCAGCAAACGGAGATCTCGCGGGAGCTGAGCCTCTGGGGGCAGCGGGGGTCCAGGGTCATCAGGGGTAATCTCCTGGCTATCCCCGTCAGTGACACCTTCGTCTACGTGGAACCCGTCTACCTGGAAGCCATACAGGAGGAAAGCGAAGCGGCGAAGGCTGCGGCACAGACGGGAAGCGCGACAAAGCAGCGGGGCAGGGCACCGATCGTACAATCGCCGCTCGACACGAGGGCCGCCTCCCTGCCGGAACTCAAACGGGTCATTGTCGCCTTCGGCAATCGTGTCGTCATGGAGGAAAATCTTGATAAGGCCCTGAGCACGATACTGGGTGGGCAGATAGTCACCTCACCCGGACAATCGGTGTCACCCTCCATGCCCGGCGGTGACGATGTCTCCGCTTTGGGTATGACGGCGCTGGAACATTACCGAAAGGCCAAGGATTACCTCAGGCAGGGGAACTGGGCCGGATACGGGGAGGAACTGGCACATCTGGAAAACATCCTCGAAGAGATGTCCCGTTCGAAGAAAGAATAATCACCTGTGATCTGTACCGTGAAGTCCGCCCACTGGGGGGCTTCACGGTATGACATGCCGCTGTCGCCGATCAGCCGTCATTGCCCGCCTTGATCAGCATGCTCGATGGGTCGAGGATAACGGCAGGCGTTTCGAATCGCCCCTGTACCGTCTCTATACTGGTCGCGCTGCCTTCGGGTTTCAGTGCCAGGACCGTATCAAAGAAATCGGATACCTGAGCAAATGACAGGGGCATGCCCTGTTCATTCGTCGCTTCATCCCGGTGGGTCGTGATGCTGAACCAGACGGGGCAGGCGTTGTTCTGGGCCAGTTCCCTCAGGGCGGTCAGTTGTTCCCCCGCCCCTTCGTCGAAGGTAAGGCCGTCTATGATGAGGAGATGGGGCGTGAAGATCTCCTGTGCAGTCAGATCGGTGAGCCGTTCCTTGAACCGGGGGACACTGAAGGAGGTCTTCCTGAAGGTCATGATAAAGCGGTGAAGGAGCATTGCGTGCCATAATTCATTGATATCACCTTCGGTGTCCCTGTCTACAAGACTGTCGAAAAGTTCCCGGTACCGGAGGGTCACCTTCTTGACGGGGTCACTGAGGCTGATGTGGAGGACATTCCGGTCCCGCGCCATGGCGTTCAGTGCCAGCTGCACGAGAAAGGCCGTCTTTCCCACGCCGTTTCGTGCCAGCAAGGCAAAGAGACTTCCTTCCCTGTTACAGGTATCTTCTGCCATACGTCCCAGGGGACTTTTCAGTATGATGTCTTGTTTCTGCATGTTTACAATCCTGTCTTTCAGATAAATGAGGGTTCCTCTGCTCCGGGTCGCCATACCCGACGGCGATCCGCACCTAGGCGACATGCTTTTTCTTCCGTGTCGCCTTTTCCGCCAGTTCTTCCGCCACGGACCGGGGAACCCGTTTGTAGAGGGCAAATTCCATGGTGAACTGCGCCTGTCCCTGCGTCGCCGATCGAAGGACGGTGGAAAACCCGAACATCTCTGCAAGGGGTACCTGTGCCTCGATAACGCTCATGGGTCCTTCATCCTGTGAACCGATGATCATGCCCCGTCGCTGGTTGAGAAGGCCCATAACGGCACCGTGAAAATCGGCAGGTGTCTCGACGGCCACCTTCATGATGGGTTCGTGAATGACGGGCTTTGCCCTGTTATAGGCCTCGCGAAAGGCACCCCGTGCCGCCGCCTGAAAGGCCATATCGGAGGAATCGACGCTGTGAAAGGCCCCGTCGTTGATGACGATGCGTATGCCCGTCACGGGGTATTCCATCTTCGGTCCCTTTGCCATGCATGCGCGGAACCCCTTTTCACAGGCCGGGATGTACTGTGTGGGGATAACGCCTCCCGTGATCTCGTTGACAAACTCGAAGTCTGTCTCCGTCACGGGTTCCATGTAGCCCGTCACCCTGCCGTACTGGCCCGACCCACCGGTCTGTTTCTTGTGTATATAATCGAATTCCGCCTGTTGCGTGATGGTTTCCCGGTAGGCCACGAGGGGACTTCCCGTTTCCACATCGGCGCCATACTCGCGGCGCATGCGCTCCACATAGACCTCGAGGTGCAACTCACCCATTCCTTCAATGATCGTTTCGTCAGTCTCGTCATCGACGTGGGTCCTGAAGGTGGGGTCTTCCTTGGTAAAGCGGTTCAGTGCCTTGGACATGTTGATCTGTGATTTGTTGTCCTTCGGGATGATGGCCAGAGAAATGACCGGGTCGGGGACAAACATGGATGTCATGGTCAGGTTCAGTCCCGGTGACACGAAGGTGTCTCCCGACGAACAGTCGATACCGAAGAGCGCCCCGATGTATCCCGCCGGGATCGCATCGATGTCTTCCATCTGGTCCGCGTGCATGCGGACGACGCGCCCCACCTTTATCTTCCTGCCGCTTCGTATGTTGATAATGGTTGAGCCCTTGGCGATCGTTCCCTGGTAGACCCGGATGTAGGTGAGCTGGCCGTAGGGCCCGTCCTCCAGTTTGAAGGCCAGGGCCACGGCGGGGCCGTCGGCGCTGTTGGAGAGGGCGACGGCCGATTCTTCGTGATCCATATCGAGGGCACTGTTTTCGATATCAGAGGGGCTGGGCAGAAGCTGTGTGACGGCGTCGAGGAGTGGCTGCACCCCCTTGTTCTTGTAGGCCGTTCCCATGAATACCGGTGCCAGCTGACGTGCCACCGTCCCCCGTCTGACTGCCTCCAGGATGAGCTCCCCGGCGACATCCCGTTCCTCCAGGACGGCCTCCATAAGGTCATCGGAAAACATCGATGCCGCTTCGATGAGTTCGTCACGCTTTTCCGCTGCCTCCTGGAGGAGGGCCGGGGGGATATCTTCGATACGAAGGTCTTCACCCTTTTCTCCGTCGAAGTAGAGCGCCTTCATGGTGACGAGGTCGACGACCCCCTCCATGTCCATTTCCAGGCCGATGGGGATCTGCATGGCCACGGCATTGTGCCCCAGCTTTGATCTCATCTGCTCTATGACACGCAGGGGATCGGCACCGCTCCGGTCACACTTGTTTATGAAGGTGATGAAGGGGACATTGTACCGTTTCATCTGGTTGTCCACGGTGATGGTCTGGGACTGGACACCGCCCACGGAACAGAGGACGAGCACCGCGCCATCGAGGACCCTGAGTGATCGTTCCACCTCGACGGTGAAATCGACGTGCCCCGGGGTGTCGATAATGTTGATTTCATACCCCTGCCACTGGCAGAATGTGGCCGCCGATGCGATGGTAATGCCCCGTTCCCGTTCCAGTTCCATGGAATCCATGGTTGCCCCCACACCGTCTTTCCCCTTGACGTCGTGAATGGCATGGATACGTTTGGTGTAGAACAGGATCCGTTCGGTAAGGGTGGTCTTCCCTGAATCGATATGTGCACTGATGCCTATGTTTCTGACTTTCTGGTCCTTCATTGTCCTCTGTTTCCTGTCGTGGAATGATTTGTAATGGGAACTTCAGGTAGTAAAAAACCCCCATTCGGCGCATAGGCCAGTGGGGGTCTCAGCTTCCTTCCTGTGTCGATAGTCTAATTACTGACAGCAGGTTTGTCAAGGACAATGAGTAAATTATCCCTGCCGAAGGAAAGAGATCCGAGACCGGCCAACGGATCGGTGATCGCAGATATGGTGAAAAATAGGTGGATAAAGAGAGAAATCGCTGGTATACATAAATAAGAGCACATATGTACGCTTCGCGAAACGTTTACACTACCCAAGAGAGGAGGTTACCTATGAAGTCACTGGCGATTTTGAAGGAAACCCAGATTTTCCAGTATCTCACCGATGAACAACTGAAGAAAATGGAACCTCTGGTGGTTGAGGAGCAGCATAAGGCGGGAACGGTTCTGTACAAGGAGGGAGACAAGGCGGCAAAATGTTACATTGTAACGAAAGGCAAGGTCGTCCTGGATATGAAGATAGACATGGGACCGTCGGCGCCCCCTCTGCAGGTAACCGTCGATGTCATAACAAAGGGTGAGGAGATGAGTTGGTCGGCCTTTGTGGAGCCCCATATCTTTACCGTCAGTGCCCTCTGCATGGAGGACACGAGGCTCATTACCTTTGAGTCCAGCAAAATGAGGGTATTGATCAATGAAGATGCGGTACTGGGGTTCAATGTGATGAGAGGAGCCGCAAAACTGATAGCAAAACGTCTCCACCACACGAGAAACATCCTGGCAGGGGAACGGGGACTGCGGTTTCTGCCTACCTATTAACTGACCATGAAGGCGGGTGAGGCCGAAGGCATCACCCGCCGCTGTGTCGTGACGTTATTCTTCTGTTTTCACGCCATATTTTTTCTTCAGATACTGTTCGCCCGTTGACGGGTACAGTGCATAGACGAGCAGGTCTTCCTCCGTCTTGGCCAGGTCGCCGATCTTTTCGCGACACTGTTCCAGCTCGGGTTCGAGATAGTCTGCCGGCCTCCCCGTGATCGGCGTCTGGCCCCGGGGATATTTCTTGAGCACGATCTTCTGCACCTCGGGATCGACCTGTGTCGGTGTCTCGCCGTAGAGTCCATAGGCCAGATCCTTGATCTGATTGGTTACCATCTTGTACTTCCCGAAGAGGACATTGAGGACGGCCTGGGAACCGATGATCTGAGAGGTGGGTGTCACCAGTGGCGGTGTCCCCAGTTCCCGTCGCGTCACGGGAATTTCATCGTACACGTCCTGGAGTCTGTCGAGGGCCTTCATCTCTTTGAGCTGGCCGATGAGATTGGAGATCATACCGCCCGGCACCTGATGGGCCAGGACACCGCCATCGATGACGGACAGTTTGTTGGATGCGAGAAATTTCTCATACTTGGGGGCTATTGCCTCCAGGTGTTCCCCCAGTTTCAGGAGCCTGAAGAGATCGAGACCGGTGTCCCACTCAGTCTCCTGAAGGGATACGACCAGCGGTTCAACTGCCGGCATGGATGTCCGCAGGGCGAAGGGTGCCAGGCAGGTGTCCACAATGCTGACACCCGCCTCGATGGCCTTGATATAGGTCATCGATGCCATACCGCTCGTGTAGTGCGTGTGCAGGTGGAGGGGTACGGAGATGTGCTTCTTCAGTTCTGAAATCAGTTTGAAGGCATCGTAGGGGGCAAAGATCCCCGCCATGTCTTTGACACAGATCGTATCGGCCCCCATCGCTTCGAGCTCCATGGCCTTCTTTGTGTAGTAATCGAGGTTGAATATATCGCCACCCAGGTGCCGTTCCGTCAGGGTGTAGCAGACGACGCCCTCGAAGTGTTTGCCATTCGCCTTGATACGCTCGACGGCGGTCTCGAAATTCCGCAGATCATTGAGGGCATCGAAGACCCTGAAGACATCGATGCCTACTTCGCAGGCCTTGTCGACAAAGGCACGGACCACATCGTCGGGGTACTGGCGATATCCCACCAGATTCTGTCCCCTCAGCAGCATGGTAAAGGGGGTCTTTGTGATATATTTTTTCAGGGTCTTCGGCCGTTCCCAGGGATCTTCATCAAGGAACCGGTGCATGGTGTCGAAGGTTGCCCCTCCCCAGACCTCCATTGCCCAGAAATCCATCTCATCCATCGCCTCGGCGATGGGGATCATGTCCTCTGTCTTCATTCGTGTCGCATAAATAGACTGGTGGCCGTCTCGGAACGTATTGTCCTGAATCCTTACTCGATTGGCCGTTGTTGTCTTGTCTTCTTTCAAGATTAACCTCCTCGTACTATCATTAGGTGCCTTCGCGATGAAGGAGCACAGCTGTCAATGCCCGCATCAACCGTGCAGGCGGTTGTGTCGTATAATCCTGATACAGTGGAATCGAATCGATGTGAGGCTCCCTGTAATCAGAGGTACGGCGGGGTGAGCGAATACAACATAAACACATCAAATCACTTGGAACTATCACGGCAACCCGTGGGCATTCCTGAATCGCCTGAAGCAGTGTGTGGATTTATCAAAAAACAGTCACGGTGACGCAAATCTCACCGTTTACCGACGTGCGAATGTGGTTTGAAGGCCTCTGTCATTTCTTTCCAGTTGTGTGGGCCTGTGCCGCCGCGTCATGCTCTGCGGCAGGGCCATACACGTCGTATCTCCACCAGCCATTCTACCACCAATAGCATCACCCTATATATAATAGTAGGGGGGGGTGTCAAGCCCAAAGATGCCCTCCGGCCATGTGGAGGTGGAATAATCACTTGTCATTTGCGGTGATACCAATTATGCTACGCCATGCAGGGGGTACCGCTTGTATCCCCTCTGCGGGAGCTATGCCGGCAGGCCGGGACTATGCACCCCCTCCCGGCAGGAGACAATGCCCGACACGGGCGAGGGGATCGAGTCTATGTTGCAGGTGGGATTGACGGGTGGAATAGGGAGCGGAAAAACGACGGTTGCCGGACGTTTCGCCGCACAGGGGGCATACGTGGTGGATTTTGATCACCTTGCCCATCAGACGGAGGAACCGGGCAGTGACGCATGGCAGGGGATTGTTGATGCCTTTGGAATGCAGGTCCTTAATGAAGATAACACCATAAACCGGATAACATTGGGGGAGATTGTCTTTCATGACAGAGAGAAACTGGAAGTTCTCAATGGCATTGTCCACCCGGCCGTATTGGTAAAGTGGAAAGAGATGGTCGATGATCTTCAAAAGATCAGGAAGGATGCCATTATCATTGCCGACATACCCCTTCTCATAGAGGTAGGGTGGCAGGAGCGGTTCGATGTGGTCATCCTTGTCTATGTATCTCCCGATGTCCAGATAAAGAGGATAATGAAGAGAAACGGATACAGTCGCAAGGAGGCCGTGGAGAGGCTCAACTCGCAGATGCCCATAGATGATAAGATCGTCTATGCCGACTTTGTTATCAGGAATGAGGTTTCCTTTCATGATGCCGGCCGTCTGGTCGATGAGGTGTGGACGAAACTAGTTGCGATAGAACGAAAGAAGAGAGAGACTGGAGGTCGTTAATGATAGGGGAAAACGTAGTGACCGATTTCAGTACCGGTATGTCGAGACCGGTGATCGATGAGACCACCTATGTCCACCCCCTTGCATCCGTTATCGGTAACGTGATCCTGGGGAAACACATCATGGTCTCGCCGATGGCATCCATCAGGGGGGATGAAGGACAGCCCCTCTTCATCGGAGACGACTCAAATGTTCAGGATGGGGTCATCATCCACGGGCTTGAAACGGCAGTGAAGGGGGTGCCCGTAGAGGGCAACTTCCATGTTGTCGATGGAAAGATCTATTCCGTCCATGTGGGGCGGAGGGTGTCGCTGGCCCATCAGGTGCAGATCCACGGACCCGCCGTCATCGGCGACGATACCTTCGTGGGGATGCAGTCGCTTGTCTTCAAGGCATCGGTGGGGAAGGGCTGTGTCATAGAGCCCGGAGTCATCCTCATGGGGGTGTCCGTCGGTGACCTGCGCTACATACCCGCCGGATCGGTGGTGAAGAGCCAGGCCGATGCGGAGGGGCTGCCCGGGATAAGTAAGGACTATCCCCTGAAAGACATGAACAGGGGTGTGGTGCACGTCAATACCCAGCTGGCCCGGGGGTATCTGGAACAGGAGGGGTGACGGGGGCGGCGCCTGACGCCGCCTCGTACCACCGGCGTTGCAAACCGTGAATCTTCCCCCGCTGCGGGGGACATCCCTTACCGGCGTCCTCCCTTTTTCAGGGATTCCTTATAGACATGATAGAAGGCCTCGTTATCGGAGATGCCCTTCTTGATAATGGCACTGAAATTATCGATATTCGAGGGATTGACGATGATGTTGACGCTCTTGTTGAAGGCCATCATGTTATCCATGGTCCGGAAACGGTCGCTGATCATGACGACAAAGATGTTTCTTCGGATACTCATGGACAGTCCCCGCAGTTTTTCGAGGACACTGTTTCTGTCGGGGTCTTCGGCATCGAACCGTTCATTGACGATGACGAGCTGATAGACGTGAAATCTCATCTTCTTCAGCGCGTCCCGTGCGGAATCGGGTTCTGTAATGTGGTACCCCTCTCCGGTGAGCATGTCCCTGATCCTGCCTCGCAGAGCGGCATCGGGTTCGCAGAGGAGGGCCGTATCCACGCCCTCTGCAATGAAATCAAAGGGCTTCTCTGAGGCATCATAGGTGTCGGAAGCTACTTCGTTGATTAAGGTCTTTTCCCCGTCCATACTCTTCTCCTTCTCTCCTCTTACCACTTCCTCTTGTCTCTCCCGTAGTCCTGATCGACCTCGAGTCCCTCTATGCCGGTTGTCGCCTCGCCCCGTGCACTCTTCACCGCATCCATGCCGCGGCTGACGACGCCCTTGGTTGTGGCATAGGCAAGGGCTGTCTCTTCGGTGATCTGACCTTCCGAGTACAATTTGATGATATAGTCGTCGAAGGTCGTCATGCCGTACTGGCTGCCGGCCTCTATGATATCGCGGTAGGTCTTGCCCTCCGATTCTCCATGGAGGATGGTGTCCTTGACACGAAGGTTTGTCCCCATGATCTCGAAGGCCGCCACCCTGCCGCCCCCCACCCGGGGCAGCAGTCTCTGGCAGACGATCCATCGCACCGTATCGGCAAGCCGGATGCGGATCTGGTGTTCCTCTTCCGTGGGAAACATGCCCAGGATGCGGTTGATGGTCTGGCCGGCATCGACGGTGTGGAGCGTGCTCAGGACGAGATGGCCCGTCTCGGCGGCGCTGAGGCCGATCTCCACGGTTTCACGATCGCGCATCTCACCGACGAGGATCACCTTGGGTGCCTGTCGCAGGGCCGCCCGCAAGCCGTTGGCGAAGCTGTCGAAATCACTTCCCAGCTCCCGCTGGTTGAAGGTGGCCTGTTTGTGCGGGTGCTGAAACTCGACGGGATCTTCCAGCGTGATGATATGGATCGAATTCTGTTCGTTGAAGTCGTTCAGTACGGCGGCCAGAGAGGTCGATTTGCCGCTGCCCGTCGCCCCCGTTACCAGAATGATCCCATTCTTTTCCTTTACCATGTCACTGAAGGCCTGCGGAAGATGCATGTCACTGCAGGTGGGAATCTTTGTCTCGAGCTTTCTCAGCACGATGGAGTAGTGTCTCCGCTGGGAAAATATGTTGACCCTGAAGCGGGCCTTCCCCGGCAGTTCGTAGGAGGCATCGCAGGACCCGTCGGAGATGAGCGTTTCAGTGAGGCGGCGGTCCTGATTTATCAGGTTCAGTGCGAAGATCTCCGCCTGAAAGGGGGTCAGCTCGGCAATGGGGGTGTCGAGTGCAACGGGCATGAGCTGGCCCGAACTTTCTACCTGCAGGGGCTTGCCCGCGGTAATGTTGAGATCCGAAACATTCCCCTGAGAATCAAGCATTTTCGTCAGCATGTAATCGATTTCCTGTTTTCTCATAAGACTTCCCTCTCCTGAATTGTCTTGCCCTGTATCGCCGGCGCGATCCTATACCTCAGTAAAATCGACGGGTGCCGACTTGAGGAAGGGCCTGAATTTGACCTTGTCGTTTGACTTGGTGTAGGCCTCATCGGGGCTGATCCACCCCTTCTGGAGGAGGCCCATGATGGAATCGTCCAGTGTCTGCATGCCGTATTTTTTCCCCGTCTGGATCATGGAGGGTATCTGGAAGGTCTTTGACTCCCTGATCAGATTGCGGACCGCCGGTGTGGCGATCATGATCTCCA
>Ga0272441_10010559_pt1 | contig 13940 bp, 12 predicted proteins | sample SSMProp6N_FD_193582 | JGI IMG/M metagenome (GOLD analysis project Ga0272441, IMG submission 193582) | Marine sediment archaeal communities from Little Sippewissett salt marsh, Falmouth, MA, United States - SSM-Prop-6N | ecosystem: Environmental > Aquatic > Marine > Wetlands > Sediment ... | reverse complement strand
CTACCAGGGGACGGTTCTTTGACATTATTTTTTGCTCCTTATTTGTTGAACCATTCCTCGTCTAATATTTAAAAACTCTGCTATCTCTCGATTTGAGTAAACAGATTTATCTTTCAATTCCTGAATCAACTTATCCCTTAAGACTTTGTTTTTTCGATCAGACAATAAATTCAAAGTCAGCTTATTCATTTTAAAAAATTGATCCCGAAAATATTTCACCTTTAAATCGGTATTTAGTTCCTTTTGATACTTATTATTTTCTTTATGATCCAAAAAATTATACCTTTCCTCTTTTAACTTTGAAAATTCAATAAATTGTGAACGTGCTTGTAATAAGTCTTCGGAAAATATTTTAAGAATATCTTCCGTATTCACTGACTTCTTCTGTTTTGCAGTAGCGTAACTTGAATACGAGCTCCATTGATAATCTTTTGGAAATGTAACTAACCCTGCTTTTATAGGATTGTTATGTACATAGCGAACAAGTGCCAAAAAATAAGCATCATTTTCTACAATTTCGCTTTTGAATCTATCCTGAAATAAATGCCCATTTATCTGATATTTCTTGTTAAAATATACAACATAGGTTATGTTAATTCTTTTCATGATATGGGATATATTATCATCACATTCTTTCAAAACCAGGTGAAAATGATTATCCATCAAACAATAGGCATATAAGATAAACTGATTTTCCCTCTTTTTGTTAATGATAATTCTTAATAATCTCTGTTTGTCATTATTATCTAAAAAAATATCCCTACCTGAATTACCACGTACCATAACGTGATAGACTTGAGTCGGACTTAGCACTCGTTTTTGTCTTGGCATCTTCTTTCCTATAATTATTTTTTTGTTATTGATTATATTTTAACTCAATTTACCTGTCAGAGAACCGTCCCCTGGTTTAATGATTTTTTATTGATTATATTTTAACTAATTTAACGTGTCAAGGGACTGTCCCCTGGTTTGCATTATAAGCCTATAGATTCAAGTACATAGAAAAAAATAATAATGAATAAGCAAAGGGGTACAATCACTATCCAGGGATTTACCTTAAAAAGCTCAGGAAGTGTTATTTCACCAAACCATCCCTTTTGTAAGACTTTATCAAGTCTGGGATAAAGGTGGGCAAATATACCGGAACCAACCAAGATCCCGATAAAACCTCCCAGCAAGGCATCCAGATTACCCTGGCCGATTGCAGCTGATATTGTACCCGGACAATAACCCAATAATGCAAAACCTATACCAAAAATTAATCCACCAATAACAGTCATGCCAAATGAACCGGGTTTGGGGTGTAATTCTGCAATTGCCATACCTTTCATAAGATAAATACCAATCGTTCCAACTACAACAGCCGAGAGCATGATTTTAATTACCGTGAAATCTTTTAAAAGTAACTGTCCCAGAATAACATCATATTTGGCTACTCCACCTTTTTGTAAAAGAAAGCCAAATATTATCCCCATTAGTAAACCAAAAATAAGTTGGATTTTCTTTTGAGAATGTAATGTTTTTAACATATCTTAACCTCCCAAACCATAGAAAATAACCCGGGCAGTTATTATGCCACTGACAAAAAACAATATGGCTGCCACCCAGCTGCTTACTGCCAATTGAAGTGTTCCACTGATTCCATGGCCGCTGGTACAGCCACCTGCCCATCTTGCTCCGATTCCCAGAATTATACCACCCAGCAGGGCAGCAATAAAACGTGGGAAAAAAGCTAAACCAAATTGAGCCATCCATAGGGAAGGAATTAGTCTTAATTGAAATTCTCCGGAAATTAATGCTGAAATCAAAGACCCTATAACAATACCCAATACAAACATCCATTCCCAATCAATTTTAGCAGGGAATTTCTGATAATAAGGTTGATCAGCTACCGACCTTCCAGTTAAAGCCTGTTCAATCATTCCACTGGTCCTGGTAAAGGCAGTAGAACAACCTATCGGTTTATTAGAAAGTAAAAAAGTAAACCAGCTCAAAACTCCAATTCCCACTCCTACCAGATAAGGGGACCATACTTTCAATGTTAAGAATTCCATCAAATATCACTCCTTTGATTCTTATTTTTAAATTTCTATTTTCTATGGAACTTCCACCGATAAGGAAAACTACCCCATTTTTTAATTGTTTCTTTGTTTTCACCAAATTCTCCCATGCCGGTCATGCCACCAGCAACATTTACCAGGTGTTCAAATCCTCTTTGTAATAACAATGAAATAGCCAGGGTAGAACGATGACCGGTACTACATATAACATAATACTGTATTTCTTTATCCAATTCTTTATATCTTTCTCTCAAATCAGGAGCAGGTACATTAATTGCTCCCTTCATATGATGCTCTTCAAACTCGTGAATAGCACGGACATCTAAAATTTGAATATTATTCTTTTTTTGCAAAGATTCCAGCTCAGGTGAAGAAACCTGCAAGACATGACAAGAGGGTAATCCATCTTTAGCCCATTCAAACATTCCTCCTTCCAGGAAACCACAGGCATTGTCCAGACCTACCCTCCTCAGCCAGACAGCAACCTCTTCAGCCGGGACACGATCCGGTGTTACCAGCAATATTTTTTTCTCAGGAGGTATAACCCAACCAGAGAAAGTGGGAAAATTCCCGTCAAAATCAATACCGTATGAATTAATAATATGCTGTCCTTCAAAAGCATCATAACTGCGACAATCTAACACAACATATTCATCAGATTCAGCCAATTTACCAAATTCCAATGGTGACAAATCTTTTATCTTAGAAAGTTTTTGTACCAGCTGTGGTCCCATGCGATTAATTTCACTGCAACGTCCGAAATGATCCGGAACAGGAGGCATCTCATTCGTTAAAGAAGCAATAAAATCTTTTTCTGTTTGAATCTGTAATGCCTCATTATATCTTTTTTCATATCCGATTGTACTTCTTCTTTTGGCACCCATGGCTCTTCCACAAAGTGAACCGGCTCCGTGTGCAGGAAGCACCTCACAAAAATCGGGTAATGACTTAAATTTCTTTAAACTGTCAAAAAGTTTGGAAGCCAATTCTTCTGCTCTTCCCGGGAATAGATCCGGTCTTCCAACATCCCCTACAAACATAGTATCCCCGGTAAATAGAACTGCCGGTTCATTGCCTCTGGATTTATCTGTGACTACATAAGCAATATGTTCAGGCGTATGTCCGGGTGTCTCCAGGACACTAATTGATACATTATCAATCTGAAACTTATCTCCCTCTTTTAAAGCCTGGTGTTTAAATTGACAATTTGCCGAAGCAGGTGCATAGATTGTTGCTCCGGTTTTTTCTGCCAAATCCATGTGACCGGAAATAAAATCAGCATGAAGGTGGGTTTCCAGGATATGGGTAATTTTAAAACCCATATTCTTAGCTGCAGCAATATATCTGCCTACATCACGACTGGGGTCAACAATAGCACAATTTTCTTCTCCTCCTAAGAGATAAGAACTATGAGCAATTTTTGGTATGTAAAACTGTTCAATATACATGATTATTCATTCCTCCTGTAAATTAAAATTCATTAAAAATAAAATAGATAGAAAACAACAGTAACAACAAACAAAAAAAGCAAGGTCATGATGCCACCGGCTTTCAGATAATCTGAATTCTCATAACCTCCTGCTGTTATAAGCATAGCATTAACCTGGTGTGTGGGCAATATAAAGGAATTAGCAGCACACACGGCCACCAGAAGTACCAGAGGCCTGGCATCTAATTGAATCAATTCGGCCAAATTAATGATAAGGGGAACCAAAACAACCGTTGAGGCTACATTGGAGATAAATAGAGAAAATACAGTAGAAAGAAAAGCAACGGAAAAGAGTATAAAAAGGGGATGTTTACCCTGTACAATAAATATAACTTGTTCTGCTAAAAAAGCAGCAGTACCGGTCTTTTGCATGGCAATTCCCAAGGGGATTAATCCGGCAATCAAGAAAACAACTTTCCAGTCTATAGAAGCATAAAAGTCCTCAATACTTAATACTCCTGTTAATACCATGGCTACTGCACCGGAAAAAAGTGCAATCGAAAGTGGAAATCCACTAATAGCTAAACCTAACCCACCTATAAAGCATGCCAAGGCTAAAAATGATTTTTCTTTTTTTCCCTGTTCTCTACGCATAGAAGTCAACACGATCACATGTCCAGAATCTTTTAATTGACCTAAATTTCTCCATAAACCATAAAATATCAAAATATCCCCGGCTATGAGTTTCTTATCAGAAAAATCACTCCTTACTGCCTTCCCTTTGCTAAAAATCATAATCGGCTCGATATGAAAATTTTTCCTTATAGCTAGTTGACGAATACTTTTCCCTATAAAATCAGACCTGGGAGGAATAATGGTTTCTGCAAAACCTGATTTCTCCGTATCTTCGAAATCCCGAAAAATACTGGATTTCTCTAATAATTGTAGACCATAAAATTCAGCAAATTTTTTTACATTCTCTTTCTTTCCTAATAAGGCTAATTTATGTCCTTCTTTAAAATAAGTTTCCCTCCATGGAGCATAATCAATCCCTTTTTCTCCTAACAAAGCCAAAATATTTAACTGATACTGTTGCCAAACACCGGAAACCTCCGGAGTTTTACCAATTAGAGAACTTTCCTTCGGTATAGAGTAATGGTAAATCTGATAGGGTAAATGCCAGGAATTGATTAATAACTCCTGCTCTGCACTGGGCTTTTTAATATTTTTTCTAGGCAGCACATATAACCCCAAAAAGTAAAAATAAGCAATCCCGGTGAATAGTAATAAAAATCCTATAGGAGTTACGCTGAAAATATTAAATGGTTCTAAACCGGCATCTCGCAATAAATCATTTAAAATAATCAAGGGTCCTGAAGCAACCATAGTCAATGTTCCGCCTAATATTGCTGCAAAGCCCATGGGCATAACCAGTTCTGAAGGATGATAGTTTTCTTTTTTGGACATGGTCATAATTACCGGCAGAAAAAGGGCAGCTGCACCAATGTTTTGAATAAAGGCTGACATCAATCCTACTGACAAAGAAATTAAAACAATGAGTTTTCGTTTGCTACCGGAAACAATTTTTAAAATCCAGCCAGAAAATTGTTCCATTATGCCTGTCCGGGAAATGCCGTAACCCATCACCATCACAGCTATCATGGCAATGACGGCATTACTGGAAAACCCGGAAATTGCTTCCAGTGGGTCTAAAATACCTGACCACCCCAAAGCTAACATACATAAAATAGCTACCAGGTCAATACGTAAAACATCCAGGATAAATAAGATAACTGTTATTGTCAAAATTGCCATAACAACAAAATATTGAAACATTATACTTATTCCCGCCTCTTTTGAGTTTCAACAATCTGTCTTCAACAAATTCTTCTCAATATAGCTTACAATAGCTAAGTGCTTGCTTTTAAATCTTTAATCATCTGAACATATTTTTCCATATCAAACTTTCTTCTTAACCCATTATCATTCATATAGCGAACTTTTCCAAAAATAGGACGTTCTTTCCAAGCCCTGTCATGCTTACCAAAACACCAGGCAATTCCTGCATATCCATTAGGATCTCTGCCATCCAGCTCATATTTATTATTCAGATAAATACATCTTTGGAAGGCCTCTTGAGGTGTAGGACTCCATTCCAATATCTTCTTCCCCCAATACATACGCATATATCCATGCATCTTCCCGGTAATGACCATTTCTTGCTGGGCTGCATTCCAATAAGGATCATGTGTTAGTGAATGTTCTAATTCTGCAATGGAATAAACAGTTTTTCTGGTATCATGCTGATGCTTTTCAAGAGTACTTTTTGCCCATCTTGGTAATCCCTTGAACTGGTCATAATGACTATTATAATAAACATAATTGATAGCCAGCTCACGACGGACAATTAATTCCTCCAGATAAACCCGATAAGCTTCTGCCGGTGCTTCAGCTTTTAATCTTAAAGCAATATAAAGCGGAGATATTTGCCCAAAATGAAGATAAGGACTCATATGTGATAAAAAATCCTGGGAAGGATTATTCCTTAAAGATTCAAAACGATAAATTTTTTTATTTATAAATTGATCTAATAATTCTTCTGCCCGGCTTGCACCACCATGATAGACAGTAGAAGGAGGAACTGAGGTATCTACCGATAATTTTTTTATATTATTTTGTAAATCATTTATAGGAAAAGATGTAATTTTAAAATCGTCTAACACAACATCCGGCGCAGTCATATCCATAGGTTGCAAGTAATTTGACAATAATCGATTGATTTTCGGTCGAAAGGTTCCGGCTGTAAATTCCTCTTTGGGCGAAGCACTCTCTACCGGTACCACAATATTGCTTTCAACTTGGAATAGAAGGCAAGGCAATTCAAGGGCATATTTTTCCCGCCATTCGGCTTGAAATCGCAGGTAACCAGCATCGGTGATTACCATCACAGCTTCTCTGGAGAGATCTAATAAATCGGGATATTGACCAGAAGGCTGATAATTAATAATCATTTGAATCCCTCTCTGCGCTAAATCCTGCATTACTTCCTGTAATCCTTCCAGCATAAAATAGTAATGGCGAAGATTGGCATCTGGAAAATGATCAGTTATCTCAAAATAGACTAAAACCGGTAATGAACGTTTATTCGCTATTCTAATTGTAGTTTCTAACGCTTGATTGTATATGACACGCTGAGAAGCCTGCATCCAATAAATGACATAATCCCCTTTTTGCTCATCTTTATCATTAAGATAGGCAATTCTGTCTTCCTGAATCATTTATATCTCACCTCATTTGCTAAAACTTTTTTATTATTAATTATTATAAGTAAAAAGTATTTATAGTCATTATTCTAACAAACTTTTATATAATAAACTATGAAAAAAGGTTTCTTCCATACCCATATAATGGTAATCCTCTGTTGATTTACATTTTAACATAAATTATTACTAAACAATCATAAATTAGAAAACTACTTTTTCAACAAATTTTTAACAATCTTTATTACCTGGTTTACATCTTTTCTATATATATTATTTAATTAATCAAAAACCCTTTTGTATTTATTTTCTGATACAAAAGGGTTTTTGATTAATTATGAGATAAAAAAATTGACTAGCGTAGACTTTGCAAGCTAAATAAGTCTTCATCCAATCCCGGGTTCAACTCAATTTCATTAATAATAAACTGGGTATAGGTATCTTTACGTAATTTGTTTTCCATCATTGTTTGCACCGGCAGCCAACGACCTTCTGTCTCTTCTATCTCCTGAACTTCAGTTGTTTTTAATAATCTTCCGCTTTCAGCATAAAGCTCCTCTTTTAAACCCACAAAGCGCTCTTTATCAATCCAGGTTAATCGGCGGTAATAAGAAACTTTTTTATCCGGTACAGCAATGGCTTCTAATACATAGCAGGGTCTATCATCAAAAGTATCTTCTTCTAACAGATCAAAAGTATATAATTCGGTCAATTTGTCGGACTCCATCATGTCCTGGTAAGAAAAGTCACTGCCCATGAAGCCCTGTTCCAGCATATGTCCGGATATCTTGACGATATCCTCTGCATCCGGGAAGAACATCCAGAGATTGTCTTCCCTCTTCAAATATTTTGTTCCTCTATCGGCAGGATTAGTAAATTCCACCAGGGCATCTTTTTCAATAGAATACATGACCATGGTCTTTTCAATTTTTCTGCCGCCATTACTGATAATCATCGTTGCCTCTGCCCGTGCCGATTGGATATATTCATTATCATCTCTTTTTTTTATAATTTCCTCAGCAGTCATCTGGGCTGTAGCTATGGCAGTTAACCCTGCTAATAAAAAAATGATAATCATTCCAATTAATACAATTTTTTCTATTGTTTTCATCGTTGAGTCTCCTTTCGTTTTATGCTAATAGATAGTAAATCATTTATCTTCTTGATGCTTAGGGTAGAGATAAAGTCTACCCCTGCCAATTTCTATTATATATTTCTATTTTTTTATCCATTAAACTAAATTTCATTTTAATATTGCCTATCTTAAAGCTTCGTTGGGCTCCAGACGGGCAGCCATTCTAGCCGGAATGATACAAGAAACGGTGACCACTACAATTCCCAGGATAAAGGGAAAGATTAGATTTTCCAGGCTAAAAGTAGTATAAAAAACCGGTTCAAATAAAAATTCTGAAGACATTCCTTCCATCGCTTCCTCATAATTCAAACCCACAACAGAGAATACCTTGGTAATGATACCACCAACAATCACACCGATAGCGCTCCCCCAAAACCCTATAATGACTCCTTCCATGGCAAAAAGGTACAGTATTTCACGGGCCTTTAAACCCAATGCGCTCATCATTCCGATTTCACGTTTTCGTTCATTGACAATCATAATCAGGGTATTGACCAGTACAAAACAGGCCAGAACCAGGATAAAGACATAAATAAAATTATAAATAACAGTGGCAAATGAAAATAGTTCAATCATATCATAATCCCGATTCCAAAGCTGCAGGGTATACTTCCCGAAAGAATCACGGGCTGCAAGCCATTCTTCAATATTGGGTAAAACTGAGTCCGCCTCCTGGTAATGAGGTGTAATGACCAGCAACTCGGTAACTTCACCGGGCAGCTCCAGAATATCCTGAGCCTGATCCAGGGGCAAGTAAAATAAATTATCATTCAACATATCCAGGTTGCTTTCCAATTTTCCGACAACCTGAAACGTTGAAGCCTGGAGAGAATCAAAGGCTGTGGTATAAAGGAAAGTCACCTTGCCTCCCACCTGCTGTCCAATTTCATTCAATAAACCTGCTCCCATCACAATTTCTCTTTCCCCGTTCTTTACCATGCGCCCCTCGGTAATCATCTGATCAATTTCGGTAAATTTGGCTTCTTCTTCCGGGGCCACTCCCCATCCCTGCATAGCTAGCAGATCATCTTCCAGGCTGATCATGGCACCAAACTTAAGCCGTGGGACCACCTGTTCTACCCCGTCTATCTGCCTCAGCCTTTCAGTCATATTTTTATACCCTTCACCATTAAAGCCATTGACTGTATATTTAAGAGACATCAGGTGTTCTTTGTCCTGATATTCCTGATTAATGATTCGGATATGACCAGCTATATAATGGATATGATTTTCAAAGGTTGTTGTCAATAGTCCACTAATTAGACCCCGCATAAAGACCACCATGATGACCGCAATAGCAATGGCAACAATCGAGACAATGGTTCTTGCCCGGGACCTGGAAAGATTTTTGTTTGCAAGATTCCATAAAAACTTCATTTTTTCCTCCTTAAACCTATCGATGATAGATTGCTTCTACCGGATCTTTATGAGCTGCCCAGTAAGCCGGAATGATGCTGGATAGAATGGAAACAAAAATACCCAGGAAAAAAATATAGTAAAAAGTAGAACCATTCCATACTCCATAGAGCCGGTCTAAAATCGGTATACCATATTTAGACATATCCTCTCCTAAGAAACCGAAACTAATTCCGTTTTTGACCACCCAGTTCACCCCAACTAAACCCAGAATACATCCCGTAAGTCCACCGAGTACGCCAATACCGGTTGCCTCCACCATAAAGACATACACAATTTCCCACTCTTTCATACCAAGTGCCTTCATCATACCGATTTCGGAAGTCCTCTCCAGGGCAGAAAGGATGATGTTGTTAATAATATCCACCATTCCGATCAAGAGAACAACAGACAAAACTGCCCCGGCACCGCTTTTTTTTGCTACAGCCAGGGCAATAACATTTTTTGCAGATTCCTGCCAGGTATAAGCCTGTAAGGGCAAATTTTCCTGCTGGAAATATCCTTCTAATGAACGGATAACGATTTCTTCCTCACCGGAGGATGTCTTCAGGGAGAGCATGCTGATACTGTCTTCAACATTTAGACGTTCCTGGGTAAGCTCGAGAGGCACAAGTACCATACGATTATTCATTACTGGATTGAGTGTCTTTACAATTCCCCCGATCTCCACATCAATGGTGTTAAAGGTATCCTCTTTTGTTCTAACTAATAGAATGACATAATCATTAATGGTTAAATCCAATAACTCGGCCATCTGCTCTCCGATAACTGCCTTGTTTTCACTTAAGACACTCATGGAGCCTTCTACAAAATAATCCTGAGTCTGAAAAACTTCGTTATAGTTTTCCGGGATAACTCCCAGCCCGATTACCCTCATTTCATCGATTCCATTATTGAGATTAGCAAAAAATTTTAACTCAGGGGATACACCTGTTACACCTTGAGTCTGTCTGATGGTTTTCTCTAATTCATTATCCCAATGAATTAGATTTTCCAGAGGTAATTCTTCTCTTTCTTCCCAATAGGCGGGATTGACTACCTGAACATTCCCGGTTTCAAAGTTCTTGATGTTATCAAAGGACATCTCTTCCATACCATTCATCATGGACTCCATATAGAGATATCCAAAAAAGGCAATAGCAATGACCAATATGGTAAAGATATTTCTTCTTTTTTGCCGGGTCAGATTTTTTAAACCAAGTTTAATACTGAACATGGTTTACTCCTTTCTTTGGGCAACCTTTTTATCAACCGAAATCATGCCATCCTTCAGGTTGACCAATCTTCTGGCATATTCCATAATCTGCGGGTCATGAGTAGAAAAGATAAATGTGGTTCCCAACTCCTGGTTCATTTTTATCATATTTTGAATCACATCCTGTGCAGTCTCCGAATCCAGATTGGCAGTAGGCTCATCAGCCAGAATAATCTTAGGTTCTTTAACCAGCGCCCTGGCAATGGCGACCCGCTGTTTTTCTCCTCCGGATAACTCATTGGGCCTTCGATTCTCTAACCCTTTCAACCCCACTTCCTCCAACATTTTTAATACCTTTCCCCTCATTTCTTTTTCAGCTAATTTACCGATCAGGCGAATGGCAAATTCCACATTTTCATAGGCAGTCAAGACAGGTATCAGGTTATAACTCTGAAAAATAAAACCGATATTAAAGCGTCGCGTCATAGCCAGCTCTTTTCGGGAAAGGTCGCTGATTTTGTTGCCATTCAGGTGGATATCGCCTTCCGTGGGGGTATCCAGGCAGCCAATCATATTAAGCAGCGTTGTCTTTCCCGAACCGGATGGCCCGAAGATTGTGGTAAATTCGCCCTCCTCTACCACCATATCGATTCCCCTTAAGGCGGGCACTTTGATCTTTCCCTGTTGATAGATTTTCTTTACCTTTTTCAATTCCAGTAAAGGCATTTTTCTTTACCTCCTTTGCCCTTTCATCGTTCTCTAATAGTACCTATAGTCTTTCTTTGTTTTATGTCAGCCAATGTATTTTCATCCTGATTTATTTCAATTTCTATCCCAGAATAATTTCCTTAACAGAAAATTATAATAATCACCTTTTACCGGTGATAGATTGCTTCTACCGGATCTTTATGAGCTGCCCAATAAGCCGGGAATATGCTGGACAGGATAGCCACAATCACGCTCAGTATAAAGATATAACTGAAAGTAGGTAGATTCCAGTTCCCATATATGCGATCAATAATGGGGATACCATATTGAGACCAGTCCCCATAAAAGGCAAAGTAAAATCCCCGATTTACCAGATAGCTGACTCCAATCAAGCCCATCAGACATCCGGCTAATCCTCCAAGTATACCGATACCGGCTGACTCAACCATGAAGACAAACACAATTTCCCACTCTCTCATTCCCAACGCTTTCATCATACCGATTTCCGATTTTCTCTCCAGAGATGAAAGCACAATATTGTTAATGATTCCGACTATTCCGATAAGCAAAACGACCGACATCATGGCAGCAACTGCTTGTTTTTCAACTTCACTATAGACAATCATATCTTGTGCTGATTCCCGCCAGGAATAGGCCTGCAGTTTTAAACTTTCCCCTCGAAAATCTTCATTGATCGACTGGATAACGGGTTCAACCCGATCTGAAGATGTTCTTAAGGAAAGCATGGTAATCCCATTATCTGCATTTAACCGCTCCTGAGCCAAGTCGAGGGAAATAAACACTGTGCTGTTATTCACCATGGGATTGAGCGTATGTACAATTCCACCGATTTCCACATCGATAGTATTAAAGGTGTCTTCTTTTGTCCTGACCAGTAGGATAATATAATCATTCATTTTTAAGTCCATCAGCTCAGCCAGTTTTTTTCCGATGACTGCCTGATTTTTATCTAAAACGGACATGGAGCCTTCAACAAAATAATCGTGGGTTTGAAAAACTTCCTTGTATTTTCCTTGTGCAATTCCCAGACCAATGACTCCCATTTCATCAATCCCGTTATTGAGATTGGCTGAAAATCGAAGTTCAGGGGAAACACCTGTTACACTCTCAATATGCATCAGATGTTCCTCCAACTCTTTATTCCATTCAATCAAGTGTTCCAGAGAAAGATCGTCCCTGTTCTTCCAATACTCGGAATTAGCAATTTGAATATCGCCCGTTTCAAAATTTCTGATATTATCAATAGACATATTGAGCATGCCATCCATCAGTGATTCCACAAAAAGATAAACAAAAAAGGCAAAACCGATGATCAATATAGTTATAATATTTCTTCTTTTTTGTCGGAACAGGTTTTTTATACCAAGCCGGATACTAAACATTTTCTATTCCTTGCTCAAATTATTTAATACTCAGTAGTCTTTTTATATATTAACGAATTTGCTACACTGCTATAATTGATCTAAAAACTTTGTCAATAGATTATGATCAAAAATAAGAATACTTCCCTCATCAGCACCGACAATTCTTTCAATAGTAAATTGAAAATTCTCCAATTCCCGTTCTATTTTCCCTGCATTTTCAGGAAAACGATTGATCTCTATAATCATTTTGGGAATTTTTTCGCTCAAAATAAAGGAAAGCTCGAAGAACATCCTGGAAGCTTCATCAGGATATGGGGTCTTAAAAACATTTTCTTTTAACCCCTGTTTGATAATTTTAGCAAATTCAGGTGACAGCATATCGGTACTATTTTGATACACTTTATATCGAAAGAAAAAATTTTTATCATCATAAAAAGCTTTTTGTAGTGTTTTAATCAGTGCTATATTTTCTAATTTAATGCTGCCGATAGCGGCAAACGTTTTATTTAATTTGGTTATAGCATCGAGGTCTTCTCTGTTGACGATTCTTTGTACTTCATCCAGAATATGAATAATCAGTACTTTTGTTAACTCATCCAGCAAGTCTTCTTTTGATTTAAAATAATAATAGAAACTTCCCTTGGAAAGGCCTACTGCCTTAATAATAGCCTCAACCGAAGTTTGTTCATATCCCTGAGAAAAGAAGAGCTTCCTGGCGACCTCTAAAAATTCTCTTTTTCTTTCCTGAGGTTTTTTGATTGTTCTCATTTTCTGTCCTTTTAAAATAATTATATTTGACTGACGGTCAGTCTAATTATTTTATTTATAACATAATCCGAAATATTTGTCAAATAAAAAATTGATTTTTTGTGATTATTTTAGTTTTTTTGTAAATTAGCAGCGTAAACAATAGAGAGGCTTATTTTGCAAGAAAAATAAATTTTAAAATCAAGACAGCGAAAAAATCAAATTACCATTGCAATAAATTTATCGTTTAATTCGGGATCAAACTGGCTTCCCTTACCTTTTTTTAATTCTTTGATAGCATCTTCCTTAGTCATTGCCTGCCGGTATGGCCGTTCATGGGTCATCGCCTGATAGGCATTGACGATGTGAATAATTCTGGAAAGAATTGGAATTTCTTTTCCCTTAATTCCCTGAGGATAACCAAGGCCATTCCAGAACTCATGATGGTATAAGATTGCATCAGCAATATTGGTAAGCTCAGGTGATGATTTGGCAATTCTAAAACCAACCTCAGGATGTTTTTTAATTTCCTCCCATTCAATCTCACTTAGCCAACCCTTCTTTAAAATAATTGCTTCACTCACCGCTACCTTCCCTATATCACA